>Ga0116204_1000248_pt1 | contig 29552 bp, 29 predicted proteins | sample LakKivwa52mmetaG_FD_94481 | JGI IMG/M metagenome (GOLD analysis project Ga0116204, IMG submission 94481) | Anoxic lake water microbial communities from Lake Kivu, Rwanda to study Microbial Dark Matter (Phase II) - Lake Kivu water 52m metaG | ecosystem: Environmental > Aquatic > Freshwater > Lake... | reverse complement strand
GTGTAGAACGTTTCGACGTTCAGCACGAAGTGGAGCGTAGCTCCACGACGACCCCTTAGGGTGCCATTCGAACCCTCGACACGCGGATTAAGAGTCCGCTGCTCTACCAAGCTGAGCTATGGGCCCGTCTTACGGCGAGGTTTTGCCGTGCGCACCTGGTCTTGCGCGCGCGATTAATGGGGGGAAGAATATAAAAGTTCACCGCCCAATGGGCGCAGGGTGGCGTTTTGGAGGACCTGTTTGAGCAGAGGATTTGGGAACTCAATGCTCCCGTCCGCAACAGGCTGGGTTGCCTGTTTGACGGGAGGGGCGAGCCGTTTGAAGTGTATGGCCTCCTATCCGAATTCCTCTCTGAAAAAGGCAAGCTTCTTCGGCCAGCGCTCTGCCTCTCGTCCTGCGGGGCGGTTGGCGGCAGGGTGGAGGATGCCGCGCCCGCCGCTTCTGCCATTGAGATGTTTCACAACTTCACCCTCATCCATGACGATATTGAGGATTGCTCGGCGATGCGGCGCGGCAGGCCCTGCCTGCACGTGAAATATGGGGTGCCGCTTGCACTCAATGCCGGAGACGGACTGTTTATGATGGTATGGCGCGAAACGCTGCGGTTATCGGGCGAGCGCCGGGAAGCTGTGCAGGAAAGGCTGCTTGGCGCCTTCACGCGCGTGCTTGAGGGGCAGGCGCGCGAGCTTGGGTGGTATCAGAAAGACAGATGGGATGTCGGCATTGACGAGTATTTCCAGGTGATTGGCGGCAAGACGGGGGCGCTGATATCCGTTTCGTGCGAGGCTGGCGCGATGGTCGGCGGCGCGCATGAGAACACTTGCGCAGAACTTGCGGCGTTCGGCCAGGAAATCGGAGTCGGCTTCCAGATAATCGACGACGCGCTGAACATCGGGGGGGACGAGAAGAAATACGGGAAAGAGATTGGTGGGGACATTCGGGAGGGAAAACGGACGCTTCTCACAATATACGCGCTTGAAAACCTCCAGGTTGGGAAGGGGAGGGCGCTCCGGGCCATTTTGAAGAAAAAAAACAAAAGCCACGGAGATGTGCACAGCGCAGTCCGTCTCATTAAGGAAGCCGGTGCGGTTGAACATGCTGCAAAAACCGCCGACGGGATAGTCGGGCGCGCGCTCGGGAGGCTTGACGCCTTGCCTGAGGGGGAGCATAAAAAAACGCTTGCTGGGCTTGCGAAATATATCACGCGCCGGGAGAGATGATGCGCAGGATAGGTTTTTAAATTGGAACCGAGAAGAGGAGGGCGACGTAACGGGTGATGTTTATGGCGACGAAGGTTTCGAAAATATACGGCATGGATATCTACACTGACGGGGGGAAGTTCCTCGGGCGTGTGCAGGAGATTCTTCTCGACCTTGAAAGGGGGGAAATTATAAGACTCACCATGGAGCCCCTCAACTCTGTTTCAAAGGAAGAGGCTCAGCGGATACTCCGTGACAAAAGCGTTCTTTACAAGAGTGTCAAATCTGTTGAGGATGTCGTGGTTGTATCGAAGGGGGCAGCCGGTGCCGGGCTCGATGGGTAGGCCCCTCTTTCCATCTTTTTAGGTACCCCCGCGCTTCCTCTAATATGGGAATTGTTTTCATCTGGTTTTGACGTGTTTTTTATTTGTAGATTGATGTAGCATCATGTGTCATGTAACTATAGTTACATAATACTTAAAAACAAAACAAACATACAAAAAACCAAAATAATAGCGGAATTCTGGGGTCCATAGGCACAAAAAATAAGATAGCGGGAAGTGGATTTGAACCACTGATCTCTGGGTTATGAGCCCAGCGGGCACTCCAAACTACCCTATCCCGCTGAATATTTCTCTTTAATAATACCTAATTAAAAAGCTTATACTGGCGCAACCGGCCCTAGCGCCGACGGAGCGCCGGTTTTGGGAAACCGCCCAGGGTTTTTGGAATAGCGGGCACAACATATTCACTCGGGCCCTCCACAAGTTCCCCAACATCGCCGGCCTCTGCTCGGTTTTCAAAAGTTTTTGCAAAATCACCAAGGCGCCCCTCACTCATCTTCCAAATATAAGAATACCATCCACTATCCCGGTCTCTCACACGGGTATAGGAAAACAAACCATAGTTGTGGAGGCGGTTGAGAACCACCCGCACATCGCTTGCCCGTATGCCGGTTTTCTTGGCAATTTCCTCATCCGACATATCACGGTCAAATTCACGTATGACGTCTATGGTGTTTTCCCCGCCCATCTCAATAAGTTGCTGGCGGGCGTTTGCGCTCGCGAGAACCGAAAGCCGCGCAGCCTTTGAGTAAGACGAGCGCCGAACCACGACATCTGGTTTGGTGGTTTTTGGCGGGGCGAATTTTTTCTTTTTTTGTTTGGTGTGGAAAAGGACCGGCACCCTAGCGGCAAGCCTCCCCTGCGCAGGCTGCCTTGAGCGCACGCACCGGGCCTTTTTAGTCGCCATCAAGAACCCCGAATGGATTCTCCATCACCACATATATATTCCTTCAGCGGTTTTGTCCACGAACGACGACCTTGCCGCACTTGTTCGGGAGAATCCGCAGCTTCCCGTCAACCCGGTGGGGAAATCCCCTGCCGTCAAACAGGCGGTCCAGAAAGAGGGCAAGCGCGGATATTTCGGAATGCGGCTGGTTGGTGACAGCAAGGTTGTAGTCTGCAAGCGCGTATGCATCGCCAGGCACCTTCCCGGCTCCGACAACGACCACAACATTTTTGTTTCCAAGTTTTTTTGCGCCGGCCTCAAAATCCTCACCATACATCGTCAGATGCGCCACCTTCCACCCGGCGGATTTCCTTTCAATGAGGAACCGTCTCCAATCCGCAGCATAGCATACCAAAAAGCCCCCGCCCCAGACATCGGCGACCTTCCCAATTCCAGCAAGAACCGGCTCATCCCTGTCGCCGGATAGCACGCCTTCGCTCGCGCCAAATGCCCGGGCGGCGAGGAAAACGTGCGTGGTGACCCGCTGGTCGCGGTTGCGGCGATGCCCAATCCGGAGCACGCAAATTTTGCCCATAAAAAATCCACACACCCACAATTTAAAAGCCCAGCAACGAATCCATACCATGAGAAAGCTGCTCGCCGACACGAATTTTCTTCTGATGCCTGCCGAATACGGAATAGATATTGCGGGGGAGCTTGAGCGGTTGATGGACGGCCCCTTCACCCTCCAGATTCCGTCCGGCGCGATAGACGAGGTGAAGGCGCTCGCGGGCAAGGCGGGCAGGCGTTCAGCCGCCGCGCGCTTTTTCCTCAACAATTTTGAAAATTACAAATCCCGCCTCAAGATGGAGGTGCTGCCATCGGCGGGTCCGGTCGACGAGTGGATTATTAAACATGCTCAAAAGAACAAAAACCTTGTCGCGACGAACGACGTGCTGTTGCGCAGGCGCCTGCTGGCGTTCGGCGTGCCCGTGCTTGCGATGAAGGGCAAGTCAAAACTCAGTTTCGTCTGACGTCCGCCGTCATGGCATATCGGTGATAGTTTGGTGGGCATGGAACATTCCCCTGGCATCCTGCTGTTCATCCCGATTGCCCTCGCGGCAATCACCATCGCATGCGGCATCCACCTGGCAAGAGGGGTTTTCTCAAAAAGCGAGGGGACGGCCCGGATGCGGGAAATCTCCGCGGCGATATGCGAAGGCGCGGATGCCTACTCGTTTCGCCAGTTCAAGACGATAATGGCATTTGCCGCGTTCCTGCTGGTTTTCATCTATTTTGTTTTCGGCGCCACGACCGCGGTTGCCTTCCTCGCGGGGGCGGTGGCGAGCGGGCTGTGCGGCCACTTCGGGATGTATCTTGCGGTCCGGGCGAACGCGCGCACCTCGCAGGCTTCGCTTGAGAGCATGCAGGCGGCGTTTCACGTGCCGTTTTCCGCCGGGGTGGCCAACGGTGCGCTCGTTTCAGGCATGGGGCTCCTCGGCGTGGCCGCGGTGTTCTCCGGCATTTACCTCTTCTTCGGGCAGGGCGATGCCGCGCTTTCGGAGGCAAGCCACGCGCTCATCGGCTTCGGTTTCGGAGCGAACGTGCTCGCTTTGTTCATGCGGGTCGGAGGCGGCATCTACACAAAGGCGGCGGATGTCGGCGCCGACCTTGTCGGCAAAGTGGAACGGGGCATACCTGAGGACGACCCGCGGAACCCAGCCACCATCGCAGACAACGTGGGGGACAACGTGGGCGACTGCGCCGGGATGGGCGCAGACGTATTCGAATCATACACCGTAACGGTCATTGCGGCAATCGTGCTCGCCATTTCGCTCGGTTATGGGATCGTCGGTGCCACGTTCCCGCTTGTGATAACCGGCGGAGCCGCCATCATCGGGGTCGCAAGCGCGACGTTCGTGCGCATCAAGGGCGAAAAGGAGCACCCGCTGTCCGCAATGAAGCGGGGCTTCAACTACTCGACACTGCTGCAGGCTGCGTTCTTCCTGGCGGTTTCGCTCGTCATGCTCGGCAGCCCCCAAGCATTTCTTGCGCTTGCGGCTGGGCTTGCGATAACCCATCTGATTCTCGCGATCACCGAGCACTACACATCAATGGAGGGCGAGCCGGTGCGGAGGATTGCCGCGGCGGCGAAATCTGGCGCGGGGACCAACGTGATTGCGGGGTTGGGCATCGGCATGGAATCCGCAGTCGTAGGCGTGCTCGTAGTCGCGGCGAGCATATTCATCGGTTTCTACGGCTTCGGCTTGGGCTATTTCGGCATCGCGCTTGTCGGCTTGGGGATGCTCGCAACGACAGTCATGATAATGGCGATGGATACGTTCGGCCCAATTTCCGACAACGCGAGCGGCATAGGCGAAATGTCCGGGCTTGCGAGGGAAGGCAGGCGCCGCATGGACATCCTGGACGCCGCGGGCAACACCACTAAGGCAGTGACAAAGGGCTTTGCGATAAGCTCTGCGGCAATAGCCTCCGTCGCGCTTTTCTCAACCTACGTGGAGAGCAGCGGGCTCCGTTCGATAAACGTTGAAATTCCCGTGGTGTTCATGGGGCTTCTCATCGGAGGCGCAATACCATTCATTTTTTCCTCGCTCACAATGGGCGCAGTGGAGCGGGCGGCGAACCTCGTGGTTGGGGAAGTGCGCAGGCAGTTCCGGGACCCGCGCATAATGAAAGGCACAAAGAGGCCGGATTACGGCGCATGCGTAGACATCTCCACAAAGGCGGCGATAGACTCGCTCGTCCTTCCCGGGGCAATCGTGGTGCTCGCCCCGGTGGCGCTCGCGCTCGCGCTCGGGCTCGAGGCGCTCGGCAGCTTCCTCGTGGGGGCGATACTCGTCAGCCAGCTGATGGCGATTTTCATGTCAACATCTGGCGGCGCCTGGGACAACGCAAAGAAGTACATCGAGCTTGGGCACTTCGGCGGCAAGGGCTCCGATGCGCACAAGGCGGCGATTGTCGGCGACACGGTCGGCGACCCGTTCAAGGACACGTCCGGGCCGGCGCTCAACCCGATGATGAAGGTGCTCAACATAGTGTCGCTTCTCATCGCGGCGTTCATCGCCGGCAGGGGGCTTGGCGCAATCTGAGCGCACCCACGATTTCCTTCACAGCCAGAACCAAACCCACTACTCCATCAGCCGCTTCCGCACGCGTTCCGACTCCAACTCACGCCTCGCGTCAGCTGCCACCCATTTCGCAGAAGGGGAATCAATCTTCTCAATCTCCCCGCACACGTCAAGCGCGCGCCGATTGAGCGCCATGCTCCGCTTTCCAATCTGCCGCAGCGCCCAGTTCACCGCCTTTTTCACATAATTCCTCCCATCAGCCGCCTCGCGCACGATCGGAGGAAAGAACTTTTCAAAAGCAGCATACCCTGCGCGCTTGTCGTGGACGGCAAGGCACGCCATCATGGCAAAACCGGCGCGCTTCACATACTCTCCCCGGCGTCTGCTCCACTCAAGCGCTTTCCGGTGCGCGAAATCCGTCTTGTCGAAAAGGTTCGAGCACACCTGGTCGCACACATCCCACGAGTCAAAGTCCGACACCCATCTCTCCATCTGCCGCTCGGTGACTTTTTTATGGTCCCCCAAAAAAGCGGCAAGCAGCCGCGCCTCATGCACCCTGGTGTTCCACAAGTCAAGCGAAAGCGCCTGGTTTGTCCCAATATGCCTTGCAAGGCGGCGAAGCTCGGGCACCGGGATGCCGTACGCGCGCTCCACGTTTATTCCGAAGCGCGACATGCCTTCGCGGTTGCGCTCGTTTTTCATGCGCTCGAACCTTGCGACAAGCTCAGATGCCCTCATGCATCCATCAAGGGGGAAAAGCTATATAAGAGGTCATGCATAACAAAACGCATGGCATCCGAGTTGCTCTTGGGGCAAAACGAGTTTTCCCAGCAGAAGTTCAAGGTCTGTGCCGAAGAGATAAACCTCGACACAATCACCCGCGCAGTGCAGCTTCTCACGACCGCGTCAAGCGGAAAGATATCGCGCGTCCTAAAGGAAGAGAAAAGCGAAATGTATGCAATCATATCGGATATGAAGAAATACCCCGGGCGCTACGAGGACATCGCGGTGCGCCTCGCCAGGGAAAAAGTCGAGGGTATCTCCAACACCGCGGTGGATGCCTACAGCATCCGTTATGAGCTTCAAGGAGAAGCCCGGACCATCACCCTCGCAGTCGGCGACAAGTTCACGGCACTGTGGTATCACAAAGGAGATTCCCTGCAAGAGCAGGTGGTGCAGGAAGGAAGGGAAATCCGCTACACGAGTAGCTCAAGGGTGGTCTGATGGAGAATGCAACAAAGGTCCTCACACCGGGCGAACCAGGTTTCACAGCAGCCCTTCTTGCCCTGAAGACAAACTATCAGGTCTTCAACGAGCAAATCCTCCCCCCCAAACCAAAGCACAACATTCCCGAACAAAAAAAACCGCTCTTGCACTAGGTGATGCGATGGGAAAAGAAAAATTCCCCAAATTTTCGGAGATCCCCTGGGACAGGGTAAAAGAAATAAGGATAAGTTCCGGGCAGTCGGCATACAGCTTCGAATTCGACCTTCATGGAAAAAAGCAGAAGATGACCATCCGGGTAGAGCCCGATTCCACGCAATTCACCCTTTCTTCAGCAACCGGCACGCCAATCGTGCACGCAACCCAGAAAGGGCGCGAGATAAAAATAATCGATTTTTCAAGCGCGCCAAAGCCAGCAAAACTGCCGAAGCTTGCCCGGACAAAAGAGTAGCTCCAGCATTTTCTCCTAGCCCTGCCGTTTCACAATGGTGAAAACATCCCCTTCCTGCATGATGTGCGACAAGCCGACTTTTTGCCCAGGGAACTTTGCCGACCTGCCCCAGACAAGTGCGTACTTGAAGTCGCGCACAAGATCGCGATGGAGCCTGTCGCAGGCGTCCTCAATGGTCGCGCCAGTCCTCATCATCATCGGCTCCTTCAAGTCAGCCTCTTCCATCCGCGGCTTGGTGTAAACCCGCATCAGGTTGAGCCGCTCAAATATCCTTGCCCGCAGCTCCTCGATGTTTTGCGTTTTTTCCGCCGAAACCGGCACAAAATCAAAGTCCATCTTCCCAAGGTATTCTTTGTTGACCATATCCACTTTGTTGAGGACGACCAGGGAGCGGGCGTATTTGCGGTTTGCGGAAAGTACGTCTATCAGCCGGTCAACCGTGGCATCCTCGCGGAAGACGACGGATGCGTTGTGTATTCCATATTCATTGAGCACGCCCACGACCATCCTCTCGTTTATTTTTGTAAGCGGCACAGTGGAGTTCATCTCGACGCCGCCCTTTTGTTTTTTCGTGACGTAAATCTGAGGGGGCGCCTCGTCAAGCCTTATGCCAATTCCAGCTAGCTCTTCTCTTATCGCGGGCAGTATGCCGGGCTGGAAGACATCGAGAAGGATGAGCACAAGGTCGGCGTTCCTCGCAACCGCAAGAACTTCCCTGCCCCGCCCCCTCCCTTCCTTGGCGCCCGCGATTATGCCCGGCAGGTCGAGAAGCTGGATTTTCGCCCCGCCATATTCCATGACGCCGGGTATGCAGGTGAGGGTGGTGAATGCGTAGGAGGCGGTTTTCGACTTTGCCCCCGTGAGCGCGTTAAGAAGGGTCGACTTCCCAACCGAGGGCAAGCCTATGAAGACAACGGTGGCATCCCCGCTTTTCTTGACATCAAAGCCGCCGGTTTTCACACCGGACTTTTTCGGCGCGATTATCTCGCGCTTGAGCTTGGCTATCTTCGCCTTCAGAAGGCCGATATGGTATTCGGTCGCCTTGTTCTTCTGCGTGCGCGCCATCTCCTCCTCGAGCTCGCGCAGCTTCTCCTCAATGCCCATGCGGGAGTTCACCCAGCAAAACCCTTTAAATCCCCGATGCCAAAAGCCGCACATGCCAAAAGCGAAAAAGGAATCAAAGGGCGCCGCCCCCAAAGCCGCAAACGGACACGGGCTTCGGCACGCCCCCTCAATCGGGGACAACGTCAAGGTTTTCTGCCACGGCTCGGAGTATGAAGGGCTGCTTCTTCCAGAAAGCAGGGCAAGCGCAGGTTTCCTCCATCTGAAGCTTAATTCAGGCTATAATGTCGGAATAAGAAAGGAGGGGATAGCCAGAATCGAAGTCATTTCAAAAGGCGCCCCCATCTCGGCAAAGCGCGACGACGCCAAAACGCTGCCAACAATGGCAAAATCTGGCAAAGACAAAAGGCACACCACTATTCTTGCCTGCGGGGGCACGATTGCCTCCCGGATAGACTACCAATCCGGCGCAGTCTACCCGGCAACAACACCCGAAGAGCTCCTGGCAGGATTCCCGTTCGCAAGCCGCTATAACGCCCGCCCGCGCATGCTTTTTTCGCTCCTGTCCGAGGACATGGTGCCAGCACACTGGGTTAAAATCGCCGAGGCGGCTGCTGAGGAAATACGCGGGGGCGCCGAAGGCGTGGTGATAACACACGGCACCGACACCATGCACTACACGTCGGCCGCACTTTCCTTCATGCTCCAAAACCTGCCCTGCCCCGTCATCCTCACGGGAAGCCAGCGAAGCTCTGACCGCGGCTCGTCGGATGCCGGAATGAACATGCACGCCTCCCTCATCGCATCACGCGCAAACCTCTCCGGCGTTTTCATTTGCATGCACGGGGGGCTCTCGGATGACATGTGCCTTCTCCATTTCGGCACAAGGGCAAGAAAAATGCACACCACCCGCCGCGACGCGTTCCGCTCAATCGGCTGCCTCCCCGCCGCGAAAGCATTTCCCGCAAGGGAATCTGTGGAAATCCTCTCTTCTCGGGCAGCGCCGCGAGACATGGCAAAAAAACCGCTTGTTGACACAAAAATCAACACGAACGTCGCAATCATCCAAAGCTATCCTGGGATAAAACCCGAGGCGTTTTCAAGCCTCTCGAAATACGATGGCGTGGTTGCAATCGGGACCGGCATGGGGCATCTGCCCACAAACCTGCGCAACGACCCGCTCTCAAAAACAGTGCTTCCCGCAGTAAAGGGCCTCATCGATTCGGGAATCCCAGTCGTGCTTGCCTCGCAGGCGATATATGGGCGGGTCGGCATGGACGTTTATGCGTCCGGCAGGGCGCTTCGCGAAATCGGGGCAATCGGGCACATGTGCGACATGACGCCGGAAACCGCATATGCGAAGCTTTGCTTTGTGCTCGGGCATGAGAAGAAAATGGGCAGGGTGCGCGCGCTCATGGAAGCGGACATCGCAGGCGAAATAACCGACCGGAGCGAAATCTCAGATTACTAACCCCGCCCTCTTGCTGATTGATATGATTTGCGGCTTGGAAATACACCAGCGCCTCTCCGGCAGGAAGCTTTTCTGCAGCTGCGCGCCAGAAGAGGGCGATGCCCAAAAAAGCAAGGCAGAATTCAGCCGCAGGCTGCACCTCGTGGCGTCCGAGCTTGGCGAGCTTGACGCAACCGCAAAGCTTGAGGCAAGGCGCAACCGTAGTTTCCACTACGCCGCAAGCCCGTCCTCATCCTGCCTCGTGGAGTGCGACGAGGAGCCGCCCCACCAGGCAAACCCCGAAGCGCTTCTTGCCACGCTTGCAATCTGCGAGCTCCTTTCTTCGCGCCCGATGGACGAAATCCACGTAATGCGCAAAAACGTGATAGATGGCAGCAACACCTCTGGCTTCCAGCGAACGGCCCTTGTTGGCTTGGGCGGGAAAATAAAGGTGGGCGAAAAGGAAGTGGGCATCCAGTCCGTATGCCTCGAGGAGGAAAGCGCCGGTCTGGTCGAAGGGCAGGAGAGCAAGGCAGCCTACGACCTAACCAGGCTCGGCATACCCCTCATAGAAATCGCAACCGCCCCAGTTCTCGGGAGCGGGGAAGAGGCACAGCAGGCGGCAGAGGCGATAGGCGGGCTTCTAAGAAAAACCGGGCTTGTTTCGCGGGGCATAGGTACCATCAGGCAGGACCTCAACATCTCAGTCGGGGGCGGCGCACGCGTCGAGATAAAAGGCGTGCAGGAGCTCGGCATGATCGCAGCAACCGTGGAAACCGAGGCGCGCCGCCAGCAGGCTCTCGTGCAGATTTCCTCAGAGGCAAAACAAAGGCTTTCTGGCAGGGAAATCCCGCAGGCATTCTACGATGTCACCAGCATATTCTCCGAAACTCGGGCTGCGATGGTGGCAAAATCGATAAAGGCAGGCTCAAGGGCGTTCGCACTTCCCCTTCCGGGCTTTGCCGGCCTTGTGGGGCGCGAGGTCTCGCCAAACCGGCGCTTTGGAAGCGAACTCGCCGATTACGCGCGCGCCTGCGGCGTGCGCGGGCTCATCCATTCGGACGAGGACATGGCAAAGTATGGCATTTCCGAAGACGAGGTGTCGGAAACCCGCCTCGCCCTCTCGTTGTCGGAGCACGATGCGTTCGCAATCGTGCTTGCGGACGAGAAGAAGGCGAAGGAGGCGCTTTCCGCAGTCGCCGAACGCGTGGCGGTTTTCGGGGTCCCGGAGGAGACGCGCAAGGCAAGCCCCGACGGAACCTCGAGCTACATGCGCCCGCTTCCCGGAAAAGCGCGCATGTATCCCGAAACCGACCTTGAGCCAATCGAAGTGACCGGAAGCATGATTGAGCGGGCAAGGGAAAAGGCGGGCGAAATCACAAGGATGGAGTCCGACAAGGAAAAAATCCTCACAGGGGTGAACCCCGAGCTTGCCGCCCAGCTTACCGCGATTCGCGGACTGATATCTCATAACAGCGCACACAGGCTGCTCGCACAAACACCCGAGCTTTCGGTTTTTGCCTCGGCGCTTAACGATGGCGTCGATGCCAAATTCGCAGCCGCCGTCCTCACAAATACGCTTCAGGCGCTCAGGCGCGAAGGCACAAACACAAGGCTTCTTGACGAGCCACGCCTCCTGTCCGCGCTTCGCGCCTGGAAAGAAGGCGTCTTCACCAAAGCCGCGGTGCCAGAGGTGCTTCGCAAGATGTGCGAAGGCGCGGCGGTTTCGCCGGAGGAAGCCGCGGCAAAAGCCGGGGCTGAAAGAATATCCGGCGCCTTACTCTCCAAACTAATCGCAGAAGAGCGCCTCGAGCTTCCTGCGCTTATGGCAAAATACCGCCTGCGTGTTGACGCCGCCGAGGCGCAGGAGATTTACAAAGGGATGAAGTAGCTATTTTTTCTTCGGGAACAAATAGTCCTTGCTCTCATAGAATTTTTTCCTCCCGTACCAGAGGATTTCGAGCTTCTCGCGGCTCATGCGCAAGTAATCCCTGTCGGCGGAATGCACCTCGAGCGTGACTGTGCCGTCGTAAAACGACCGGAGCTCCTTCACACAGCGCTCGGCGTCGATTTTTCCGGCGCCAAGCGGGAGATGCAAGTCTCCGCGCCTGTCGTTGTCATGAAGATGAACGTGCGAAATTTTTTTCTTGAATTGCTGGATGTAGTTTGAGAGCCCCTCGCCGTCCGATGTGAAGGTGTGCCCGACGTCAAGCGTCATGCCGGCTTCGCACTCGGAGAACAGGAGCTTGAATTCCTTTATCGAAAGCGAGCCTGCAAACACGTTTTCAACAAGCAACGAAAGCCCCCGCCCTTCCGCCTCATCACAGAGCTTTTTCACAGTGTCAATTGTCTTGGCAACATGGACTGCGCGTTCCTGGAGCCCGGAGGGCAAAAACTCAGTGTGCACGGTCGCTTTTTTTGCGCCAAGCATAGCCGCCGCATCAAAAGCCGCGCAAAATTCCCCAACAATCGCTTCCTGCACCCGCGGATAAGGGTGCGCCACGGAAAAGTACCAGGGCATGTGCGCGAGCACTCCGAAGTTATACGAATGGAGGGCATCAAGAACCCCTTTTTTCTGGGCGGCGATTTTCTCAGGAGTCGCATTCGGCGCCTCAATCGTCATCTCTGCATAATCAAAGCCCATCTCCCCAAAAAGGCCTATTTCAGAAACGAGGTCGTTTTTCGGGTTGTTCATGGCGCCGATTATCACAAGACCACCTATCCAACCTGGAGTTCCCTTCCGAGTTTCCGTATCTTTTCGAGCACCGCCATCGCGGCAAGCTTCGATGTTCCCGGGTTCACCTCGGACGGAACGTTCTCGAACTCGAAGCGCATCCTGCCGGCCTCAGACTCGACGGTTATCCTATGCACGTTCTTGTCTGCCGCGGGATCGCTGATCACCCGCACCATCGTCCCTTCAAAACCGGCTCCCGCAAGGGCGAGCGCCGCGGATACGTTCATGTTCTTCGGGAAAAGCCTGACGGCGTCCTTCGCGTTGCCCTCGAAAACCACCGTCCTGGTTTTGTCACCCCTCCCAAGCGACTGCGGAAGCTTGGTGCTTTCAAGAATGACTGCACTTGAGCAAGAGGCGACCGCACCAACCGCGTCAAGCCCGCCTATCGCGCCGGACGGGACGTAAATCTTCCTGCCGTTTTTTTTCGCAACCGCAATGAGGCGCTTCAACAGTCCGCCATCCGCAAGGGCCCCTACCGAAAGCACCATTGCATCCGAATAGGCAAGGCACCCTTCAAGAAGGCCCACGGCCCCCTGGGAGGCGGCCTCCACCACCAAGTCCGCCCCACCGCATTTTTCGGGTATTTCGCGAAGAACCTTGCACTTTACTCCTTGCGTCAAAATCCCCTTTCTTGCCTTTTCGTCCGAGTCAACAGCCCAAACAAGTTCCTTGCCCAGGTTGCAGGCAAGGTAGCTTCCGATGCTCCCGCATCCAATCAGACCGACCTTCATCAAAAACACCGCCATATCCCAGTCGTCCTTCCAACACGCCGCCGTGCGAGTTTTCCAAGCTGACCCGCCCGGGCAGAATCAAAGCTTAAGCCGGATTCAGCCACCTGCCCGCGTCAGAACATCTCTTCCGCGTAGGCAAGCCCCCGCTTCTCATCCACCATTTCTTTTTTCCTTTCCTTATAAATGCGGTGGAGCGCGGCTACTGTCCGCGCATTTATCTTTACGGCTCCGCCGTGCGGGCGGAGCGCGCCTGAGAACGTGCGCGGGATATGCAGAAGCTCATGGATGAGCACCCTCTCTTTCTCCTCTTCGGAAAGGGGGTCGAAATGCTCGCTCAGCACCTCAATGACATAGAACGTGCCAACATTAAGCGCCTTCTGCCAGATTTTCGGGAGGTTCCAGATTCTGGCATATGCTTTTGCAGTGGCGCCCGACGAGCGCATGCAGATGAGCCGGAATTCGTTGACGTGGCGGTATTCGCCCATTGCCCTGACAATGCCATTTATTTTCTCCTCAATATCGGGAGCAAAATCAACCGCATACTCCGCAGCCGTCAGCTTTGCCATGGCGCATTTTCCGCCCCCAGCCTTTTATGCTTGCGCCGCCACATTTTGGCAGATGCCCATGGGAGAAGAACAGGCGTTCCTGTCGCGCTGCAACGAAGTTAAGGAAGCTTGTGCCAGAATGGAAAACCCGGTTCTCGTGCACCACTACGATTGCGACGGGCTGACTTCGGGCTCAATTGCCGCCCATTGGTTTTCATCGCAAGGCAAAGCCTACCGCATGCTCGCAGTCCGCAAGGTGGATGATGCGCTCATCACCTCGCTTTCTCGCGAGGAAAATATCATTTTCATCGACCTTGGAAGCGGCTCGTCGCAGATAGATTCGCTTCCAGGCAACGTTGCGGTGATTGACCACCACCAGGTGCTTTCAGAACAGCCCCTCCAGGCAAACCCGCACCAATTTGGCTTTGATGGCGGAAGCGAACTTTCGGCGGCAGGTTGCGCGCATTTCGTTTTCGGCGTGCGCGCGGATTTGGGCATAGTCGGAGCGGTTGGCGACATCCAGTACCCGCTAAAAAGCCTCAACCGCAAAATGCTCGAGTCGGCGATTTCGCGCGGCGAGGCTTCAGCGGGAACCGACCTCCTTCTCTTCGGAAGAAACAGCCGCCCACTCATCCAGTTCCTCCTATACGCCGACGACCCCCATCTGCCCGGGTTGACTGGGAACGAGGAAGCGTGCGCGAAATTTCTCGCCGAGCTCGGCATCCCACTAAAAGACAACGAGGAGTGGCGCACCTATTCGACGCTTTCAAATGATGAAAAACGCAGATTGGTTTCCGCGCTTGCTGACCTTCTTTCCTCGCGCCTTTCACCATCTGCCGCTGGGCGGCTGACAGGAGAAGTCTACACGCTCCTCGCCCAGCCTCAAAGCACCGAGCTTTCCGACGCATCCGAGTTCTCGACACTTCTTAATGCCTGCGGCAGGAACGGCAGGCCCGAAATCGGGGTGGGAGTCTGCCTCGGGGGAGAAGGGGCTTACAGACAGGCGCAAGCGCTTCTTGCCGAGCACCGCAGGAACCTTCGGTCAGGAATCGAGTTCGCCTCGAAAAACGCCCAGGACTTGGGCAAATTCATCCTGATAGACGCACGCGGCGTGATAGCTGACTCGATAATCGGAGTGGTCGCAGGCATGCTGTATGCAGGCGGCAGGAAAAAACCAATACTCGCGCTTTCGCTCGAGGAGCCAGGCAAGATAAAACTCTCCACGCGCGGCACGCGCGAGCTTGTGGATGGCGGGCTCAACCTTGGCAGAATCCTGTCAGGGTGCTGCGCCAAGGTTGGCGGCGTCGGAGGCGGGCACAACATCGCCGCAGGCGCAACGATACCGAACGAAAAGCTGGATGAATTCCTTCAGGAATTCGCGAAAGCGATCTAAGCTAACCCGGTTTGCCCATTTTCAGTTTAGGCCTTCTGGCAAAACGCGGCCCCCCGGTCTCCGCATCAGGGGTTTTTTCCGCATCGGCATTTCCAAAAACGCGCCCTTCGTCTTGTTTTCGGAGAGCCGTTTTTTCATCACTAGGTTTGGGAGATTTCTGCCCATCTGTTGCGCTTGCCTGCCCCCGCCCGCCAGATGACTCTTCGTCTTCGGCAGCCTCGGCAAGCTCCTCCTCAACAAGCCGGGGGAAAATCTTCGCCCATTCGCGGTCTACCTTTGCCCAGGTTATCTTCCCATCGTCAGCCTCAAGCCGCTTTAGGAGGTTGTTTGCCGCGGTGGTCGCCTTGAGCGTGAAGTCTACCTCAAGGAAATGCGGATGGTCGTGCTTCTCATGGGCTTCAAGTATCTGCGAATAAATCTTCCCCTTGAAGAACGCTTCGACCACATACTGCTTGGCGTCAATCGACGTTTCGTCGCATCGGCGCTCAAGGGCAGGAGGAACGAATTCCAGTTTCATGTTCTTCTCAATTTTCGCAAGCTCAACGCCGGAAAGCGATTTGGCTTCGGCTTCTGGCATGTTTGTGAACAGGCAGTGGAGCCTGGTGCCATCGATATCATTGCCGCGCTCGAGCCTGAAAACTTCGGCGAATTTCCTTTCCTTCAAGTCAGTTTCATATTGGTAGCCCAGCATGCGGTAGACCCGGCTCTTCCTTCCGAACCTCACCTTCTTCAGAAACGAATAGCGGTCAGTCGAGAACATCGAGGCGGCAGGTATGCCAAATACGGTTTCTAGCCTGTCCTGCACATCCTTGAGCGACTGCGCGTGAAGGTTATAGAGAAGGAAGATTCCCGGCTGGGTGTTGAGGAGGTTTACCACGCCTTGCACCGCAAGCCGCGAGCGGATCTCGTTTATGATGACACACGCATCCCCCATGCGCAGCGCAGCATTCGTCATGGCAACCAGGTCAAGCTCGCCGCCCTGCCCGAAGTCCTCTCGGTCGGATGACTGCACCTGGACCGCGCCCACGTGGAAACCCCTCTTTCGGTAGGCGCGGGTCGGTATTTCCTCTATGTCCTGTATCGGCAATATCCTTTTTTTCGTGCCGATAGCGGCTATTTTTGCCGAGGTGAACGCGGTTTTTCCCACTCCCTTGAGCCCAAGCACGGCTTCCGAACAGCCAAGCCCCACCATCACATCGTCGTATCCTGCAAAGAACGGGCTCATGGAATTGAGCCGAAGATACATGGGGTAGGTGAACGGCTGGTCGCGCATTATGCGAAGCGCCCCCTGGAGCTCGCCGAATGTCGCGGGCGGGCGCTGTAGGTGGCACCTCATCGCAAGCCTCGTGAGGACGACATCGACCACCGGGCTTGATTTGTCGAATTTCTTGTTGCCGAGGCTTGCCGCGGTGATGTTCTTGAACGCAAGCTCGAGCATCTCATGGTTGTAGCGCCAAAGCGTGTGGCAAAGGCCGAATTTCGCATGCTCGATATAGATAGGCGAGTTCTCCCCGTCTATGTAAATATCTGTAATGCTGTCCCTGTCAAGCGCCATGTTCTCAATCGGCGCGCCAAGCCCGACTACCCAGGCAGCAGCCTCCCTGCCCATGGCAATCGCCTGCACCTGCGTTATCTCAATTTTCTCAAGTGTGGCGGTGTCAATGAATTTCTGCGTAAACTCGCGCGCCCGGTCGTCGAAAACCGTCCCATAGTCGACAGTCTGCCGGATTTCCTTCAGGCCCTCCTGTATCGTGGTTTTCATCATTTCCTGAAGCTTCACGGGCAGTGTTTCAATAACGGGATTCTCTATCACATAGATGTGCGCTTCGCCCCCGGGCACGTCATAAATCCTCACATTCATCCCGAAGGGGAGCTCATAACTCGCGCCAGGCGAATCGAGAAGGTTCGCCTCCTTTGGGACCGAGAGCATGAAGTTCTGCATGAACAACAGGCTTTTGAGTCCCAAAAGCGCAAGGAAGGACGCACGAAGGTCGCCGGTCTTCTGGCAAAGAAGGTATAACGAGCACTTCGTGTAGGCATCGCATATTCCATTCACCCACGCCTGGAAGTTCCGGTAGCCCTCCACATAAACCGCCTTTTCAGGATAGGCTTCAGTATATTCTTTGAGCACGCGCGCCGCGACGAGCGGGTTCATGAACATGTAGTCATAGAAATCCTTGAGGAGCTTCTTCCTGCTAAGATAGGCGCCGTCCTCAACCCTCCCATAGGTTTTTGGGTTGAGCATTATCGCCTCGACCTGCCGCACAAGCCCGCCATATTCGAGCATCATGGCGCCCTTTTCCTCATCCAGGTCAACCACGACCTCTTCCTCGTAGCGCATGGTTTTCCAAGGCTTAGGGAGCTGCGAGGTCACCCTGAGGTGCGAGTTTATGCACTGCGGGGTGGTGAGGCCAAGGCCGCAGGTCGGGCAGTCCATCACAAGGCGGTTTCCCTGATAAGTAGGCCGGCATCCCATAAGAGGCAATCTCGGCTCATGAATTTAAATTGCACGCCTGGGCGCGAAAGCAGTGCCGCGGTGAGCAACTCACGTCGGCGAACCGAAAAATGGCTTCGACGTATATTCACCACAGCACGAACGCAGCTTAGGCTAAGAGAGGATAAAAATACAAACGCGGCCCGCTTTCCGGGCCGCGGCTAAAAAAAAGTTCGGCTATCCTAAGCATTCTTCAGCTTCGCCTTGTAGACGTAGCCGTCCTTGCCAAGATAGTACATGTAGCCGGATTGCTTCTCAACCTTCTCGCTTCCGACTTTCTTCTTGCGGGCACCCTTGTTGTGCTTCATCGGCGCAGCCCATACATAGCCGTCCTTGCCGATATAGTAGAGGAAGCCGTCTTCCCTCTTGATTTTCTCAGATCCTACCTTTTGTCCCATTCAGACACCTCCAAAATAGATACGGGAGTTGCCTCCCGTCGTAGCTTCGGCGGCATATTTTATAAACATATCTACGTCGGTGCTCCGCCGTGCTGAAGAAAGCCGGATTAGGGCGGCAAGAAGCGGCAAGGGCGCAAGGGGCCTTTGGCGGAAAGAGCCCAGAAGAGATTCTCCAAACCGGCGTTGCCACGGCAACCGCCGTTTCGCGGGGCGGGCCCGTTCCTGGCGGCAGGCGGCCCATTCGTCGCTGTGGCGCGGCTTTGGTTGAAAGTCGGCACTATTTTTCACGCATGGCAAGGAAAAACGAGACCGCAAGGACAACGGCGCAGAGGATAATCAAGGGAATCCCATAGGCAGGCCACGCGGGCGCAACGTCAAGCGAAAATGCGCCAGCCGGAATTCCTCCAACAACCCATGCCCAGCCTGCGGAATCTTTTTTGGCAGAGCAAACACCCCACGATGCCATGCAGAAATTGCTTTTCGGAAGGTCATTGAAGAACAGTATCTCGCAGCCATCGGCATTCCCACACACCCCTTCAAAATGCGCCCTGTCAAACAGCACCGAGGCATTGCTGAAAGAAACGCCGTTCCCAAAGAATAGGGCGCCCGCCTCCCGCCCAGCTCCAACGAGTTCAAACATCGCCAGGTTTCCTTTGGTTGGTATCTCGACAAAAAGCCCGCTTTCCTTCAGTGCCCGATATTCGCCGAATCGGTTGGAAAATTGGTCTTCTCCTGCATAGTTTCGTGCAACGTTGCTAAGCGCCAAATAACGAAGCCTGCCGCTTCTCATCATCGGAGCAACGGTTTTTGGAGCACCATAGCCCACGTTGCCCGAGCCCAGAAAATTTTTCATGACTAAGGGATACTGGGAAACTTCATTCTCCCCTACGAAAAAAATGCGCTCGCCGCCACTTATGGAATACGCTTCAGCATATCCCGCATAGGTGGCTGAAAGCAGCACCGAAGACCAAGTGCCGTCCAATATTTCGATGGTCGTGATGCCATAGGCTAGCAAAACAATCGCGCAGGGCATAATCGCGGCAAGCGTGAAGCATATGCAAAAATCGGTTTGCGAAAGCCCGGTGAGCTTCGCGAAGCGCGGTTCAAGCCTGCTCCGTGCAAGTCTTAGGAGAATAGCTGCTCCAAGCCCGGCGAAAAGGTACATTGGCAGGAAAAACGAGGGCAAGAACCGCATGCCGTCGATGAATGGAAATGCGGAATTCACCTCCTTGCTCATGGAAATCAGGAACACCATTACCGAAGAGAGCATCAATATTGTGATGGTGTGGTGTGTGCGCGCCGTTGCCGTATGGAGTGCGCCTGCCAGTGATAGGAGCGCGATTGCGACGCCCCCGCCTAGCATGAACGAGGCCAAGCCAGACCACAAGCCAATTTCCCCCACTCCGCCAAGCACCCCGTAGCCGGAAACATTTATGGCCGCACCCGCTCCAGTTGAGAAGCCGAGAGAAAGGAAAAACGGGATGGCGAACCACGCGCACGAGGCAAAGCACGCAAGCCAAAGCAGCCACATACGTGAAACCCCCCTTCGCCAGATTAGTGAACAAACAGCGATGCAACCACATATCAACGACAGCGCAAAAGCAATTCGCGGGTTGGATGCGAGTGCAAGCGCAAAAAACAGCGCGGCAAGGGCGATTCCCGCCCGTTTCCCTTCAAAAAGGTACTCGCAGGCGAAAAAAAGGAACAAAAGCGACGCATAGGTGGCGAGAGAATGCGCAGTCATGCCATACAGGAACAAGTCCGCCCATCCGCCGTTCACAAGCCCGCCGGCGGGAATGAAAAGATAGGACAGGCTTGCGAACAGAAAAACAAAATCGCCCATTTCCCCAAGCTTTCTTGAAAAAAGATAGAATATCGCTATCGGGGCAAAAAGAAGGGCAATGCTCCACAGTTTGTAAGAAAACCCGGGGGTTATTCCGGTCGAGGCTGAAAGCACGGCTGCCGGAAAAACCGATACGAATCCATAGTTTGCTTCGGGCCATCGCCCGCCAGCAAGGTATTCTGCGAGCGTTTCGGTTCTCCAGATATGAAACGGGGCGTCAACCAGGTAAATGGAATTTTCCATCACGGTGTTTTTCTTGGCATGCCAGCCGCCCAGCTCAACCCCTACAAACGGCCTGGTGAATGTGCGCCAGAAGTCTTTGAAAACCTTCAAAGCCCTGTTTTTTTCTAAGCGCCCTGCGGGTTCTGCTTTCGCTTCGGCTGCCACGCGCAACCCAACAGAATCGCCACCCTGCGCAGGGACGGGGTATTTGGTGCCCAAATCACAGGGCCCGCAAATGCGGCCCCCATCAACATCCAGCGACAGGATTGAAGCGTTTATTTCTGAAGATAGCTTGACCCACTCAACAGTTCCAACGCCAGAAAAAACCGCATCGACCTCGCTTTTTCCTCCCCCCCATGTTGGCAAGAGTATTTTGCTTCCTAGGGCAAAAGCCGAAAAAGTGGCCCCGGTATTGCCCCCAGTTTCATAATACCTCAATGCCGCATCAGTCGTCTGGAATCCCGCGCATGGGGAAAATACTCCTAGGGAAAGCGCAACAACCGCGTATGACAGAAGAACAAGGGCAACCGCGAAATTGCGGCTCAAGAGTGAAAAAGCCGCGCGCCAGGAGCATAACACACGGCTGAAAAAACCCGCCCCAAACCCGCATTTCCCGGTCGAAGACCCCAAAACAAGCACCCGCCCGCATTCCACTATGTCATTTCCTGTTCCGAATCACAGCATCAAGCGTGTAGAGGTTTATCCCTATCTGAAGCAGTATGAGTCCGGCAATCCCGAAGAAAACCGTGAGGAATGCCGAGCCGATTGCAAGCACATGTGTCGTATAGAACGTCTCAACGACAAAAAATCCGATTGCCGCAGATGCAAGCATCAAAATCATACCTGCCCCTGAAAAAAACACAAGCGGCTTCCTTTTCACGATTGCCGAGATGGCGCTGCTCGCGATTCCCATCCCCTGCTCGACCGCCCCCGCACGCTTCACATCTTCAAAATAATGGATGGTCACCGGAACCTCAACTATGCGGAACTTCTGCCCTACCGCACAGGCAACCAGCTCGGAACACGCAGAATATCCATCTTCACTCACGCTGAGTTTTCCAATCGCCCGTTTTGAAAATGCACGAAAACCGCACTGGTAGTCCAAAGCATCGGACCCAACCTGCGCGCCGGTCAAGGAATTTAGCGCCTTGACGCCCATGATGCGGTGTGCCGGCGCCCCGACGGCTTTCCCAAGGAACCTCGAGCCAACTACCACGTCTGCCTTCCCCTCAAATATCGGCGCAACAAGCCTTGGAATCTCGCGTGGGTCATGCTGCATGTCTGCGTCAATGAAGACAAAAACATCAGAATCCATATTCTTTGCCGCGCCAAGCGCGCTTTTTATCGCAGCGCCATAGCCGCCATTTTTGCCCCTTCTCACAACCTCTGCTCCTGACAGGTGAGCGATTTCCGCCGTGCCATCTTCCGAGCCGTCGTCAATCACAACGACTCTGCCGTATTTTTTGCACAATGCGACCACGCTGCCTATGCTGCGCGCCTCGTTGTAGGCTGGAATAAGAATCGCGACCCTGCCGCTAGCCGTTGACGTGCCTTCAGTTTTCATTTTTTGCAGCCTCTTTCTTCGCGCCTTTTTTTGCGGCATTTTTCCCAACGCCCCTTCCCGGCTTCTTTTCACGGTTCGGCGCAGCAGCAGCCTCATCCATGCCACGTTTCGCGGTTTTGGTTGGTTGCAGGGCTAAGCCAGAGGCATTTGCCGTCTTTTTGCCAGGTGAGGATTGCGGAAGGCTTGGGGCGATTTTTTTTGCCGCATCCGTGCCTGCCTGCGCTTCCTTTTTTTCCTGCGGCTTGCCCCAGTTTTTCTTGGTTTCACAAGAAGGGTCGATGCACATGTCAAAGTTCCGCCTGCCTTTCCTTACCACGCGTATTATCGGTGTGCCGCATTTCTCGCAGGCCTTGCCGAGCGGGATGATTTTCGCCTGCTGTGGAAGCGGATAGGTCGCGGTGCATTTCGGGTAGCCCGTGCAGCCGACGAACATCTTGCCCGCCCTTGAGCGGATTGCGCGAAGCGTCGAACCGCACTTCACGCATTTCCCAAGCATGCTGTCTCCCATCTCCTTTTTCTTAAGCCCTGCAAGAAGCCCAAGGCCGATGTCGCGTTCCTTCCCGTCGAATTTCGAAAGTATGCCCGTCAAAACCGCCTTGCCGTGCTCGACCACCCGCTTCTCATTTTCGCCGTCCTGTATCTTTTCCATCTCGTCTTCTATGGTGTGCGTGAGCTCTTCGTCAAGAATCTCAGGCGCGAACGAGGAGAGGCTCTCATGCACCGCCATGCCGAATGGCGTAACCTTGATGCTGCCTTTGCCTTCGAGATAGCTTCGCTTGAAGAGAGTCTCGACAATCGTCGCCCTCGTCGCCTTCGTTCCAAGCGCCCTTTTTTCAAGCTCGGAGACAATCGAGGCGGGGGTGTATCTTTTTGGCGGCTGCGTTTTTTTCTCATGCACCAAAAAATTGGAAAGCGGCACGGTTTCTCCCTCGGAAAATTGCGGAAGCGCAATTTCATCCAGTTTCACATAGGGGGCATAGGTTTCAAACCAGCCAGAATAAACCGTGCGGTTCCCGCTTGCAAAGTAACTTTCGCTTCCCGCCGCGATTTCAACTTTCTGCGCCTCGCGCCGCGCAGGCTCGTCAAAACAGGCGAGGAACCGCTTTGCCACAATGTCATATAGCTTCATCTCCCGCTCGCCCATCTGCCTGAAAACCCCTGTCGGGTGGATTGCAGGATGTGCCGGGTCATCCTTGTTGCCTTCAAGGGGCTTCGATCGTCCGGCGGCAAGAAGCTTTTTTGCCGATTTTTCAAACTGCGGCAGCTTCGAGAGAGCCTCGATTATCCGATTGGGGTTGAGCTTGGCCGGAAGCTTCTGCGAGCCCGTCCTCGGATAGGAAATCATAGAGGCTTCGTAGAGCGACTGTGCGAGCTCCAGCGTTTGCGCGGGGGGAAAGCCGAACGCGCGGTAAGCCTCAACCTGCAGGCTGGTAAGGTCGAACGGCGGTGAAGGAAGCTGCTCGTGTTCGCGCCTCTGCACCTTTGAAACAACCCCCGGGCTTTTCGAATCCGCGCGCGCCTTCTCAGCATCCGCCTTTTTTCCAATCCGCCCTCTAGAATTGCAAAACTCAACATCCTTGGCTTCGCAGGTGACTTCGAAATAGGGCTCCGGCACGAAAGATGAAACCTCCTTTTCCTTTTTTGCAAGTATGGAGAGCGCAGGCCCCTGCACCCTGCCTATGCTCATTATTTGGTTCGCCCCGGCGCTCCGAATAGATGACATCAGGGCGCGCGACAGGTTTATCCCATAAAACCAGTCCAGCATGTGGCGAGCCTCCCCCGCAAGCGCGTTCTCGGCATCAAGCTTTCCCCGCCCGACATACGCATCTTCCAAATCCTCGTCCGTGAGCGCGGAAAATTTCATCCTGCTCGCGTTCTTCTCCCCAGCGCCGCAGGCGAAGCGGATTACGTTGTAGCCGATGAGGCTGCCCTCAACATCAAAGTCGCACGCGCACACGTATTCTTCGGCTTCCGGGCAGAGCTTGCGTATTGCGTCAAGGTATTTTTTCGAGTAATCCGCGCCTTTCTCGACCTCGTGCGCCGGCGCCCATTCTATGTTGAAGACCGGGTACTCCCTCGCGCCCGACTGCTGGCGAAGCGAATAAAGATGCCCGACAGCCGAGACCACCACCAACAGCTCCCCCTCGCGCTCGACCTCGTAATACGGAACGCCGCAAACGGACTTCTTCGCCGCCTTTCCGCCCCCGAGGGCGTTCGCGATTTTTTCCGCGACTTTCGGCTTTTCGCAGATGACAAGCCTCATGGTGCGCATTTTTCCCTAACGGTTTAATAACCCTCCACGCGAAACTCGTTGTCGGGGGTGGTGTTGTGGGTCGGGGCCAGCTCTCAATCGAGATGATGATTCTCCTTGTCGTCATACTCGGAGTGGTGGTGTTTCTTGCGAATGCCATGATGAAATCGGCGTCCAAGGCGTCTGAAGGGATAGAAACGAAGACGGACTCAATTGTGGGTTCTTCGTCCCAAGGCGCCTATGGGATTGCGTCTGGCGGCTTTTGCGCCTCGGATGCCGACTGCGCTTCCGGAAGCTGCAACTCGGTTTCCTACAAGTGCGACTGAGGGCCGGCATGCTCTCAAAAATGGCTTGCGCCGCAGGCACCTGCAGTGGGGCAGGGCTCTGTTTCGCAAATGCGCGGCTTCCACTAGCACGCCCTGCCAAATCCCCAGCCCCCGGCAAAACGCATCCCAAAAACGCGCACAGCGCCCTGTTGCGGGCGCAGATTTCCGTCGAAGCTCTCCTGGCATTCCTCATTTTCCTCTCGCTTCTTGCAGTCTCCTATGCAGCGGCTTCAAGAATAGGGGCGGCTGCGTTTGAAAAGGTGCAAAAGGAAATATTCATGCGCGAAGCTTCCGAATTCGCCTCCAAAGCCGAATCCGTATGCAGGCTCGGGGCAGGCAACCTGCGAATCTCGAATTTTTCCGCAAAGACCGGGCTTTCTCTTGAAGGAAGCGCCCTTCGCATAAGGCGCGAGCGGCATTCCGCCCTCCTCACTTTCGATTGCGCCATAATCGCGGTGCCAGAAGAAGGAAAAAACAGCTTCATGATTGAAAACTTTGGCGGAGAAATAAGTTTTGGCTAACCTATTGGGCGCCAATATCGCCGAGAAGCTTCCAGCAAGCCTTTTCATCCATGCCATCAACAAGAAACGTCCTTACGCCTGCGGCTTTTCCGGCAGCCTCATCCTCCGGGTTATCGCCCACAAAAACAGACTCTCCCGCTTCGACGCCAAGCCTCGCAAGCGCAAGGCGCACCATCCCAGGGTCGGGCTTTGGCGGCGCATCGGCGCTCGTCACAACCACTCCGAAGAATTCCTCGACCCCGATTTTCCCAAGCACCATCCTCGCGCTCGTTTTCCTGTTGCTTGCCGCGGCAAGAAGATATCTTCCGGCCAGTGCGCCGATTTTTTTTGCAAGCGGGGTCGGCTTGACCATGTGCAGGTTTTTTGCGGTTATTTCTGACAGGTCAGCAAGCATCCTTTCGCAAAGTGCGGCATCCTTGCCAAGGCTCGGCACAAGCGCGACAAGCACGGTTTCAGCAGAATGCGCGGACGACATTTTTTCAATCCGTTCAAGCGGCACGGAAAACCCATGCATCTTCAGCAGCTCACCCGTGTTCTGCACCACGGCTTCCCTCGAGTCGGCAAGGACGCCGTCGATGTCGAAGATTATCGCTTTGAGCGCCACACGGTCACCATCTGATTTTCCTATCTTTCAGCGTTTCCTCGTCCCTGCACAGGAGCACCACCCTCGATGGCACATGCCGGTCTGCAACCCGGTAGCCCGCCATTCCCGCGAGCTTTGCGGCGATTTCCCCAATCTCGTCCATGGAAAGCATGCTTGAAAGGGAAAGCCCCCGCTCAGGCGAGCGCGCCCCGCCGACAAAAACCATGCTTTTCACCTCGACATAGTGAGGCATGGCGGTTTTTACCTGCGCCGCATAGCCTTCCAAATCGGAATCGTTCACACCCCGCACAAGAGTCATCCGCAACACCGTCCTGCAGCGCTTCCCCAATTCCGGCATCATCCGAAGCGTTTCCAAATATTTTTTCCACAAGCCAGTAGCGGCGGGGCGTATCGCTTTCGCATAAACCTCTTCGTTCGGAGCCACCATGGAAACATACAATTGCGTCGGCAGGGTTTTCCATCCCGCAACCCTCTCAGGAAAGGTCCCGTTGGTCACGAGGAATGTTGTCATGCCTTTTTTATGGAACTCTCCCACCAGCCCTTCAAGATGGGGGTACATCACAGGCTCGCCGGTAAGCGAAATCGCAACATGCAAAGGCGCCCGCGCTTCAGAATATTTTTCCCCCGAGACTTTCCGGTTCCCCCCATAGCCAGAGACGATTTTCTTCTGCGCAGCAACAAGCCCCGCAGCGATTTTTTCAGGCGCATCCCATGAAAAATTGCCCGCAGGCTTCCCGTACTTCTCCTTTTCAGGCATGTATCGCCAGCAAAAGACGCAGGCATGGTTGCAGAACTGCACTACAGGAGTGCACTGGAGGCAGCGATGGGACGAAATCCCGTAAAAGCGCGACTTGTAGCATTCGCCCTCGCCCTTGAGCGAAGAGTCCGCCCATTTGCATATCTTCGCAGCCGAATGCTCGCCGGCAAGATGGTATTTTTGCTTTATGAGAAGCGAGAGAAGCCCGGAGGGCATGCTCGCGTTCCCCTCCCGCACCTCTTCGTAGTATTTCCCCTCGCCACTCTTACGCCGTTTTCTTGCCAAACAATTACCCGCAAATCCGTTTCGAGCCTGCCATGCGTGCGGGCGCAGCACGCCCTTCGCCCACTACCGAAGCGCCACCAATCGATTCGAGCCGCACCCAATTAAAAACCAGCAGGGCACAAAAACACCCGGAGAAAGACCCGCGGGAAGGCATTCGCTTCCTAAAGCGGTTTTTTCGCGCGCAGGGGCTTCTTCTCCAAGCCGGTGCGAAAATGGCTGTCAAAATAGAATTCAATCCAAGGAAAAAGGAGCTCAAAGTAAGCGAACCGGAGTCTGTCTCCTCGCTTCTCAACGGGCACTATGGCTGCATGAAAAAAGGCGTAATCGGCCTCTTTCCAGAAGAAGCGCTTTACCTCATGGACATACGGAACGCCCGCTGCCACGACTCTTCGCTCAACGAGTACAAATTCAACCACATCGCCTCGCATTTCGCGCGCAAAAAACAGATGGCGCTTTATTTCACCTACAAGGACTGGCGGGACAGGGGGCTCATAGCGCGTCAGGTTTCGGAAATCTCTGAGAAATATGGCAGGAGCAGCGTGAAAAAGTACCCTCACGGGAGCTTCTCGCTCGACCGCTTCTCGCTTTCCGCGCGCTTCTACCCTGACGACTTATGGTCAATAATAGACGACGAAACAGTTGGCAAAGAGCTTTACGAGCGGCACTGGTTCGGGCAGTTCGGCTCCTACAAGGCAGAGCAGCGCGGCAAGCTTTCCAAACTCGACTCATATGAAACGCTTTTCCTAATGCGCCATGCGAACCTGCGAATAGAAAATGCGTCTGAAGAGCAAATCATAAAGGCGGCAAAGCGCACGCACAAGGACTTCCTCCACCTCTACGAGGTATACGAAGACTGGCGCATGTTGGGGTTCGTTCTCAAGACTGGCTTCAAATTCGGCACGCACTTCCGCCTCTATTTTCCGGGCGCATCGCCCGTCCGCGAGGGAGGGGAATGGATACACAGCCGCCACGTGGCGCACTGCTTCCCAAGGCAAAGCAAACTCCTGATTTCTGAGTGGGCGCGGGCAATCCGCGTCGCGCACTCGGTGAAAAAAACATTCGTGCTCGCGATTCCCGGAGTCGCGAAGCAAAAAAAGGCAAAGAAAAAACAGGACGACCTTTCCACAACGCTTGATTTCCTGCTTTACCATCGCCAGCACGGAGGCATTGAGAATCCGAAAACAGGGAAGCCGAAATACCTGATGTTCTCGCTCTCCGAGGAAGAATACATCGGCGGGGAAGAGCTTGCCGACGCGATTGCGCAATGCAAGAGAATCGGGCTCGAGCTTCTTCTTGCCATTTGCGACAGGGAAACCTCGGTGACCTACTACCACGTGAAAAGGATTGAGCTTCCCGGAAGCAAATACGAATACTACGAGATTGAGTGGGAGCAACCTTAAACCGCTCCGCCAAGGCACCAAGAACGCGCAAGCCATCCAAACTTAGCTAAAGTTTCCTGATTTTCAAAATAAGCTCCCTATTGCCAAGGTAGACTGGCGTCCTGTCGTCCACGCGCTTTCCATTCGCCTCAAGAATCGAGCACTTCCCGTTCCAGCTTGCGCCGCCCGCCTGCTCGACAATAAAAGCCATCTGCAGCGCCTCATAATGCATCCGCAGCTTCCCATCCGGGTTTTTCCTGCTTTCAGGATAGGCAAACAGGCCGCCCCGGTGGAGCACCTGCGACACATCGGCGACAAACGTGCCGGAATACCTCACCTTCAATTTCTCTTTCCTGAAAAGATCCTTTGCGAATTTCAAGAACGGCGGTTTCCACTCAAGCGGGTCGCCGCCAATGCCGAAAACTTCGGGCTTTTTCGGGAGCTTCAGGTTCTCTGCAAGAAGCAAAAACCGCGCAATCCCCTCGCCGTCATAATGCTTGACAAACTCATGCGTTCCCTTCCCAACAGAATAAACAAGCGTGTTCACGGGCCCATAAAGCTTGTAAACCGCCGCGACAAGTTTCCCTTCCCCCGGCTCGCCATCATAAACTCCGAGTATGGAGCCGAATGCATTGTTGCTCACGATGTTCGACGAGCCGTCAAGCGGGTCAAGCGTCAGGATGAATGGCGAAGCGGCATTCCCGACAAGGGGCTCCTTCAGCTCCTCGGAATAGATTTTCTGCGCCAAGCCCGTCTTCACCAAGGAATCGCAAAGATAGCCGTTCGTCCACTCATCAAGCTTCGCAACCGCCTCGCCATACTTGTTCCTGTTCCCCATAGTTCCACGAAGGTACTTCGGGAAGCGGTGCTGTGCGTCAAGCGCGGTGTAGGCATAGGCAAGAATAAGCCTGCGCAAATCGGGCGAAGCGCCAGACCTCTTAAGATGCACTGATAGAGAAACGATTTCTTCCAAGGCAAAACCTCACTTGTAGACGATTTTCTTCAGCTCTTCGGCGATTTTCATCGGGTTGTCGTTCTGCCACACGTTCCTGCCGACCGCCAAGCCCACTGCACCAGACGCCATGACGTCCCTCACTTTCGCCAAAAATTCAGCATCCGACTGCTTGCTGCCCCCTGCGGAAATAACCTTGCACCTGCCTGCGGCAGCGACAACCTTTTTCATGCCCTCGACGCTTCCAGGATAATTCACCTTGACAACATCGGCGCCAAGCTCCAAAGCCACGCGCGCAGCATACGCGATGGTGTCCGCAGACTTCTCATCCTGCACGAACCTCCCCCGCGGGTATGCCCATACAACACAGGGCAGCCCGTAGTCTTCAGCTTCTTCCTGCACCTTGCCGAATTCCCGGAACATGTCAGCTTCCCGCGGCGAGCCGACGTAAAGCGTGTAGCCGATTGCGTCAGCGCCGAGCTTCACAGCCTCCTTGACAGATGCCACCTGTGAGGAGTAAATCTCATCCTTCGGTACAATGTTCGTCCTGCCGTTGAGCTTTAGGACAAGGGGCACCTTGCCTGAATAGCATTCCTTATAGTGCCTGGCAATTCCTTTCTGTATCGCAAGCCCGGTGAATCCTCCTTTCGATGCAATGTCAAGCACATATTCCGGATTGATGTTGCGCGCGTTGAAGTCAACCGGCCCATGCTCCATCCCCTGGTCCATCGCCAGGATGAGGACCTTGCCGTCCCTCACGATTTTCCTAAGGTGAACCTCCCTGTCTTTCACGAAAACCACCTTCGGTCAAATCCCACCCAAAAATTAAAAACGTTCCACTGGGAGGC
>Ga0116204_1000247_pt1 | contig 29555 bp, 27 predicted proteins | sample LakKivwa52mmetaG_FD_94481 | JGI IMG/M metagenome (GOLD analysis project Ga0116204, IMG submission 94481) | Anoxic lake water microbial communities from Lake Kivu, Rwanda to study Microbial Dark Matter (Phase II) - Lake Kivu water 52m metaG | ecosystem: Environmental > Aquatic > Freshwater > Lake... | reverse complement strand
AACGATATTGTAAATGGTCGCAGGGGAATAACTCCGAGTACGGCTTTGCGGCTGGCGAAATATTTTAATATGACCCCGGATTTTTGGATGAATGTTCAATTACGTTGGGATATGTATTTTGCGCAACAAGATGAACTTACGGTTTTAGAGACAATTCGGCCTTTGTCATCTGTGACGGGGTAAGTTTCGCAAAGTCAAAAGCGGGCCAACACCGCGTGGTATGTCCTGATAAATCATCCCTTCACTGCGTTCAGGGCAGGCTTTGCTTACCGATGAAAGACGGGCCAGGCAAGCGAGCAGGGCGGTCCGCCTTTTATAGGTTCGACCTTTGGCATTTATCCGCCAAATCTGCCCTGCGCAAAACGCGCAACCACCGTGGGCATTGACCCATCGAACCACTTTCTTTGGAGGATTACCTATGGATATATCCAAAATCAATTCAAGCGCCATCGCAGTTGTAGTAGTAGCCATCCTGGTTGGCGTTGTTGGCTTTTATACAGAGAACAACGGTTTCATCCTGGCAGGCGCAATTTTTTTACTGGTTGGCCTGCTCCTGGGCATCAACCAGGCGCGCGGCAAAAAATAGGGCCGCAAACAGCAAAAGGAGATTTGCCTGCGCCACACATGCAAGGGGTACGCCAGCGAACACTGACTTCAGGGTTCCTCCGTGTTTTTCCGTCAAATCCGTGTCATCCCTGTCCAGGTTTGACAGAAAACCCCAAAGAGCCGATATTTTTACAAAGCCTTCAAGCCTGCCTTTGGTGGGTTCAGCCTTGGGCATTTATCCGCCAAATCCGCCCCGTGTCCGAAAACCCTGCCGTTCGGCAACCTGATAAATGAAAATGTATCTATCCAGCCAGCCTAATTTATCCACCAATCTGCACGAATTTGCACTCACCTTTTGAAAAATCCGCGCAAACTTGCCTTGAACATCGAAAAATTTGTGAAGATTCGTGTTGATGGGTGGATTTGCCGACGTATGGCTGAATAGATACGCCTGAAAGAAGGAACATGCGAAATAAATTCCTCGGAACCAGACAGCAAGGTTTCCACCCAATACGCAAATTGCGCATCGCCTTTTCGGGACTTCGCTACGCCATCCTGAACGAATCTTCCCTCGTCATCGAAATTATCCTGTCGGCTTTGGTGCTGGCGGGCTGTTTCTATTACCGTCAGTGGCTCGATTTCAGCATCGTCCTGGTCGCCAGCGGGTTAATGCTGGTCACGGAAATGGTCAATACCGCCATCGAGGGAATTTGCGACTTTGTGGAGCCTGGTCACAACGAGAAAATAGGCATCATCAAGGATGTCGCCTCTGCCGCCGTGGGAATCAGCATCCTGGTTTGGAGTATTACCCTACTGATAGAAGTCATCCGCTTGTGGCAGGGGGTGATGTAGAAAGAAAACCATGTCACATAGCGCGGACAGCCCCCAAATTCTGTGTAAATCCGTCTAATCCGTGAAATCCGAGTACGGCTTTTGGTTCTAATCTCCATTTGAGCCGTTTTATTTTGTTTTGCCAGACTCGTAATATGAACCCCGAACTCAAGTTAATGAAAAACACCTTTATGACTACCTCGACCACCCGCCTCGTCCTCGCCCCCGATTCCGCCATCGATTTACACCTCCACACCACTTACAGCGACGGCCAATGGACGCCGGAAGGATTGCTGGTGTATCCTCGTTTGTGGCGAAACACACACCGTTTTGATGACATTTTCGGATAAAATTCCATCATTGAATCCGGGCGATTTTGCACCTGGCTCTCTGAGAATTTCCGTGATACTGATTTCTCGTATACGGAAAACGCGGAAAACACGGACACAAATCAGCATGTAAAAATCTCTCTCCGTGCGTTTCCGTCAATTCCGTGTGTCACCTGCACTGCGCGCAGGCGCAAGTGTCCGTGTCCGGTTTTCGCGGAAAATATTGGAGAACCCTGTGCCTTGCTGACATTAAGGAAATGCTGCATGAGACAATTTCTGGTTACCCTGGGGCATATCCAATCCGTAATCTTCATCACTTTTTTTAGTTGCTTCGCTTCTGTACTTATCACCCTGCTATTTGTCTATTTATTCGCCCAATACGGCATCCCAGTGGATGTCAACTCCCACGTCATCATCGCCTTCCTGGTGCCGCTCTTCCTGGCGCCCCCGATCAGTTGGGTCATTCTTGGCCTGCTGTTGAAAATCGACCAGTTCGAAGTGCAGATGAGGCAGGCCGCCATGTTCGATTCGCTCACCGGACTGTTCAACCGGCAGCCATTTATGGCGCGGTCAAGCTACGTTTCTGACCTTGCCGCCAGGGAAGGGTTTGGACTCTCGGTTTTGCTGGTGGATTTGGACCATTTCAAATTAATCAATGATAAATACGGACATGCCAACGGGGACAGGGTTTTGAGCGCCTTTGGGAACACTGTCCGTCAAATCGTACGCAGCAGCGATATTGCCGGGCGTTTGGGCGGGGAAGAGTTTGCCTTCCTGCTGCCCAACACCTCGCAAGACCAGGCATGGATTTTCTCCGAAAGACTGCACGAAGCGGTCAGACAGACCGTTATCGAATACGATAGCCAAACCATTCAAATTACCATGAGCATTGGCATCGCCAGCCTGCCCCAAGGCGCAAGAAGCGATATCGAAACATTATTAAGAAGGGCAGATATGGCAATGTACCGGGCCAAGCAAAATGGCAGGAATCAATCCGCGCACTGCAATCAAAGTTGCGCAACCATGAATGAAACCATCGCAGTGTCTTGAGAAAAATCCCTGCGTTCTCCCTGCCCGACCGCGCGCTCTGCGAAAAATATCCTTGAAAGAACCTGAATGCAGTAAACTCAAAAATGATAAAATAAAGGCGACAGGAAAAGTCGCCTTTATTTTATGGAGAGGATGAAATGGTTGTCAATTTTTATGCCACCCTGCGCCTGATTACCGGCAAAAAAACGATTGCGCTCGACCACCTGCCCGACGACGTGACCGTGCGCGAGATTTTGGATGAATGCTTCAGGCTGTATCCGCCTCTGCGGGCTGAGTTGATGAAAAACGAACAGGAAATGCTCGGCCATGTGCATTTTTTCGTCAACGGGCGCGATGTGCCTTACCTGCCGAATGTGCTTGAAACCAAAGTCTCCCGCGCCGATAAACTGGATGTCTTCCCGGCCGTAGGCGGCGGCTGATGAAAAACATCGTTCACGAAATGCGCGGCATCCCCTATTTCCTGCTGAAAGAATATTTGCAGGAACTGGGCGGGACGTTAACTGCCGATGACACGGTAGCCGCTGACGGCTGGACCGTCCGCCTGGAGCGGATGGAACCCTTTCGGCTCGGCTCGCTCGAAGTCGGGCAAACCCGCCTGACAATGGACATCCGCGAAGATGTGTATGATGACTTCATCGAAAGATTTCGCCTGAAAACCCTGCGAGCAGGGGGATAATAAAAATATGAACATTCCTCAGCCAATTGCTATTTCCCCACGTCGTATTCATCCAGATACCCGCCCCGCTTACGTCCACCTGAAGGTGGCAAACCTGGACAATCAACTGCTCTTTTACCAGCAGGTCATCGGGCTGGAATTGAACTGGCGCCATGAGACAAGCGCCGGGCTGGGCCTGAACGGGCGCGACCTGGTGCGCCTGACCCTCCTGCCGGGCGGCAAGCGTTACCGCGGCGTAACGGGCATCTACCACTTCGCCATCCTGTTCCCGAATCGCCGCGAACTGGCGCGGGCCATTGGGCGGCTCTTTTCCCTCAAGTGGCCTAACTCTCCCACCGACCATGTGATGACCAAGACGACATACCTGGCCGACCCAGAAGGCAACGAAATCGAACTCTACTGCGAGTCACCAGAAGATGGAATTTTTGTATTTGACGAACGCGGGGATTTCCACGCCCAATGGGCCGATGGCCGCCCCAGCAACGGGCGCGAGCCGCTCGACCTGGATGCGCTCTTTTCCCATCTGGAGCCGGATGACCGTCTCGATGCGCCCCTCCCGCCCGAAACGCGCATCGGACACTTCCACCTGTATACATCAAACCTGGAAAAAACCCGCCAGTTCTACCACGACCTGCTTGGCTTCGACGATATGGGCACGGCGCGCGATTTCCGCATGGGAACGGTCTCAGCGGGCGGCTATCATCATCACATTGGCTATAACACCTGGCAGGGCGAGGGCGCGCCGCCCCCGCCGCAAGGTGCGCTTGGGCTGAAACACATCGCTTTCATGCTCCCCACCCCCGAATCCTGGTCGCATTTCCAGGCGCGGGTGGAGGCGGCGGAGATACCGTTCAACCAGACTGACGAGGGAATCCTGCTCACTGACCCATCCCAAAACGCCGTTCTTTTTATGCCGCCCCCAACAGCCTGACCATGCCCCAACGCAAAAGACGGCGGACGAAAGTCCGCCGTCTTTTTACGGTCTGCCGTCCATGGTCAATGGTCGGGTCAGATAATCTCCAGTTCCTTCAGTTTGGCTTCGGGAACCACGCCATTCTGCCAGCCGCGCTTCTCGTAGTATTCGGCCAGCATCTTATCCAGCTCGCAGACGTGTCCTTCGGAGCCGGGCATGGTGGAGGGTTCTTCGAGGAAACGCTTGGGCAGGTAGTCAGAGCCTTCGCCGAACCCGGCCAGGTTGTTGTAGTAGCGCTCCAGGTTGTAGATGCGCTCGCCAGTCTTGAGCACGTCTCCAGCCGTGAACGGCACGCCAACCATGGCAGAATACTGCGCCGCATATTCATCCGCGCCCTGGGCAAAGGCCGAGAATTTGCAAATGTCCATGCTGTCTGAGAAAGCGTGGACGTTCTGGAAAATCATCACCAGTTCGCCCTTACCCTTCCACTCGATTGGGTCCACTTTGAGCGAGCCAAACGGCATCACGCCCAGTTCGGCAGCCGGGGTGTAGGCGCGCAGGTGGCACGCGCCGCGATTGGAGGTGGCATAGCCGATGCCCATGCCCTTCAAACCGCGCGGGTCGTAGGCCGGGATGGCCTGGCCCTTGACCGTCATCGCCAGTTCGGGGTGTCCGAAGTATTCGGCAACCGCATTCGCGCCATTCGCCAGAACGTCGCCAAAGCCCTTGCGGAAGGCAATCAGTTCGGCAGCATGGGTCATGCCATCCGGGTCGCCCCAGGCCAGTTGGCCTTCTTCTTTGGTGTAACCCTTTTCACTGGCTTCCATCCAAACCGAGAGCGGATGGCCGACTTCGATGGCGTCGAAGCCGTAGTCGTTAGAAAGGTCAATCATCTTTCCAACCAGGCGGGCATCGGGGTTGCCGCAGTTCGCGCCCACCGACCAGCATGGTTCGTATTCAACCGATTCCATCCGCAGGCCCGCGAATTGCCCATCCTTGACCTCGATTTCCTTTTTGCAGGCCACCGGGCAGGCATGGCAGGTCGGGTCATTAACCAGGATGTTTTCCTTCACCCATTCGCCGCTCAGGGTTTCGGCGTTTTCGCCATAGGCTGTAAACTGGCTGTTTTTGACAGGGTACGCGCCAATGCTGTTGGTGATGTTGGTCAGCACGTTGGTGCCATAGACCGAAAGACCACCCTTGCGCGGGCTGGTAATATTTTCGGGGGCCATAATGCACTCCAGGGCGCGTTTATGGGCGGCTTTCCAGGCCTCGCGGTCGGCGGCCTTGGTAATCCCTTTTTCGGCCTTGATGACAATGGCTTTCAGGTTCTTGCTGCCACCCACGCAGCCGGTGCCGCCGCGCCCCGAGGCGCGGTCGTTCTCGTTAATCCAGCACGCAAATTTGACCAGGTTCTCACCGGCTGGCCCAATGGTGATAACGGTCAGGTCTTTTTCGCCATATTTTTCTTTGAAATGCTTGATGGTATCGTGAACGCCCTTGCCCCATACATCCGAGGCATCCAACAATTCCAATTCGCCATCATGGATATAGGCATAAGTCGGTTTTTCGGCTTTGCCCTTAAACAGCAGGCCATCAAAGCCCGACCAGCGCAGGCGCGCCGCGCTCCAGCCGCCGTGATGGCTGTCGGTTACAGTTCCGGTCAGCGGCGATTTCGTCACCACTGCCATGCGTCCGCTCATGTTGGCCTCGGAGCCGGTCAGTGGGCCATTCATAAAGCAGAGCAGGTTATCTGGCGAAAGCGGGTCAACCTGTGGGCCATTCTCGAACACGAACTTGACTCCCAGGCCGCGCCCGCCGATATACTTGCGCGCCCAATCCTCCGGGACGGGCTTGTACTCGACCGTTCCAGCGGTCAAGTCAATATGAGCAAGACGGTTGGCATATCCTCCGAGGTCCATAATTCTCTCCTTCAGTTATAAGATTGGCGAATAGGAAAACTGCCATCTGGGGGATGACATCTTATAGATTAGGATAACATCCACAAAATTGCAAGTCAATCATTAAGTTTTTTCTTAATAGTGGATTAATCACACAGTCTGTCATCTTTTTCTGGATAAATGTCACACCCAAACCCGCTTACCAATTTCGGGTATACTTTCCACACATTCCAGCGCAAAGAAAGCCAGCCATGAAACAACTCCTCCAAAATATGCGTGATGGCAAAACCGCCATTGCCGAAATTCCCGTCCCCACCCCACGCGCCGGGCAGGCGCTCGTCAGGGTCGCCGCCTCGCTCGTCTCGGCCGGCACCGAACGCATGGTGGTCGAATTCGCCGAAAAAAGCATCTTGGGCAAGGCCCGCTCGCGCCCCGACCTGGTCAGGCAAGTCCTCGACAAAATGTCGCGCGAGGGCATCCTGCCTACCCTGCAAGCCGCCTTCAACCGCCTCGACAGCCCCATGCCGCTCGGCTACTCCTCCGCCGGAACGATTGTCGCACTCGGCGCGGGCATGGACGGCTTCCACCTCGGCCAGCGCGTGGCCTGCGCGGGCGGCGGCTACGCCGTCCACGCCGAATACAACCTTGTGCCGCGCAACCTGCTCACCTCCCTGCCCGATTCGGTCGATTTCGAGTCCGCAGCCTTCACCACCCTGGGCGCCATCGCCCTGCACGGCTTTCGCCTGGCCGAACCCCAACTCGGTGAGAATGTCGCGGTCATTGGCCTGGGTTTGTTGGGCTTGTTGACGATTCAACTCGCGTCTGCCGCCGGATGCCGCGTCTGGGGCATGGATACCAACCCCGAGCGGGTCGCCCTCGCCAAACAATTCGGGGCCGCCGCCTGCTCCCGCCAAAACGCGGAAGATTCCGCCCAGGCCTTTACCGCCAATCGCGGCTTCGACAGCGTCATCATCTGCGCCGATACCGCCTCGAACGACCCGGTGCAACTGGCCGGAGCAATTGCCCGCGACCGGGCCAAAATCGTGGCAACCGGCGCGGTCGGCCTGACCTTCCCGCGCAAAGTCTACTTCGAGAAGGAACTCTCCTTCATCAACTCCCGCTCCTACGGCCCGGGCCGCTACGACCCATCCTACGAAGAAAACGGCCGCGACTACCCCCTCGGCTATGTGCGCTGGACGGAGGGCCGAAATTTCAAGGCGGTTGTTGACCTGTTGGAAAGTGGCAAGTTGAAAGTTGAACCTTTAATTACCCACCGTTTCCCCATCGAACAGGCCGCCGAAGCCTACGAAATCATCACCGGCAAGAAGAAAGAGCCGTTTTTGGGAGTGTTGCTGACATACAAAAGTGCGGCGTCCGAAGTGCGAAGTGCGAAAATTGTTCTGCAAACGCACGCCGCACCGCGCACCGCGCACGTCGCACTTGGGGTTTTGGGCGCCGGTCTCTTCGCCAACGCAACATTATTACCCGCGCTCAAAAAGGTGAAAGATGTCGAACTGGTCGGAATCGCCTCGGCGGGCGGGCTGCACGCGGCGCACTCCGGCAAAAAATTCGGCTTCCGCTACGCCTGCTCAGACGATGAGCAAATCCTGAACGACCCGGATATCAACACCGTCCTGGTTCTCACCCGCCACGACTCGCACGCCGATTTGGCGGTGAAGGCTTTGCAGGCGGGCAAGCATGTCTTTGTGGAAAAGCCTCTTGCAATAAACAGTGACCAGTTATCAGTAATCAGTGAACAGTTACTGATGACTGATCACTGTTTACTGATGACTGGTTTTAACAGACGCTTTGCCCCCCTCGCCATCCAACTTGCCTCGCACTTCGCACGCCGCACGGAAGCACTGTATATGCACTACCGCGTCAACGCCGGTTACATCCCCCTCAACCACTGGACTCACGACCCCGAACAGGGCGGCGGACGCATCATCGGCGAGGGCTGCCATTTTATCGACTTCCTGACCTTCCTGGTTGGCTCCGCGCCGGTCGCGGTCAGCGCTGCCGCCCTGCCAAATGGCGGCAAATACCGCGAAGACAACGTCTCGATGACCTTCACTTTCGTGGACGGTTCGATTGGGGTGGTGGATTACCTCGCCAACGGCGACAAATCCTTTCCCAAAGAGCGGGTCGAGGTCTTTTGCGGCGGGAGCGTGGCCGTGCTGGACGATTTCAAGGCGCTGCAAATGACCAGGGACGGGAAAAAGAAAGAGACGAAGTTGATGGGGCAGGACAAAGGCCACTTCAACGAGATGCAGGCCCTCGTCAACGGAATCCGCAGCGGCCAGGCGCCCATTCCGTATGAGCAACTCATCGGCGTGACAAAAGCCAGTTTTGCGGCGGTCGAATCCATCCGCAAGAATGGGGAGAAGATGCAAATCGGCGTATAATTACAGTGCAAACAAACAGTGCAAAAGGATACCCCATGCCCCGCGCCGTTAAAGAACGCCTGAATCTCTATCTCACCAAATCGGTGGCCGATGAACTGCGCCGCCTGGTTCCCGCCCGCGAGCGTACCAAATTTGTCGAGGAGATACTCTCCCGCGAACTGCGCCGGGCGCGGCTGAAAGAAGTCCTCGCCCGCACCGCCGGAGCCTGGAAGGATGAAGACCACCCGGATATGATGACTTTCGAAGATGTCAACCGCTGGTTGGATGAAATTCGGCGCGGCTCGGAACAGGATACCTTGAAAGAATGGGGCGAAGAAAATGAGTGATTTTTTACTCGATTCCGGAATCCTGATTCTGCACTTGCGCAACCAGCCCGGTTACGTTGCCTTGCTCGAACAACTTTCAGACCAGGGTCTGCTTTTTATCTCAACCATGACGCGTTTCGAGATTTTGCAAGGCATGAAAGAGCGTGAGCGCAAAAAAACGTTCGATACGCTAAAAGTGCTGGAAAGTTTACCGGTTGTGGATGACATTGCCGAAACAGCCGGGGAATTGGTACGCGAATGGCGGTCGAAAGGAGTTACGCTCGGAATTTCGGATGTGCTCATTGCCGCCACCGCCCTCCAGCACAACCTGCCGCTGGTGACGACCAATCCCAGGCACTTCCCCATGCCCGAACTGACCGTGTACCAGGCCGATGACGCCGGGAAAATGACCCTATGCCAACGCTGAAAAAGCTGTTCATCCTCAAACTCGGCGACACCCTGCCCGACCTGGCCGCGCGGCGCGGCGATTTCGAGGACTGGTTCATCGCCGGGCTTGGACTGGGTTCCGACCAATTGTCCGTTTTCGACCCGCGCGCCGGGGCAGACTTCCCGCCGCTGGAGGGAGTCGCCGGGCTGCTGCTGACCGGCTCGCACAGCATGGTGACGGAACATCTCGACTGGAGCGAACGCGCCGCCCGCTGGACGAAATCGGCGGTCGAGGCTGGAATCCCGACCCTGGGGGTGTGCTACGGACACCAGATTCTGGCCTACGCTTTCGGCGGGGGGGTGGGGAACAACCCCAATGGCACGCAGGAAGGCACCACTACGATTCAACTTACCTCCGCAGGTCTCGCCGACCCGCTGCTGGGTGCGCTCGGCGTGGACAGGTTCGAGGCCCAGGTCAGCCACGCCCAATCCGCGCTGGCGTTGCCGCCGGGAGCGGCGCGCCTTGCCTTCGACGATTGGGACGCCAACCAGGCCTTTCGTATCGGTGAAAAAGCCTGGGGCGTGCAATTCCATCCCGAAATGGATGCTGATATTGCCCGCGCTTATATCCAGGCCGAAAGCGCCGACTTAATCGCCGAGGGACAAAATCCGGGGGAGATTCTTGCAGGGGTCAGGGAAACGCCCATCGCAGCGGGCGTGCTGCGGCGGTTTGCAGGAATCGTTTTTGGATAAAAAAGCGGATGTCATCAGACATCCGCTTTTTTGTTCAACTCATTGCCGTTTACTTCAGGGCCTCGAAGGCGGCATCGAGCAGGGCTTTCACATAGTTCGGGTTGTGCGCGCCGTGGCTGCCATCTTCTTCGATGACGCCATAGTTCCACAATGCGGTAGCGGTCTTCTCATCCCAGGTTCCTGGAACAACTGCGCCATTGGCATCGAGCAAGCCCTTTTCGGTCAGCAGGGCTTTGAGTTCTTCCATGCGCGCTTTGATCGCGGTCTGGCCGCCGTTGACATCGAAATCCTTGGCATCGGCATGGCAGGTCACGCAGTTGGACATCTGCGGCGCGAAGGTGTGGTCGGATTTCTCGCCCATGTGGCAACCCACACAGGTATCTTTGATACCAGAGTAGTGCACGCCGGGCTTGCCCTCGACGCCAAATCCACCGACGCCCATCAAGACATCGCCTTGAACGCTGACGTGCGGGTTGAAGCGCGGGCTGGTGGACGTGTACTTGGTGGCATCGGCCTTGTCTTTGAAGCTGGGCATATTGCGGCGGGCCTGGTGGCAGTTGGCGCACAGGTTGCCGGAGCCGCCGTCATAAGTGACTCCATTGGTTACGAATGCAACCGGGGCATTCGTCTCCAACGCCCAGTCCTGTCCCGTGAAGGTGACGTGAACTTGGTGGCAGGTGCGGCAGTCCTGGTGAGTCGGAGCGCTATCGCCTGACTCGATTTGGCTGAAGTTCTTGCCTTCAGCAATCATCTGGCTGAAGGTGGCGCCATCATGGCAGCCCGCGCAGTCTTTGCGCTCGCCAGCATAGGCCAGGGCGCCACCCGAACCATGCACGGAGGTTGTCCAATTGGCTTTGTGGCGGGTGATGAGGGCGGTGTCGTTGTGGCATTCGGCGCAGGTCAGGCTGGCCATGTCAACGGAGGTGCCATCGGCGCCTGCGGGGCCGGCAGGACCGGCAGGACCCGCAGGGCCAGCGGGACCGGCAGGGCCTTGTGAACCGGCGGGGCCAGCGCAGGCAGACAAGGCGACAACGAGCACGAGCGTGCCAAGTAAAACGAGCAGTTTCTTTGTAGACATTGTGTGCATTCTCCTTAGTTTGGGTTTCCTTGCTATAACTACATGTAAAACGGGTGACTTTCTCTCCTGGTACTCCTTTGCGATACGACCACCTCCTTTGTATAATTAGATAAAGTTGTCACAATTTGACCTGATTAATATATCCTTAATTATCAATTCCGTGTTGTATCGAATCTCACAAAGCCGATATGACAAATGTAATACCGCAGCTAATAAGTTTTTCTACTAGTATAAGCATTGATTATGAAGCGCAACCATGCGCCACATATATAATAGCAAAAAAAGTGGTCAAAATCTATAGATTTTGACCACTTTTTGGTTAGAGTTTTGGATATTCGTCAGCCCAGCCATCGCTCGGCCAGTTTTGGCAAATCGGTGGAATTCCCCTGGCGCAGGGTGCATTGCGGCAGGCTTTCGATGAACAGGCGCCCGTATTGTTTGGTCAGCACGCGCCGGTCGAGGATAGCTACCACGCCCCGGTCGCTGGCGGTGCGAATCAGGCGTCCAAACCCCTGCCGGAATTTGAGAATCGCTTCGGGGACTTGGTACTCGCTGAAAGGTTCATCGAAGGTTTCGGAGCGGGCGGCAATAATTGGGTCAGAGGGGACTTCAAAGGGCAGTTTGGTGATGACAACCACCGAGAGCGATTCGCCCGGCACATCCACGCCTTCCCAAAACGAGCGAGTCCCCAGTAAAACCGCCTGCGGGCTGGCTTTGAAGGCCTCCAGCAGCGCGGCGGGGCCGGCGCCCTCGCCCTGTTCGTAGACCTGGATTTCGTGCTGGCTGAGGGGCCGCGCGATGGCCTGCGAAGCGCGTTTGAGTTGCGCGTAACTAGTGAACAGGACAAGCATCCGTCCGCCGGTGGCAATCGCCGTTTGGATGATGGCGCGGTTGACGGCCTGTTCGTAGCCGGGCTGGTTTGGCTCCGGGATGTCTTTGCCGATGAATAGCAGGGTCGCGTTTTCGTAGTCGTAGGGCGAGCCGAGGGTTATTTCGTCGGCTTCATCAGCGTTCAGCACGCCGCGCAGGTAGGTGTAATCCCCGGCGGCGGTCAGGGTGGCCGAGGTCAGGATGACCGATTCTTTCTCGTGCCAGAGATATTGCTCGATGAGCGGCCCGACTCGCAGCGGGGCGGTGTTCAAGGTCAGGCGGTTGTTCTGGGGCTGGACTTCGATCCAGTAAATCGTTTCGGGGTTGGGCTTGTGAATCATGCCGCTGATGGCGAGGTTGGCTTCGCTGATGCGCCGGTATAGGCTGCTGAGCGCGCCGGCCGAGTCTTCCAGTTCCTCGATGCCGTCGGCATACAGCTCCCCGGCGGCTTTGTAAAGTTCGCCAATCAGGTTGACCAGCAAAGCCATCGTCTCGGCGGCAGTTCCCCAGGTGATTTCGATATTGTCCCAGCCGGGCTGTGAGCGGCTGGCGGGCAGGATGCGCGTGGAGAAGGCGTACATGCTCTTCTGGCGGCCTTCCTGCTGGCGGGCCATGAATTCGTTCAGCGCGTAGAAAAAGTCCTTGCTGTAACTGTCGAGCCTAAAGGCGGTGTCGCTGGCGCGCCCGGCTAGCTGCATCAGTTTGGCGTAGTCGGCTGGGCGGGCTTTGCCGTTGGCGGCGCTTAGCAGGTGGCCCAGCACGCCGCTCGATGTACCTCCGACTTCTTTTAACATGCGCTCGAAATCCTGCTGCGAGAGCCGGAACGACATAGCTCCGGTTGTGGCGTTTTCGAGGTGATGGGCTTCATCAATGATGAGGTACTGGTACTCGGGCAGCACCTTCGAGCCGGTAGCCACGTCTGAGAGCAGCAGGGCATGGTTGACGATGAGAATATGTGAACTGAGCGCGGCTTGCTTGGCGCGGTAAAAGGGGCAGATTCCGCCCATGCGCCCGGCGCAGGTTTCAGAGGAACAACCCTCGTCTTCGGCAGACATGCGATTCCAGACTTCTTTTTCGGAAGGCCGGTTCAGGTTCAGGTCGCTGCGGTCGCCGCTGGCCCCATCCCAACTCCAGACCAGGATTTTCGAGAGGACGCGGGCTTCATCGATGGTATTCGGCCCGCTTTTGCGCATCAGTTGCAGACGGCGCGGGCAAAGGTAATTGGAGCGGCCTTTCAGCACGGCAGCGCGCAGGTCGATGCCAAGCGCGTTGCGCACGCTGGGGATGTCTTTTTGGATTAATTGGTCTTGCAGGTTGATGGTGTTGGTGCTAACCACCACGCGAGTTTTGTTCTGGATGGCAAAGAGCGCCGCTGGCACCAGGTAGGCAAACGATTTGCCGACACCCGTCCCTGCTTCAACCATCAGGTGGCCGCTCCACGAGAGCGCGTTGGCGACCGCCCGCAACATATCGACCTGCTCGGGGCGGTACTCGTAACTTTCAAAGTATTGGGAAAATGGCCCGCCATATTCGAGGACAGAGGCGGCCTCATCAGGGTCCAGTTTAATGGATTCTTTGACCGGCCCCAGGGCAGGAGGCTGCCCCGCTTTGGCCTGCTGGCTGAACATTGGGCCGTCGTCTCGCTGCGGCTTGACTTTTTTGCCTTTGGCCTGTTCTCGTGCCCGCTGTCGCATGGCCTGCTGGAAAGCGTAGTTCGCGTCCCAATCGAGCGGCTCCCCAGCGCGGACGATTTCTGCCAGCAAGTCGAGCGGCAGTTCGGCGGCGATGTCCATCAGGCGCAGGTAAACGGCGTGGGTGACGCGGGCGTCGTCGAGGGCGCGGTGGGTGGCGGGGAGGGGAATCCCCAATAGCTGGCCCAAGGCCCCTAAATTGTAGCGGCTGGCAGTGGGGAGCAGGACGGAGGCCAGTTCGTAGGTGTCGATGACCTGGTTGAACAGTAAAATGCGCTGGCGTTGTAAAAATCCCAAATCGAAACGCACATTTTGGCCCAAAACCGGGCATTCACCGACGAAGGCATCCAACCCCTCCACAACGTCGCCCAGGCGCGGGGCGTTGCGCACCATCGTATCGTCGATGCCGGTCAGGTTAGTGATGGCTTCGGGGATGTGGCGGTTGGGATTGATGAAGGTCGTCCACTCGTCTTCGATGCGGCGGCCATTGAATTTGATGGCCCCGATTTCGATGATGGCATCTTTGTTGGCGTCGAGGCCGGTGGTTTCGATATCAATTGAAACAATGGAGGTCATGCGGGCAAGTTTACCATGAAACAGGTGTTCGAGATTAGGGGTGGGATTTTTGTTGTACAATTGGTGGTGATTCCGAAATTGTAATTTGCGGTAACGAGGAAAAATGATTTGTCTATTAACAAGGAAAAGGCGACGCCTGTTCAGGTGATGGACATGCTTCAAGAATACGAAAATATGATAACGATTGTGGTGGACATCCGTTGCCGTATCCTTTCAGGGGGCGGTGAAATGTGCGCGGATGCGGATTTCCTGCAGCGCTCGTCACGCCGAAGATCCTGCCATTGTCACCGAACATCTCGACGAGGCCAAACAGCTGAACCCAATCAATCAGAATTGGAGACCGCGCAATGAAAATCATCTTTGTCATTTTGTTGTTCGTCTTCGGTGTATTCGCCGCGCTGGCACTTGGCGGCGGACTGCTGGCACTGCTGGCTTATGGGGTGGGCTGGCTGCTCAATCGCGTGATGCAGGTGGAGCCTTTCCAGGCGACAGCCCTGGCGCTGGGAGCCATGCTGGCCTTTGGCATCCTGGCAGAGCGGATGTGGCGGGTGATCGTTAATCCGCCGCCGTTTTCGTCCGGGTCAGATGAGTATGATGATGAATACGACGATGAGTATGATGATGAATATGACGATGAAGACGAGGCCGACGAACCGCCCGTTTTCGTCAATCCGGCCATCCCGCGCTGGCGGCAGCCGCTCAAGCAGGTTGATTTTTCCAACGTCAAACCCGATGACCGCTGTCCCTGCGGCAGCGGGCGCAAGTACAAGAATTGCCACGGCGTGAAGCAAACCAAATAAACTCGCCCGGTGATCGGGTTTGTTTGTGACCTGTTTTCGGCAGGCTGCCAGGTTTGTAAAGTCCTGGCAGCCTGGCTTTGTTTTCAACGCCAAGCGGCTATAATTTGCCTGCGGATGATTTTTGAAGCGTGTTGCGCCATAGAATAGATAGGAACTGCGATGGAGACTCTTAAAAACTTCTTTGCTCTCCCTGCAATGAAAAACGAGGTTGACCGGCAAGTTGGGCAAGTATTGCGGGGCGTGTTGCTATTCTTTAGCGTTATCAGCCTTGCTTATGCAATTTTGAGCAGCCTGGCAGACGTTCAGAATTTGGGGCGTTATCTCGCGCAGGGTGGCATTTTATTGGTCGGTATGTCCCTGGGGATGTTTTTCCTGCGGCAAGGCCATATTCGCGCTGGCGCTATCTTTGTCACCCTGGTTATCTGGCTGGTCTTTAGCGCTGCCGCCTACACTGGCGGCGGTGTGCGCAGTTCGGGCTATTTTGGCTACCTGGTGGTACTGGTGGTGGCCGGGGTTCTTTCAGGGAAGCGGTTCGATACACTGTTAGTCACATTGTTGTGTTTGGGCGCCGGATATTACATGGTCTATGCGGAAATGAACGGAATCCTGCCGCCAGCCCGGGTACCGGTGACGGCTTTTGCGCTCTGGCTGGACAGCCTGTTTTACTTCGCGGTTGTGGCCGGTTTGCTGTTCCTGGCAATGCGCATGGCCTTCAATGCCTTGCAGCGTCTGAATTATGAACTGGCCGAGCGTCAACGGGTGGAAGATGCCTTGCGCGAATCAGAAAAGCGTTATCGTAGTTTGCTGGAAAATATTCCAGCCATTACTTATCTTGTCAATGTAAAAAAGGGCTTCCAGAATCCCACTATTTACGTCAGTCCGCAAGTCGAAAGCCTGTTGGGTTACACCCGGGCTGATTTCATCGCGCAACCAGATTTCTGGTTGACGCTGATTCATCCCGATGACCGGGCGCGGGTGGTCGCCGAAAGCGACCAGGCAGATATGACTGGCGCGCCGTTTTCGAGCGATTACCGCATCATCAACAGGGAGAAAACGCTCTGGTTTCACGATGAATCGGTGCTGGTCAGGGATGAAGGCGGGCAGCCCCAATACCGCCTGGGGGTTTGGTCTGACATCACTGAGCGCAAACATGCCGAACAAAAGGTTGCCCAGGCTGCCAGCCAGTTGGAGACGCTCAATGAAATTGGACGCGCTGTCTCTGAAGTTACCGACCTGGCGGCGGTGCTGGAAATCACCCGCCAGGAGTTGGAAAAATTGGTCGGGTTCGATTTTTATTCTGTGCGGGTGTTCAATGCCAAAAGCCGCACTGTGACCCACCTGGCCGTTTACGAGAGCGGCAGGTATTGGAGGGAAGCCGATGCGCCGCTTGCTCCCAACACCGATGCCTGGAATGTGTTTGAAACTGGAAAATCCATTTTGCACCTCTATACGTCAGAAGAAATGAAAGCCTATCGGGAAAACCCGTACCGGCAAATCGGCGACCACACCCAATTCACCACCTCGGTCATCTTTGTCCCGCTCAAGAAACAAGGCCAGACCATTGGCGCTCTCTCGGTGCAGCGCTACGAACTCGATGCCTATACCGAGGAACATCTCAAACTGGTGGAAGCGGTCGCCATCCAGGTTGCAATTGCCATCGAAAATGCCCGGCTGTTCACGAACTTGCAGCATGAACTGGCCGAACGAAAACAGGCGGAAGAATTGACCCGGAAGGTCAATCTCGAACTCCAGCGGCGGCTTAAAGAACTCTATGCGCTCAACGCGGTGTCCCAGGCTGGGGCGTCAGCAAAGGATGAAAACGAGCTGCTAGAGTCCGTTGTCGAGACGTTATATCGTTCGCTGTATCCTGATATCGTTGGCGTGGCGTTTTGGGATGAGCGGGAGCGGATCTTGCGCACCCACCCGAGCGCCAATCGTGGCTTGCCTACAAGCCTGGATCAATCCCAAATGACCGCCCGGCTCCATGAAGGTGTGGTCGGTGAAGTGGCAGCCACGCGCCAGCCTTACCGGGTGAAAGACACCACTGACCCTCACTACCTGTCCATCGATCCGTTCATTCGCTCCGAATTGTGCGTCCCCATCCTGGCCGGGGAAAAATTTCTTGGCGTATTGGATATCGAAAGTCGCCAGCCCGATGCCTTCAGCGATGCCGACGAAAACCTGCTCGTGACAGTGGCTGGGCAGTTGGCCGCCGCCCTGGAGCGGCTGCGCGCCGAACAGCAATTGCGCAGCCTGAACGCCGACCTGGAGCAGCGGGTGAGCGAGCGCACTGCCCAGTTGGAAGCCGCCAACAAGGAACTCGAATCCTTTTCCTATTCTGTGTCGCACGACTTGCGCGCGCCTCTGCGCGCCGTCAATGGCTTTGCCAAAATCCTGAAAGAAGATTTCTCCGCTGAAATGTCACCGGTGGCGCGCGGTTTCCTGGTAAAAATTATCGACTCCGGCGGGAAAATGGGGCAGCTCATCGACGAACTGCTCGATTTTTCGCGGATTGGCCGCAAACCTATCAGCCGGCAGCCGGTTGACCTGGATGAAATCGTTCGGGATGTGGTCGAGTCGCTGGCCCCCGAAATCGCCGGGCGTCAAATCGAATGGCTTATCCCTGCCTTGCCGCCTGTCAGCGCCGATCCGTTGTTGCTGCGGCAAGTCTATGCCAACCTGGTGGGCAACGCTGTCAAATACACCGGCAAACGCGAGGCAGCGCGCATCGAAGTTGGCAGCCTGGCCCAAAACGGGGAAACCATCTACTTTGTGCGTGACAACGGCGCGGGGTTCGACATGCAATATGCCGATAAACTCTTCGGCGTCTTCCAGCGCCTGCATCGCGATGACGAATTTGAAGGCGTAGGCATTGGCCTGGCCATTGTCCGGCGCATCATCGAGCGACACGGCGGGCGCATTTGGGCTGAAGCCGCGGTGGATCAAGGCGCCACGTTTTATTTCAACCTCGAAAAGGCAGCCGTAGCATGAAACGCTCAACAAATCGGTTTTTTGGGTTGGTCAGTATTCTTTCTGCGTCAGACCTTTCGCGGTTCCTGCTCACTATTTTGTCTTTCCTGGTTGCATTCCTGTCCCTGGGCAGCCTGGCTTACCTGGTCAACCCAACCCCGCTCAACCTGTCCATTACCCGCGATTCTCTCGTGCTGGCTGGCATCTCGTTGGTGGCAATTTTCCTGGTGCGCCAGCGCCGGCCTTCGCTGGCAGTCCTGGTCATGCTCCTGGCCTGTGGCGTAGTCCTTTTTCGGGCTGCCTGGTTTGGAGCTGGCTTGAGTGGAACCGCCTTCCTGCTGACCGGGCTGTTGGTGACAGGCGCTACGATGTATTGGGGCCAGCGTATTGGCCTGGCGGCTTTGTTGGTTGTCGGCCTGTATGGGCTGTTCCTGTTCTTTGCCAGGCAGGCGGGCTGGTTGCTGAATGGGTCTCGCCTCCCCGAAGATTGGTTTATGCTGGCGGTCCTGATTGGTAATTTTGCGGTCATCACCCTCATCATTGGGATTGTATTGCAATACCTGGAAAAAATGGTTTCGCAGATGCGCGCGAACGAAGATGAAGTCCGCCGCCTGAACGCTGAACTGGAACAGCGTGTGGCTGAGCGCGCTGCCCAACTGGCGAAAAGCGAACATTTGCTTAAAATCATCACTGAAAATGTGCAAGATGTCATTTGGACAGCAGACTTGCGTTTGAATACCACCTATATTACAGATTCGGGCGCCAGGCTGCTCGGCTATACCCTCGAAGAAATAAGACGACATCCGCTGAAAAAAGCGCTCACACCTGAGTCGTATGAATTCGCGTACCAGGCGCTTAAGGAGGAGTTGGAGAAAGAATCACCTGTGGATTCTGACCCAGCTCGTTCGCGCGTCCTTCACCTGGACTATATTCACAAAAACGGTTCCATCCTGCGCGTCGAAGTGCGCGCCAGTTTCCTGCGTGATGAGCAGGGTCGTCCCATTGGGCTGATGGGTGTCAACCGTGATGTTAGCGAGCGGCATTGGATGGAAAAAGCCCTGCTCGAAAGCGAAGAGCGTTATCGCAAAATCACCAGCGTGATTTCCGATTATTCTTATTCTGCCAGGGTCGATGCCCAGGGGCAGTTTTCCCCAGAGTGGGTGGCGGGGGCATTTGCTGAAATCACTGGCTATGAATTTGATGAATACCTGGCTGCGGGGGGGTGGGGAACTTTGTTACATCCCGATTCAATGGAGCAGGATTTGCTCGATCGAGAAAATACCCTGGCCAACAAACCGATCGAAGGCTCGGTTTTAAAAATCCGCCGCAAAGATGGCGCAATTCGCTGGGTGCGTAATTTTGCCCAGCCGGTTTGGCATCCAACTGAAAACCGCCTGGCCGGGGTTTATGGTGGCGTGCAGGATGTCACCGCTGAAATCGAAGCTACGCAACGCCTGGAAGCGCTCAATGACGAGTTGGAAAAACGGGTCGCCGAGCGCACCACCCGGCTCGAAACCGCCCTGTCTGAATTGGAATCTTTCAGTTACTCGATTTCGCACGATTTACGCGCCCCGCTGCGCGCCGTCAACGGCTACGCCGGGATGTTGCTGGCCGAGCATCGGGCAGACTTTTCGCCCGATGTGATTGAAAAACTACAGGCCATCAAAGAGAATGGGCAACGGATGGGGCAGTTGGTTGATGGACTGCTCCAGTTCTTGCGCAGTGGCAGCGAAAGAATTGAGCGGCAGACGGTCAACCCCGGCGAAATCGCGCAAAGCGTGCTCGACCGGTTGCGTCCGCAGATTGAAAACCGCCCAGTTGAAATCGTGGTGGAAGAACTGCCGCCCTGCTCGGCCAACCTGCGGTTACTGGATAAAGTTTACGAAGGACTGATTAGTAATGCCATCAAATTCACCCGTGGCCGGAACCCGGCTCGCATTGAAATCGGCGCGCTGGAGCAGGATGGCCGCCAGGTGTATTTTGTGCGCGACAATGGTGTTGGATTCGACATGAAATATTACGATAAGTTGTTTGGAGTCTTCCAGCGCCTGCACCACATGAGCGAATTCGAGGGCATTGGTGCCAGCCTGGCGATTGTCCAGCGCATTATCAATCGTCAGGGTGGTCTCATCTGGGCCGAGGCGGAAGTGGATAAAGGAGCAACCTTCTACTTTACGTTGGGTGGGTAAAGGTGCAGCCGATGGGGCTGGATATTGCTCGTCGTTGCGAGTTTTTTGAGTTCATCGAATCCATCCAGAATAACGCAGAAATTTCCGCGAATCCCCCGGATTTTAGGCTGGGCAAATTGGCAACCGGGGAAGGGTTGCCCGGTGACGGGAATAAGATGGTCTGCTTGGTCGTTTGTGGAAACAACCGGGTGATTGGTGGAAGCCAGCGAAATGGTGATAACAACAAGCGCCACGCCTGCCAGCGTCCAGAGCAGCCAGGGGAAGTCCTTTGTCCATTTCATACGAACCTCCTTGAAAAATAACAAGCCTCTGCTGGCGGTATCCCGTTCGCAGAGGCTGATTCAAATGGCAATGTCAATCGTCAAGGTTCAGCCCCGCAACGGCGAGGCCAATTTCACTTTCATTGTACAACTTTGGGAAGAAGGAACATTAAATTCGCGTATAAAATTTGTCTATTCCGCTGTTGGCGCGATGACTTCTTCTTTTTGGATGATTTTTGCCTGTTTCGACAGGTTGATAACCACCACTGCGCCGATGATGACCAGGGCTGCCACGAGTATCCGCCCGGTGATGACCTCCTGCGCCAGCCAGGCGCCCAGGAAAATCGCCACCACCGGGTTGACGTAGGCGTAAGTCGAGACCAGCGCAATGGGGGCGTTGCGCAGCAGCCAGGCATAGGCCACAAACCCCACCAGCGACCCAATCAAAATGAGATAAAGCAATCCCAGCCAGGAGTTGAGCGAGACGGCAGCCAAGTCAAAGCGTGGCAGTTCACCGGTCAACGCGCTCAGCAGGAACAGTCCAACCGTCCCGACAGCCATTTGCATGCCCGTCCACATCAGGGTGGATTTCGGCATATCGGCATTCTTGCTGTAGATGGAGCCGATCGACCACAGGAGCGGGGCCATGATAATGGTGATTGTCCCCAAAGGGTCGAGATGCAATTCTTCGCCCGAAAGTCCCGGCCCAACCAGCAGGTAGATGCCGAAGAAGCCGACCACCAGTCCCAGGATGCTCTGCCAGCCGGGTTTGACCCCGCCCGGGCGCAGCGCCTCGAAGGTGGTCAGCCAGAGCGGTGTTGTGCCAACCACCAGCGCGGCGATTCCCGAAGGGATGGTCTGCTCGGCAAACGAGACCAGCCCGTTGCCGCCCGCCAGAAGGAAGAGTCCCACTATCGAAGCGTCGCGCCACTGGCGGAGGGTTGGCCAGGGGTCCCCGGCGCGTTTGCGCCAGGCCAGGATGATGACCGCCGAAATGAAAAAACGAATGGCCGCCGACAGGAAGGGTGGAATGGTTTCGACGACGAAGCGGATGCCAAGATAGGTGGAACCCCAGATGATGTAGAGGGCCAGCATGGCCAGCCAGATTTTGGTTTTCATGAAACTCCTTGAGAATCGTAGGACAAATAGTCAATTTGTCCTACCTGAGCCGATTCCCAGCCGAGCAGGGCTTTTTTGCGGGCGCTTCCATAGCGGTACTTGCCAAACTCGCCAACTTTGCGGAGTACCCGGTGACAGGGGATGAGATACGCAACCGGGTTGTGGCTGACTGCCGTCCCCACTGCGCGCGCGGCGGCGGGCTGCCCAATGGCGGCGGCCAGCGCTTCGTAGGTGGTCGCGCTTCCGGCGGGGATGCGTAACAGCGCCTCCCACACTTTGATTTGGAAGTTAGTTCCGTTCAGGTAGAGCGGCAGCGGCCCGGAGGGAGAATTTGCCTCGAAAACGGAAGACAGGATACGGGTCGCCCGCCCTGGAGCATGTTCCAGCGCGGCGAGCGGCCATTCGCCCCGCAAAATGTCCATTGCCGCCTCCCGCTCCTTTTCAACAAATCCAAAAAAGCAGATTCCCCGCGCTGTGACACCGACCAGGGCTTCGCCGAAGGGCGTTTGGCCGAATCCGTATTCGATGCCCAGCCCCAGGCCTTTGTTGCGCGCCTGGCCGGGGGTGACCGCTTCGGTGGAGACCAGCAAATCGTGCAGCCTCCCCGGCCCCGAAAGGCCGACGCCGTAAGCGGCCTCCAGCACGCTGGAGCGCTGGAGCAGTTCTTTTGCGCCTTCTTTGGTGAGAAATTGGAGGAATCGTTTGGGGCTGATGCCGGCCCAGCGCGTGAAGAGCCGCTGGAAGTGAAACTCGCTCAGCCCGACCGCGTTGGCGACTTCGGCGAGTTCGGGCTGGCGCTGGTAGTGGGTTTCGAGATAGTGAATGGCTTGCTCGATGCGGGTGTAATCGGTATTCATGGCGGCCTCCGTGCTGTTATCTTACGCGCTTTGTTGCGTGGCCGCCACCCGATTCTTGCGCTTGCAAGGCATTATCTTATCACGAATTTATTTTCTGGAAGACCGCCAGCGGATGCCCGGCGCTGACGCGGGCCCGCACCCGCGCGCCAACCCGCAGGAGTTGGGTATGCTCTTTGAAGGCGTGCAGGATTTGCCCCGAATCGAGCCGCAGGCGGTAAACGTTGAACGCCCCGCGAAAAAAGCGCGCGGCGATGGTGGCATTGCCGCTTTCATCGGGAATGAAGTCAATGTCATCGGCGCGAACGGCCACTTCGACTTGCGCGGCGTGGGGCAGGGAGTTTGTTTGCGGGAGCAGGCCGATTTCGGTCTCGATTCCCTCCAGGCGCGCCAGGCCGGGCAGGAAGTCGCTGTCGCCCATGAATTCGGCCACGAAACGGGTGGCCGAGGCGTGGAAAATCTCCTCCGGCGCGCCTATCTGCTCGATTTGGCCGCGTTGGAAGACGGCCAGCCGGTCGCCCATGAACAGGGCTTCTTCCTGGTCGTGGGTGACGAATACGACGGTGGACTGCATGGCTTTCAGGATGTCGCGCACCTGTTCGCGCATTTCGAGGCGCATGTCGGCGTCGAGGCTGCTGAAGGGTTCGTCCATCAGCACCAGCACAGGGCGCGGGGCCAGGGCGCGCGCCAAGGCCACGCGCTGGCGCTCTCCGCCGGAGAGGGCGTGCGGGTAACGTTTGGTGAGCGAGTCCATGCCTACCAGCCGCAGCATGTCAGAGACGGTGGTCTGAATCTCGTCGCGTTTGCGGCCTTGTCTCGACGTGGCTCGACAACCGTGTAAACCAAAAGCCACGTTGTCGAACACGGTCAGGTGCGGGAACAGGGCGTGGTCCTGGAAGACCAGTCCCACCCCGCGCTTTTCGGGCGGGAGGAAGCGGGATTCTGATGCAGCCAGGCTGCCGTTGATGGTGATAGAACCGGAATCAGGGCGGTCGAGTCCGGCAACCAGCCGCAGGGTGGTGGTTTTCCCACATCCGCTGGGGCCGACCAGTGCCAGAATCTCCCCATCCTCCAGCGCAAAAGAGACGTTGTTGACTGCTGGATGCGGCGCAGCGACGAATCGCTTGGTCAGGTTTTGAACTTCGAGGGTTTTCATCGGAACATTTGCTCCCTGCGCAAGAGGAATGATAATGGCAAGCCCGAAACCAGCACCAGCAAGAGCGCGGCGGGCGCGGCCTGGATGTAAAAACCGTCGCTGGCCCAGACCCAAACCCGCACGGCCAGCGTATCGAACCCGGCGGGGCGCAGCAGGAGCGTGGCGGGCAGTTCTTTTAGCGAGGTGAGGAAGACCAGCGCGCCGCCTGCCAGCAGGCCGGGTGTGATGAGCGGCAATGTGACCTGGAACAGGGTCTGGAGGGAGGTGCGCCCCAGCGTGCGGGAGGCTTCTTCCAGCGAGGCAGATACCTGGCCGAGGGCCGATTCGCTGGCGCGCGCGGCCTGGGGCATGTGCCGCAGGACATAAGCAATTACTACGACGAAGGGGGTGGCGTATAGGGCGGGGATGAAGCGGTTGACGAGCAGCACCAGGCTGAGGGCAATGACCACGCCGGGGATGGCGTAACCCACCTGGCACAGCCGGGCGAGGAAGCGGGTGAGGCGGCTGGGGTAGCGCGCCGAGAGCCGCGCCACCGGCAGCGAGAGCGTTACTGCCAGCAGGGCGGCCAGGGCCGAGGTCCACAGGCTGTTCCAGGCGAAGCGCGCGAATCCCTGCGAACCGGCGCGAAAGACCTGGGCTAGAAGCTCGGGGTTGAGGATGGCCTGCCCGCTCCAGACCAACAGCACCAGCAGCGGGATTAGCAGGCTGACAGAAACCAGCCCCAAAGTGAGCAACAGGGCGAGGAATTTCCACCTGCCGAGCGGGACGAGTGGGGCGGGCCGCCAGTTGCTTTCCATTTGTGTGAAACGGGCCTGCCCCTGGAGTTTGATTTCGGCCCACAAGACCAGCATGGCCAGGCTGACCAGCACTCCACTCAGGATGGAGGCAGCCGAACGGTCGTAGCGTCCGTAGAGTTGGGCAAAGATGGCCGAGGAAAAGGTCTCGTAACGCAGCAGGGCAACCGTGCCATACTCTGCCAGCACGTCCAGCGCCACCAGCAGCGCGCCCGCCAGCAAGCCGGGGCGCAGGGCGGGCAGGGTCACTTGCCAGAAGGTTTGCCAGGGGCTGCGTCCCAGCGCGCGGGAGGCTTCCTCGTACATGGCATGTTGCGAGCGGAAGGCCGCGCCGCTCAACAGGTAAACATAAGGGAACATGAACATGGTCAGGATGAAGGCCGCGCCCCAGAAACCGAGCGGGCTGGGGGTTGGGATGGGGAATCCAAACGCCGATTCGAGCCATTGGGGGATGATTCCGCCGCGCGGGCGCAGCAGGGCCAGGTGCAGTATCGCGCCGATGTAGGCCGGGATGGCGAGCGGCAGGGCCAACATCCAGCGGAAGGCCTTGCGCCCAGGCAAGTCGGTGCGTTCGGTCAGCCAGGCCATGCCAACGCCGATGACCAGCGCGCCGGATGTGACCGCCGCGACCAGCGTCAGGGTGTTGCCCATCAAGCGCCAGATGCGGGTCTGGAGCAGGCGCAGCCAGTCTTCAGGGTTCGCGCCCAATGCCCGGATGAAGATGTACATCAGCGGCACAGCCACGAAAAACGCCACCAGCCCCGCGGCCAGTGCCAACCGGGGGCTGAAGGGTAGGGGTTTGAAGGGGAAGGACAAGGGTTTCGTTGTCAAACTCATCCCATGCAAAGAACGTCCCGAAGGTTAAGATGCGCAAATGGGGCGATTTTCGGAAACCTTCGGGACGTTTATTACGGCAGGCCGACGGCTTCTATCAAGTCGAAGGTCGCGTCCAGGTCGAGCGCGGTCGAGAGGATGTCAATTTCTGCCAGGCGGAAGGTTTCGAGCGGGGTTACTCCTTCCCGCAGCGCGACTCCGGGCAGGAGCGGGTATTCGTAGTTGCCTTCGGCAAACAGTTTTTGTCCTTCGGGTGAGACGAGGAAGTCGAGCAGGGCTTGCGCGGCGGGCAGGTTTTTCGCGCCTTTGATGATGCCGGAGGCGGTGACGTTGGAGAGCAGGCCGATTTGTCCCTGGCCCTGGTCGGGGTAAATGACGCCGACATTGCTGCCCTCGGCTTTTTGCAAGTGGTAGTAGTAGTGATTGACCAGGCCAAGTTTGAACTCACCCGCGCCAACCGCCTTACGGACATCGGTGTGGCCGCCAAAGAAGGTCACATCGTTGGCGAGCAGTCCCTCCAGCCATTCGGTGGTAGATTCATCGCCCACCAGTTTGCGCATGGCGGCAATGTGGGCCTGCATCCCACCGTTGGTCGAGCCGGCGGCGGCAATCTGCCCCTTCCATTTGGGGTCGGTAAGGTCAAAGATGGAGGTTGGCAGTTCTTCTGGCGCGACAAGGTCTGCATTATACATGATGACGCGCGTCCGGCGGGTCAGTCCAACCCAGGTTTGGTCCGGGCCGATAAATTCGGTGGGCAGTCCCTCGGCGCCTTGCGGCAGGTAAGATTGGAACAGCCCTTTTTGGGATAGGGATTGCACGGTGAACATTTCGGTTGTGATGAAGACATCGGCCTGCGGGTTGGACTGTTCTTCAATCAGGCCATTCGCCAGGGCGCTGTTGCTGCCAGCCTTGAGCAGGATTTCGACCTGCGGGTATTTGGACTGGAAGGCATCCAACACCGGCTGGATAAGCGCTTCGGAGCGGCCAGAGTACAGGACCAGTTTGCCGGTGACTGCTACGGGTTCCTCGACTTTTATCTCAGGCGTTTCGGTGGCGGCTAGCGCTTCGGGCGATTGGGTGGTCGGGGAAGTGGGTGAAGCAGGGCTGGCTGGCGCACATGCGGTTATCCCAACAGCGAGGATGAGCAGTGCGATGAAAGAACGGCGTAGGGTCATATAAAGCACTCCTTGGGGTTTGATCAGGGTTGTGTGATGGCACAACTGCGCCATGATGGTAAGATTTGCAACCGGTTTGCCTTGTTAGTATATAGTAATATTTATTATTAGCATATACTTTTTGTCATGTATTTGGATAATATTTGTCACATTGTGGCTATTCAGCCCATTCACTTATTTGCCTGTTTTGCCGGAGGCCGAAGCCTCCGGCGATGAGCAACGTCGGATAAATCCGACTTTTATCCGGCATCAATCAATAGATATTATCGGTAATACTGGTAAACGTCCCGAAGGTTGCCAAGAATTGCCCAAATCTGTCCCCAAAACCTTCGGGACGGTGTTCATAAATTATTTCCGATAACGTCTAATTTTTAAGGATCAAAGTCCTGTTCACTGGGCGCTGCATTGTAGCCAGTGGGATTTATCCCCCGGCTACAGTTTTATAAATGCCGGGCACTCGTACCCGGACTACCTAAGCCAGGCAAGCTGGAAGATACAACCGATTTCACCACGGAGATACGGAGACACGGAGAAAACCTGTCTGAAAACGATGTGACTCGGTGTCTCAGTGTCTCTGCGGTGGATTTTGTTGCTTTTATCGAATCAAATACGGGTCAGATGGGCAATCTGACCCGCAAAACTTGCAGGATATCTTTCGAGGAAATGATTATGGTTCGGTGGGATACCCGGCCTGCTGCCAGGCGGCGAACCCGCCCAGCAGGGGGGTGACGCGGGTGAAGCCGTTTTCCAGCAGGATCAGCGCCGCACGGGCGCTGGATTCTTCTGCCGGTCAGGTGCAGTAGGGGATAATCCAGTCGTTCTTATCCAGTTCGGCCAGGCGGGTGGGGAGTTCATTTTCTGGAATATTGACTGCGCCGGTGATGCGTTTCAATCCAAACGATTCGGCGCTGCGCACATCAAGGAGTACCGCGTCACCGTTTTCGAAGGCCTGTAAGGCTTCTTCCAGTCCCACACGCGGCGCGAAGCGGGTGTCTGATGCGGGAGCAGGGGCGGGCGGGGTCGGCGTGGCAGTTGCCGGCTGCTGGGTCAGGAAAATCACTGCCAGGGCAACCAGCAGCAGGCCGCCAATCCCCAGGAAAATCAGGGGCAGTGGGGTTTTCTGCGAGCGGGCAGATTTGCGGATCTTACGGGACGATTTTTCAGGCATGGGTGTGTTGTCCTTCCGTCATTTTACAGAATAGTTCGCCCCCGTTGCAGCAGGCGCATTCCAGTTGCAGGGTGGCGTGGGCGATGCCGTAGCGTTGGGCAAGCAGCTCGGTCAGTTCGCCCTGGATAGCCGCCCCGCAGCTGATGGAAACATCATCAGTAACGATATGCGCCGAGAGCAGGCGTTTTTCCTGGTCGATGCTCCAGACGTGCAGGTCGTGAATCCCCTTGACGCCTGGCACGGCGTTCATCTCCCCGACCAGTTTTTTGATGTCGATATCGCGGGGGGCGCTTTCAAGCAAGATGTGGATGGTCTCGCGCAGGATACCCCAGGCGTTCCACAGAATCAGCAGGCCAATCAGCACGCTAACAAACGGGTCAAGCCAGTTCCAGCGGGTAAAGAAGATAATGACCCCGGCAATCACCGCTCCAAGGGTGGAAAACACATCACCCATCAGGTGGATGAAGGCCGAGCGCATGTTCAGGTCGTGTTCGCTGTCTTCCTTGATGAGCCAGGCTGTTACGGCGTTGATGACGAAGGCCACCAATCCCACCCCAACCAGGATGCCAGGATTGACTTCGGGCGGATTGATAAAACGCTGCCAGGCTTCGTAGAAAATTCCCAGCGAGATGAGCGCCAGGGTGGTCGAGTTAACCATCGCCGCCAGGATTCCGGCGCGGTGATAGCCGAAGGTTTTGCGGGCGTTGGCGGGCTGCATGGCCTTGCGCAGGGCGTACCAGCTCAGGCCCAGCGCCAGCACGTCGGTGAAGTTGTGGGCGGCATCGGTCAGCAAGGCCAGGCTGTTGCCCAATAGCCCGGCGATGACTTCAACGACGACAAAAGCCAGGGTCAGGCTGAGCGAGAGGCCGAGCCGCCAGGATGTTTTTTGGGAAAGGCTTTCGATGGGGGAGTGGGTATGCGGGGTCATGAATTTAGCCGTGTTGGGCGTGTTCCAGTCCTTTTTGGAACAACTCGGTAACGTGTTCATCATCAATGGCGATAAAAACCTGCCGCCCCTGTTTGCGCGCGCGGATGAGATGTTTATCTTTCAGTCCCCGCAGTTGGTGCGAGATGGCCGATTTGGTGGGGCCAACCTGCTGCACCAGGTCGCCCACGCTGACTTCGCCCTCCATCAGCGCGGCCAGGATGCGTACGCGGGTCGGGTCGCTCAGGGCAGAAAACAGGTCGGCCAGGCGGCTGGCGGTGGGGTCGTCGATGGTCAGGTGGGACATGATGATTCGGTGGCTTCTGGATAGTTGAATTGTTGCTCAACCATTGCAGATAATTTTACCCTCGTATTTCAGTATGGTCAAGGCGTATATTTACAGTGGAGAATCGCAACCTTCATCAACAATACCGGAACGTGAGTTTCACTATGTCCATACCAGCCGTGAACAGCTCGATATTCGTGATCACCAATGGTTAGGGATTCGGAGGGGCGGTGCAGATATTGCCTTCGATGTCTACATTCTCATCGCCCTGATTGTTACCTGGTCGTGATTGCCGGTTTCCTGGCCCGCCGCGCGCTGGATGTGGATGTGTAGTTAAAGCTATTAGCCGGGACATTCTGTGCGAGTTGGCGAATCAGATGCCAACTCGCGCAGAAGTTTAACCACGCTGAACTGTCCGAAAGGCGGCGGGGTAAGGCTGGGGGTAAGGCTGGGCGTGGCGGAAGGCTGGCTGACCGGGAGCGAGGTCGGCGGGCTGGCCGGGGTCGGCGGCTGGGCGGTCGGCGACAGGCAGCCGGTCAACAGGCCGGCCAGGATGAACAAGAGAAAGGGTTTGGGTGACATTGCGGCAGTCCTCCGGGAAATCAAAAAATTAGGTAGCTATCCAGCCATAAACGGGTGAATCCACCAATCACCGCCAATCTTCACGATTTGGACGCGGACGAGACCGGACGAGAGCGGAGGTTTTAACTTTTT
>Ga0116204_1000246_pt1 | contig 29593 bp, 29 predicted proteins | sample LakKivwa52mmetaG_FD_94481 | JGI IMG/M metagenome (GOLD analysis project Ga0116204, IMG submission 94481) | Anoxic lake water microbial communities from Lake Kivu, Rwanda to study Microbial Dark Matter (Phase II) - Lake Kivu water 52m metaG | ecosystem: Environmental > Aquatic > Freshwater > Lake... | reverse complement strand
GGCATCGACTGCCGCAGTCCATCTCCTGGCTCGATGGCGCCAAACTGACCCTGAAATTCCAATGACGGAGGCATCAAAATCTTATCCCAAAATGACGGTTATAGCTCTGCGAAAATCGGTGTTAAAGGATTTCAGAGGTGCATGGGCAGCAGCTTGTGAGGCTGCGGAGATCGGTAAGCGTTTATTTCACGATTTCAGGAGAACGGCGGTTAGGAACATGGTCCGAGCCGGGATACCGGAGCGCGTCGCCATGATGGTAAGCGGTCACAAAACGAGGTCGGTTTTTGACCGTTACAACATCGTCAGTGATACCGATTTGAGACTTGCATCACAGAAGACGGAAACATATTTACGGGCACAAATGGGCACAGTTTCGGGCACAGTCACCAAAATCGAAAAGAAAAGGGGTAAGGCCGTCAATGCCTAACCCCTTATCCATATTCGAGAATTTTGGTGCCGGAGGTCGGAATCGAACCGACATGACTGCAAGAGTCGGGGGATTTTGAGTCCCCTGCGTCTACCAGTTTCACCACTCCGGCACGGCGCTGATTATTATGATTGAGTATGTAAATGTCAAGATAAATGTATTGACAAGGCGTGAGCGCTTGTGTTAGAAGTCAAAAAATTAAGCGAACGCCAGGCAAGTGGGGTTGTAGCTCAGCTGGGAGAGCGCTTGAATGGCATTCAAGAGGCCGCGAGTTCGATCCTCGCCAGCTCCACCAGAAATAAAAGGGGGTTAAGCTGAGTGCTTGCCCCTTTATTGTTCTTGGCTTTTTGGATAGCCCCCCTGATAACGGGAAATTTATCGGAACAGTTACCAGCAGGAAGTTGTTTCTGCCAGGCGAAAATGCGCACCGATCCCCGGCGTCGACTGCAAGTGCATGTCGAGCGCCACGGAACACAACAGAACACGCGTAACTGCCCTGCGACAGCCATTGCCGCCGCATCATTATTGCGAACCTTGGGTTCGCGACATAACCGCAAATGCGTTTGCAGATCTTCATCGAGCTGAGAGTGCGACTTGGCAAGAAGGAGTCAAGGAGTATTTTCAGTGAATTTTGAACAGTTTTCTTTCGAACCCGGCATCGTCGCCGGCATCAGGACCGCCGGTTACACGACACCCACCCCCATCCAGGAAAAAGCCATCCCTTTCGTGCTCGCCGGACGCGATGTACTGGGGCTGGCACAGACCGGCACAGGCAAAACCGCCGCCTTTGTCCTTCCCATTCTGCAGCGGCTGGCCAAAGGCCCGTCACGTCAGACGCGCGCCCTGATTGTCGCCCCCACACGGGAGCTCGCCGAGCAGATCCATCAGACGATTATCGATCTGGGAAAGGGCATGAGGGTGAAGAGCGTCTCCATTTACGGCGGCGTGAGCAAAGGACCCCAGGCCTCGGCATTGCGGCGTGGCATGGAGATCGTCGTCGCCTGTCCTGGTCGTCTGCTCGATCATATCGGCGATGGCGGCGTCGATCTATCCCATGTGGAAGTCCTGGTGCTCGATGAAGCCGATCGCATGTGCGATATGGGTTTCCTGCCCGACATTCGCCTTATTCTCAAGCATCTGCCGGCGAAGCGCCAGACGCTCTTTTTCTCCGCCACCATGCCGCCGGATATCCGCAGCCTGGCCGGCAGCATCCTCAACAACCCTGCCACGGTACAGATCGGCATGAACACCCCCGTAGAGACCGTTTCCCACGCCCTCTACCCGACGCCCGACGGCCTCAAGACTAAACTTTTGCTGGCCATGCTCAAGCAGACCTCTACCGGTCGGGTCCTGATCTTCACGAGGACCAAGCATCGCGCCCGCAACCTGGCTCAGGACCTGGAAAAGCACAGCTACCGCGTTTCGGCGCTGCAGGGCAACATGACGCAAAACCGCCGGCAGGATGCGATCAACGGCTTTCGGGATGGGAAATACGACATTCTCGTCGCCACCGATATCGCTTCGCGGGGAATCGACGTGCAGGAAATCTCGCATGTGATCAATTTCGACATGCCGAACACGGTCGACGCTTACACCCACCGCATCGGCCGGACGGGTCGCGCCTCCCAGACCGGCGAGGCCTTCACGTTTGCAGGCCAGGCGGATGAAACGATGGTTCGCGAGATCGAACATGTGCTGGGCGCCCGGATCGAACGGCGCAAACTGCCCGATTTTGACTACAGCAGCTTCGCTCCGGAGAGCCCTTCACGGCAAGGCCGCACGGGTCGGCCAGTGGAGCTGCAGCCGCCCCGCGCATACAACCGCCCCCGTAAGAAAACCAATGGGGACGGATTTGAAATCCGTCCCCATTCATTTGACCGTGTCATAAGGGCTCAGGAGCCTTCGGGGCAGCAACCGGCGCGGCGGCGAACCGGCAACGAAAGCGGCGTAAGCTATACGCCCCCCCGCCGTGCTCAGCAGCGCAGGCAATTCGCCGCATCATCGGTGAAGCGCACCTGGTAGTTGATCTATTTCTCGAAAATCCATCGGTCCACATCGCGACTCCAGGAGACCAGTTCCTCCTGTTTGAACCACAGCGCAACTTCCTGCTCGCCGTTTTCGAGGCTGTCCGAGGCGTGTGCGATGTTGCGGCCCACTTCCAGGGCAAAGTCGTGGCGGACAGTCCCCGGCGCCGCTTCCAGGGGGCGGGTGGCGCCCATCGTCTGGCGGATGGCGGCCACCGCGCCGGGGCCTTCCCAGGCCATCGCCATCACCGGCGCCGAGGTGATATAGGCGATCAGACCTTCATAAAACGGCTTGCCCCTGTGAATGGCATAATGCTCCTCGGCCAGCGCTTTTGCGACCTGCATGAACTTCGCCCCTGCAAGACGCAGCCCGCGCCGCTCAAGCCGGGCAATCACCTTGCCGATCAGACCGCGCTGCACGCCGTCGGGTTTCACCAGAACCAGAGAACGTTCCACTTTTTCCTCCTGAGACAAATTATCAAAGGATCCTCACAGATCCTTGAAATCCCTCGTATACTCCAGCCGCCCTTCTTTGATCAGGGCGGCTTTGCTCCCCTCGATCCAGGCCTTGACGGTTTCGCTCTTCTTTTGCTGTTCCAGGTATTTAGCGATGGCGTCCTTCTGGGCGGCAAACTCCGTGTCGCTCGACTTGCCTTTGTCTTTGTAGCGGATGATGACGTAATTTCCTTCGACCGCAAAGGCCTGCTCCGGATAAGGCTTCTTTTCCGAGATCTGGAACAGGGCCTCCGTCAGTTCCTGCGAAGAACCCAGGCCGGGAACGGCGCTGCCCGGCTGAAAGAGCCCCGTCTCTTTCACTTTTAAACCCTTCTCACGGGCCACCGCATCCAGGCCGTCGCCCTTCTTCAGGCGGACAAGGAGGGCTTCTGCCTCCTTCTGCGCCAGGCGCTTCGCCTCCGTCTCCCGGTACTGCTTCTCCACCTCCGGTTCGATCTCCTTCAGGGGGGGCAGGTAGGGGGGCTTTCGGTCTAATAACATCACGACATAATACCCCTTCTCCCCCTGAATCACCCGACCGATCTCGTTTTTCTGCAATGCGGAGAGAAACTTGCCGAAATCCGCCATTGTCCTGAACTCCGGTGGCGGGGCATTCAGGCCAAACAGCCCTGTCGTCCGGACCGTCAGCTTCTTCTGGGCAGCGTAGGCATCGAAGTTCTCATCCTGGTAGATGGCGTCGTGGGCCTTCTTCGCCTCGTCCGATGCCGCGTACATCCCCTTGACCAGGCCAAGCTCGGAGGCGATCCTGTCTTTGACCTCCGCCAGAGGCTGCACCTTTTTGTCCTTCGTCCACTGCTCCTTGTTCCGCTCGTAGTAATCGGCCACATCGGCATCGGAGATCTTGAAGGCCGCCGCATACTCCTGACCCATGAACGCCAGGTATTTGAGCTGCACCCGCTCGGGGACGCGGAACTGCGCCTCATGGGTCTTGAGAAACGCCTCCAGATCGGCCGGCGACGTCTTGACGGCGCCGGTGAATGTTTTTGGAGAAATCTGAATGAAATCGACATTGATCTTTTCGTTCTGCATCCGATAGATGTCATAAATCTCCTGATCGGACACCCTCACCCCGCTCCGGATCAGGTCCTCCACTTTCAGAGCGATCAGCATCATCCTCTGGATCTTTTCGAATTCATCTGGCGCCATCCTGTTCGACCGGAGGGTCTGTTCGTAGATACGCTGATCGAAGGCGCCGTCCCTCTGAAAACCCGGATAGGCGACGATCATCGCCTTGACCTCCTCGTCGGTCGCCTTGACGTTCATCGTTTCCGCCTTCTTGAGGACGACGGCCTGGTTGACCAGGTTATCAAAAGCCTGCTGCTTGAGGTTCAGGCTCTTGATCATCTCATCGGTCAGCCCCTGGCCGAAACGCTGGCGGTACACATCTACCAGGTTCTGGTACTCCCGCTGAAAATCAGCATAGACAATCGGTTTCCCATCGATCATCGCGATCCGTTCCGCCCTCTGCCTGTCGCCCATCGAGCCGAAATAGAAGACAAAGACGACGATGATGATCCCTAAGATGAGCTTCATGAGCCAGTTTCTGGCGTGCTTTCTCATGAGGTTGAGCATTGAATCTTCCCCCGTTTTTATGATAATGAGGACGGATTTCAAATCCGTCCCCGGTCTCAGTAATCCCTTTATGTTCGGGTAAATAAACCAATCGCCGATAAAAAGCAATGATTTTTTGGAAAAATGCATTGATAAGGGTGTGAAAATACGGTATGAAGTAAGATGAATCGAAAGGTTATTTCGATTGTGACTAGAATATCATAGGATTATCGGGAGGAAACGCACTTGCTTTTCGATTTTATTTTAGGGAAATTTTCCAATGACCTGGCTATCGATCTGGGAACAGCCAACACCCTGGTCTACGTCAAAGGAAAAGGCATTGTCCTGAACGAACCCTCCGTCGTCGCCGTTCACAAGAACGCCAAGGGGGAAAAGAAGGTTCTGGCCGTCGGTATGGAAGCCAAGAAGATGCTCGGCCGGACCCCGGGAAACATCATCGCCATCCGGCCCATGCGGGACGGTGTCATCGCGGACTTCGACATCACGGAGTCAATGCTCAGACACTTCATCCTCAGGGTTCACAACCGACAGACCCTGGTGCGACCTCGGATCATCGTCGCCGTCCCCTCCGGAATCACCCAAGTGGAGAGACGCGCCGTCCGGGAAACAGTCGAGTCCGCGGGGGCAAGAGAGATCTATCTGATCGAGGAACCGATGGCGGCGGCAATAGGATCGGGTCTGCCGATCACCGAACCGATCAGCTCGATGATCGTGGATATCGGCGGGGGAACGACGGAAGTCGCAGTGATATCGCTTGCCGGAATCGTCTATTCGAAATCCGTCAGGGTCGCCGGCGACAAGATCGACGAGGAGATCGTCCAGTATATGAAAAGGAAATACAGTCTCCTGATCGGAGAGAGGACGGGGGAGCTCATTAAGACGAACCTCGGCAACGCCTTTCCCGATCCCGGCCAGGAGATGCGCAAGATGGACGTCAAGGGGAGAGATCTGATTTCGGGCATTCCCAAGATCGTCGAGATCAATTCCGATGAGATCCGGGAGGCAATCATCGAACCGGTAAGCCTCATCGTGGATGCGATCAAGGATGCACTGGAGAATGCCCCTCCCGAACTGGCCGGCGATATCGTGGATCGGGGGATCGTCCTGAGCGGCGGCGGCGCCCTGCTTCGGAACATCGACCTGCTGATCCGGGAGGAGACGGGGCTTCCGATCACGATCGCGGATGATCCTCTCTCGACAGTCGCAAGAGGCGCCGGCATCGCCCTGGATCAGTTGGACATCCTGAAAGAGGTGACGTTTCAGGTATAAGGATGCATGATACTTCCCAAGAAATACCGCGCCATTACGGCGGCAATCGTCCTGCTGCTTGTATCTCTGTCCATCCTCGCTTACAGCGCGGCGAGACTTTCCGAAACCGGCCCCCTGAGAAAGATGGTTCTGGAAATAGCCGCCCCCGTGGAAGATGCGATCAATCTCTCCCTCAAGGGTCTGCATGATGCCTGGAACCGGTATCTTTTCCTCGTCGGCAAGGGGGATGAAAGCAGGCGACTCCGGCGTGAAAATGCTGCCCTGAATGAGCTGCTCAACAGTTACCGGGAGGGATTCCTGGAGGGGATGCGCCTCCGGAAGCTCCTCGATATCAAAGACAGACTGCACCACCGGGCGGTGGCCGCGAGGGTGATCGACAGCGATCGCACTTCCCTGTTCAAGACACTTCTCATCAACAAGGGGACGACCGAAGGTTTGCGGGTCGGGCTTCCGGTCGTTGCCGACCAGGGCGTCGTTGGGCGGATCATCGAAACCTCCTGGCACGCCTCGCGCGTCCTTATGCTGATCGACGAAAACAGCAACATCGATGCCCTGATCCAGCGAACCCGCGCCCAGGGGATCCTCCAGGGCGCCGGCTCGGCGGGATGCAACCTGAAATACATTCCGCGTGAGGAAAATGTCCAGACGGGCGATGTCGTGCTCTCCTCGGGCCTGGCCGGGGTGTTTCCCAAGGGCCTGCTCCTGGGGGTCGTCACCGGGACCTCCGGGCAGGAAGGGGGTCTCTTCCTGAAGATCGACGTGGCGTCCGCCGTCGATTTCAGCAAGTTGGAGGAGGTTCTGATCCCGATCCCCGACGCAGGACCAAAGCCATGATCCGTTACCTCCTCCTCCCGCCGCTTCTGCTTCTTCTGGTGATTGCCCAGATCACCCTGCTGGACCTCTTTACCCTGGGCTGGGTCGGAATGGAGATCTCCCTGGTCGTCGTCATCTATTCCGGGTTCCATCTCGATACGTTTCCGGGGGGCATTATCTCCTTGTTGCTCGGTTTCTTTATGGATTGTCTGACCAGTACGATGTTCGGCCTCTATATGTTTCTCTATCTCCTCATCTTCTACCTCTCCTTGTTTGCCGCCCGAATGATCTATTCGGAAAAGCCTTCGCTCATCGCTCTGTTCACCGGGATCTGCACGCTTCTGGAAGGCCTGGCGATCGTCCTTCTCTACCGTTTGCTGTTGGGCGGCGACATCCTCTATGCAATCCCGAAGATCTTCATCCCGAAAGCGATCCTACTGGGACTCCTGAGTCCTTTCCTGTTCCACCTTTTTCACCGTTTCGAGGTTTTGCTGCATGCAAAAGAGTTACAGCCGGCTCAACGGGTATGAGCCGGGGCAGTTCAAGAGAAAACTCAAACTGCTGTTTATCCTTGTCTCCATTGCGCTGACGCTCATCGTGGCAAGGTTGTGGCATCTGCAAGTGCTCAAAGGGGACGAACTGCGGCAGCGTTCCGAAAACAACAGCGTTCGCCTGCGGAAGATCCAGTCGATGCGCGGTCTGATTCTGGACACCCGAAGGCAGGTCCTGGTAGCCAATCAACCCTCCTTCGATCTCGTCTTCATCCCCAACCGGACAAGGGACATCAGCAGGACCATCGGGAAAATCAAGGCCCTTTACGATGAGCGCTCGCTGACGCTTCCTCCGCTCGGCTCATTGACGGGCAGGGTCAAACCTCTTCTGCCTGTGGTTCTCGAGCGGAACATCAGCATGGAAAAAGTTGCCGTGGTGGAAACCCATGCCCTCGAACTCCCCGGCGTGGTCGTCGAGGTGACGCCGGTTCGCCGGTATCTCAATGGAGAAATGGCCGCACAGGTCATCGGATTCACGGGGGAGATCAGCCGGGAAGAGCTGGGTCAGGAGCGAGAAGAACCGCTCACGCCTGGCGATATCATCGGCAAGTTCGGCATCGAGAAATTCCTCGATGGCCATCTCAGGGGCAAGAACGGCGCCGAACAGATCGAAGTCAATGCGGCCGGGAAGGCGGTCCGCTCCCTGGGCAAAATCCCGTCTGCGACGGGCAGCAATGTCGTTTTGACCATCGATGCGGCGCTCCAGGAGTCGGCGTGGAAAGCCCTCGACAACCGGCCGGGCGCCTTGGCGGCCATGGACCCCCGCAACGGGGCCGTCCTTGCCCTGGTCAGTTCACCCTCCTTCAACCCGAACCTCTTCAGCGGCGGCATCTCCTTCGACGACTGGGAGAGGCTCGCCAACGACCGCCGGCATCCGATGGAAAACAGGTCGATCTCCGGACAATACCCTCCGGCTTCCACCTACAAGCCTATCGTTGCAGCGGCCGCCCTCGAAGAGGGGTTGATCACCCCGGAGACGACCTTTTACTGCAACGGCGCCTTCCAGATGGGCGACCGGGCCTTTCGCTGCTGGCAGCAGAAGGGTCACGGCCATGTGAACCTCCATCGCGCGATCGTGGAGTCCTGTGATGTCTATTTCTATAACCTCGGAAAGATGCTGGGTGTTGACAAAATTGCCGCCTACGCCAGCGCCTTCGGCCTCGGCGCCCCCCTGGGCATCGACCTCACCCGGGAAAAGAGCGGCCTGGTTCCCACGAAGCAGTGGAAGCTCGACCGTCTCAGGCAACCCTGGCATATGGGTGAAACCATCTCCCTTTCCATCGGCCAGGGATACAACCTCGTCACGCCGCTCCAACTGGTGAGCATGTATGCGACACTGGCCAATGGCGGAACCCTTTACCGTCCCCGGCTCGTAAAACAGCTTGAATCTCCGGACGGACTTGTCGTAAAAGTATACGGCCCAGAGAAGCTTGGAACGCTGCCGGTCAGCGACCGGAACATCCGGATCATCAACCAGGCGCTGTGGGGCGTGGTCAACGAGAAAGGGGGAACAGGGTATATCCTGAAAAGGAAGGAGGCCGATGTCGCCGGAAAGACGGGAACCGCCCAGGTGATCGGCCTGCCCCAGGATGACAAGGCCAGGAAAGCAAAGCGGGTGTCGGCGGATTTCAGGGACCATGCGCTGTTCGCCTGCTCCGCCCCTCACGGAAATCCGGAGATTGCAGTGGCCGTTATCCTCGAACACGCCGGTCACGGCGGCGCGGCAGCCGCCCCGGTGGCAAGAAAGTTCATCGATGCCTACTTCGCCCGGACGAAGGCTCTCCAGCCTCAACCGGAGGAAAGCGAAGCGACCAAAGCGGAGAAGATAAAGCCGTGATCAAACCGGATCGACGTCTCATCACCAATTTCGACTGGACCCTGCTTACTCTGGTGCTGCTCCTGAGCGGGATCGGTCTACTCAATATCTACAGCGCCGGTTTCAGTCTCGCGGATTTCCACCGGGCGCCGCCCTATGTCAAGCAGATCCAGTGGATACTGATCGGCGTCGTGGGGATGGCCGTCGCCTTTTTCATCGATTACCGCTTCCTCTTCCGCCATGCCTATTTTTTCTACGGCATCTCGGTCATACTCCTGCTTGTCGTCTTTACGGCCGGTTATGCGACGCGGGGTTCACAGCGCTGGATCGCCATAGGCGGCTTTACCTTCCAGCCTTCGGAGCTGGTCAAGCTGACGGTGATCCTGGCGCTGACAAAATACTTCGACCGCCGCCAACTGGGCAGAGACTACCGGTTGAGAAATCTGTTCATCCCTTTCATGATTGTCATGATCCCGGTTTTTTTCATCCTGAAGCAGCCGGACCTCGGCACCGGGCTGATTCTCGTCATCCTGTTTGTGTCGATGGTCCTTTTTGTCGGTCTGGATTGGCGGTCGCTCCTCGTTGCCGCCGCCGGCAGCCTGATCATGTCGCCCCTCTTCTGGCACTTCCTGAAGCCTTACCAGAAGGAGAGGATTCTGACTTTCTTCAGCCCCGACCGGGATCCCCTGGGTTCGGGCTACCACATCATCCAGTCGATGATCGCCGTTGGTTCGGGGGGGATCTTCGGCAAAGGTTTCCTCAAGGGCTCCCAGACCCAGCTCAAGTTCCTCCCGGAACAGCAGACCGATTTTGTCTTCTCCGTTTTTGCGGAGGAGTGGGGTTTTCTGGGCGGAATGATCCTGATGGGCATGTTCCTGTCGCTGATCCTGTGGGGGCTGAAAATCACCACCCATGCCAAGGATTATCTGGGGGCGCTCGTCGCTTTCGGGATCACGATACTGATCTTTTGGGAGCTTTTCATCAACATCGGCATGGTCCTGGGAATCCTCCCCGTGGTAGGCATTCCCCTGCCGTTTCTCAGCTATGGCGGGTCGTCGATGGTGGTCCTGATGACAGCCGTCGGCCTGCTCATGAATATCAGCGTGCGAAGGTTCATTCTTCAGTCATAAACAACAGCCATCAAAGGCAGCCATCAAAGGAGACTTTAAGATGCTGGGACGAAAGGCAAAAGAGGAGGAAGAGGTGAGGGCCTTTTTGGGCAAGGGCGCTGAATTCAATGGCAAACTGATGTTCAGCGGCTCGGTCCGGATCGACGGCGACTTCAAGGGGGAGATCTTCGGCAACGGCACTCTGGTGATCGGCGAGGGCGCCGAGGTCGAGGCGGACATCCATGTGGACAGCGTCCTGGTCAGCGGTGCGGTGCGGGGGCAGATCGATGTCAAGAAGAGCGTCAAAATCTATTCGCCGGGACGGCTGCTCGGCGATGTGGACACCCCCTCCTTTTCCATCGAGGAGGGGGCTTTCTTCGAAGGAACCTGCCACATGACCCGCAGCGAAGCCGAGATTCATTCCCTCCCCCTGGAGCGGCCGGCGATCGGAGAAAAACGATGACACGCTCGTATTTTTCCTTGACAGCCGGCGCAGAATAGGTCAGATACTGACCGCTGTTTTGTTTCTCGCTTCGAGGGCCAAAGCGGTTGATTATTTTACCATTCATCATCAGAGGTGACGGGAAGTGGTCAGTCTTGATTATTCTTTGGGAATCCAGATCATCAATTTCGTCCTGCTGATCTTTATCCTGAATCGACTTCTTTACAAGCCCCTCCTCGGCATGATCGACAAGCGGAAGCAAAAGTTCGCCGATTCCGAAGCCGAGATCGGGCGCCTCCGGGAAACCGTCGAACAGCAGATGGCGGCTTACGAAGAGAAGCTCCTCCGGGCCAAGGCAGCCGCCGTCGAGGAGAAAAACGAGATCATCCGGAAGGGCGCCGAGGAGGCCAGGGCGATCACCGATGCCGTCCGCGCCGAGATCCCCGGGTTGATGGAACAGTTCCAGGTCCGGATGGGGCAGGAGATCGATTCGGCCAAAAGGATACTGGCCGGTCATTCTCAGAGACTGTCCATTGAGATTGCCGAAAAGGTCCTGGGAAGGAGTCTTCGATGAGCGAGTGCGGACCCTGTCGTTCGCAGATGCATGACGGCAGGATATTTCTTTGCCTGATCCCCTGCCTTTTCTCCTGCGTCTTCTGGCTGGCGGCGGCTTATGCTTCGGGAGGAGGAGAAGCGGGAGGGCAGGAGGGGCCGAACTGGTCAAATTTTTTCTGGCGATCGGTCAACTTTCTTGTCCTGGGCGGCCTTCTCTACTGGCTCCTGGCAAAAAAAGTGAAAGCGTTTTTCACCGGACGGCGGGATGGGCTCAGGACCGCCCTCGACGAAGCCGCGACCGCCCGCGAAACGGCGGAGAAGAAGTTCCGGGAGTACTCCGCCAAACTCGACAAGGCATCGGGGGAGATCGAGCAGATCAGCGCAATGATCAGGTCCCAGGGGTTTTCGGAAAAAGAGAGAATCATCGCGGAGGCCCGGAAGGCGGCGGAAAAGATAAAGGAAGACAACAGGATGCGGATCGAGCAGGAATTCAGCAAGGCATCGCAGCAGCTCCGAAGCGAGGCAGTGCGCCTCTCCGCGCAGATGGCCGAAGCGCTTTTAAAGAAGCATATCCAGGCGGCGGATCACGAAGCCATGGTTAAGGACTATATAGAGAAGGTGGAGAAGAGTCATTGATCAGCAGCAATATCGCCAGACGTTATGCGCGGGCGTTTTTCAAAATCGCCGGCGACGAGCAGCGTTACGAAGAGTTCGCCCGTGAACTGGGTCATTTTTCCGCCCTGCTTAAGGAAAACAGGAGTCTGCGCGAGTTTCTGGCCAACCCGGTCTTTGCCCAGCCCGATAAAAAGGCGGTTGTTGACGCGCTTCTCGCGAAGCTCGCCCTCTCCCCGCTCACCGCAAACTTTCTGAAACTCCTGGTCGACAAGCGCCGCATCGGCATCCTTTCCGACATCGAAGGCTGTTATCGCGACATGGTGGCCGATGCCCTCAAAAAGGTGAGTGTCACGGTGAAGACCCCGTTCCCGCTTACCGCCAAGCTCACCTCCCGGCTGCAGAAAGGGCTGGAAGGGCTGACGGGAAAGCAGGTCGAGATGACCGTCCACGAAGATCCGACCCTCCTCGGAGGGATCGTTGTCCGCGTCGGAGATACGCTGTACGACGGCAGCATCAGAACTCAACTCAGCAGCATCAGGAATCTCTTGGGGGAGGAAAGATAGAGCATGGAAACCATCAGGGCAGAGGAAATCAGCGAGATCATATCCAGGCAGATCAAGGAATACGAGAAAAAACTGGATATCAGCGAAACGGGAACGGTCCTCTCCGTCGGCGACGGCATCGCCAGGGTCTACGGCGTGGAAAACGCCATGGCCATGGAGCTGCTGGAATTCCCCGGTGGAATTCTCGGCATGGTCCTGAACCTTGAGACGGATAACGTCGGGGTGGCGGTGCTCGGCGATGTGGTCCACATCAAGGAAGGCGATACCGTGAAGCGAACCGGAAAGATCGCCCAGATTCCCGTCGGCGAGGCGCTGCTGGGTCGCGTCATCGACGCCACAGGCGCCCCTCTCGACGGCAAAGGGCCTATCGAAACGACGGAATTCCGCCGGATCGAGATGGTCGCCCCGGGCGTGGTCTCCCGCCAGCCGGTCAACGAGCCGATGTACACCGGCCTCAAGGCGATCGACGCGATGACGCCCATCGGCCGGGGACAGCGCGAGCTGCTCATCGGCGACCGCCAGATCGGCAAGACCTCCGTCGGCATCGATGCGATCATCCGCCAGAGGGGGACCGGCGTGAAGTGCATCTATGTCGCCATCGGCCAGAAGAAATCCACCGTCGCCCAGGTGGTCGAGAACCTGAAGAAGCACGACGCCATGTCGTACACCTGCGTCGTCGCCGCCTGCGCGAGCGACCCTGCGACCCTCCAGTACATCGCCGCCTATTCGGGCTGCAGCATCGGTGAATACTTCCGGGACCGCGGCCAGGATGCCTTGATCGTCTATGACGACCTCTCCAAGCAAGCCGTGGCCTATCGCCAAATCTCGCTGCTTCTCCGCCGCCCGCCGGGGCGCGAGGCTTACCCCGGGGATATCTTCTACAACCACTCCCGGCTTCTGGAGAGGGCCTGCCGGGTCAGCAAGGAACTTGGCGGCGGATCGCTGACGGCGCTTCCGATCATCGAAACGCAGGCCGGCGACGTTTCCGCCTACATCCCGACCAACGTCATCTCGATCACCGACGGCCAGGTCTATCTCGAACCCTCCCTCTTCTTCTCCGGCATACGCCCGGCGATCAACGTGGGGCTTTCGGTCTCCCGCGTCGGCGGGGCGGCCCAGGTGAAGGCGATGAAACAGGTCGCGGGCACCCTGAAACTCGATCTCGCCCAGTACCGGGAGCTGGCCGCTTTCGCCCAGTTCGGTTCCGACCTGGACAAGGCGACCCAGGCCCAGCTCGAACGCGGCATCCGGCTCGCAGAGATCCTCAAGCAGCCCCAGTTCACCCCGATGTCGCTTGCCCAGGAGGTTGTCATCCTTTTTGCGGGCACCCGGGGTTTCCTCGACAAGTACCCGGTGGACAAGCTCAAGGGCTACGAGGCGCAGCTTCTGGGGTTCGTTGAAGGCAAGTATCCGGAGATCATGAAGGAAATAGATGACAAGAAAGTGATCAGCCCCGAGCTCGACAAGCAGCTCCGCAAGACGCTGACCGAATTCGACGGGGTCTATGTCGCTGAATAAAAATGGGGACGCCTTTAAATAGGGACATCTTAAATAGGGACAGAAACCTATTTATCGGGAAGATAAATAGGTTTCTGTCCCTATTTAAAGAAGGATGAGGGAAACGCAGCAGATGAGTATTTTTCAACAGCCTGTGAGGAGCAGGAGAGAATGGCCGCACTGAAGGACATTAAACGGAAGATCACCGCCGTTCAGAAGACTCGGCAGATCACCAGGGCGATGAACATGGTGGCCGCCTCGAAATTCAAGTCGGCCCAGACGCGGATGGAAAACTTCCGGCATTACGCTGTGAAATTCATGGAGGTCTTGAGCGGCATCGCGCTCCAGGTGGACGCGGAAGCCCACCCGCTGCTCGCTCTCCGGGAGCCGAAGCGGCTCCGCATCATCTGCATGACCGCCGACAGGGGGCTCTGCGGGGGCTTCAACAACAACCTGATCAAGGCCGCAGACCGGTTCATGAAGGCGAAGTTAGGCGAGGGCCGGGAGGTGTCGCTGATCCCCATCGGCCGAAAAGCCCGCGATTTCTTCCGGAAAAAGGCGACCGTCATCGACGCCCGGGTCGATGTCTTCGGGAAGTTCGACATGAACCTTGCCTTGCAGATCTCCGGCGACCTCATCGGGCCTTTCATCGGCGAGGCGTATGACGAGCTCTACCTGATCTACAACGAGTTCATCAGCGTGGCCGTGCACCGGCCGACCGTCGTTCGGCTCTTCCCCCTGCCTGCCATCGTGAGCGGGGAAGAACCCGATCCGGGGAAAAGACCCGATTACATCTACGAACCCTCCACCGACGCCCTCCTTGAGAAGCTGCTTCCGATGTACGTGCACATCCTGATCTATCGGGCGCTCGTGGAAACCTCCGCCGGGGAAAACGGCGCCCGGATGGCGGCGATGGACAACGCCACCCGGAACTGCGAAGAGATGATCCAGAGCCTGACGCTCAAATACAACAAGGTGAGACAATCGGCGATCACCGCCGAGCTGATGGATATCGTTGGCGGAACCGAGGCGCTGGCAAAGGGATGACGACCTCGTAAAGGGGCAGTCGGCCCCGGGCCCAAAGCCCTTTCGATCATTTTGAGGAGACGGGTATGAACATCGGAAAGATAGTGCAAGTCATCGGGCCGGTAGTCGATCTGGCGTTCGAGGAGGGACAGCTCCCGAATATCATGAACGCCATCGCGATCACCAACCCCACCATCGACGACCGGCAGGAGAACCTCATCGTGGAGGTCGCCCAGCATCTGGGCGACAATGTCGTCCGCTGCATCGCGATGGATATCACCGACGGCCTGGTCCGCGGGATGAAGGCGAAGGACACGGGCGGACCGATCAGCGTGCCCGTGGGCCCGGAATGCCTGGGCCGGATCCTCAATGTGATCGGCCGGCCGGTCGACGGCCTGGGCCCCGTGAACGCGAAGCACACCATGCCCATCCACCGGGAGGCGCCCACCTTTCTCGAACAGGACACCTCGGTCCACGTCCTCGAAACGGGGGTCAAGGTGATCGACCTTCTCGTCCCCTTTCCCAGGGGCGGCAAGATGGGGATGTTCGGAGGCGCCGGCGTCGGCAAGACCGTCGTCATGATGGAGATGATCCACAACATCGCCATGCACCACGGCGGCATTTCGGTGTTCGCCGGCGTGGGCGAGCGGACCCGCGAAGGCAACGACCTCTATCTCGAAATGAAGGAATCGGGGGTCATCAAGCAGGCCGCCCTGATCTACGGCCAGATGACCGAGCCGCCGGGCGCCCGGGCCCGCGTGGCCCTGACGGCCCTTGCGGCGGCGGAATATTTCCGGGATGTGGAAGGTCAGGACGTCCTTCTGTTCATCGACAATATCTTCCGCTTCACCCAGGCCGGCTCCGAGGTATCGGCCCTTCTGGGCCGCATGCCATCGGCCGTCGGTTATCAGCCCACCCTGGCCACCGACCTCGGGGAGCTCCAGGAACGGATCACCTCCACCAACAAAGGGTCGATCACGGCGGTACAGTGCGTTTACGTCCCCGCCGACGACCTGACGGACCCGGCGCCGGCGACGACCTTTGCCCATCTCGACGGAACCGTCGTTCTCTCGCGGCCGATTGCGGAGCTCGGCATTTACCCCGCCGTGGATCCTCTTGATTCGACATCCCGAATCCTGGACCCGATGGTTCTGGGTAAAGAACACTATGAGGTGGCGCGCCAGGTTCAGGTCACGCTCCAGAAATACAAGGACCTCCAGGACATCATCGCGATCCTCGGCATGGAGGAACTCTCCGAAGTAGACAAGATCACCGTCGGCCGGGCAAGAAAAATCCAGCGCTTCCTTTCCCAGCCGTTCTTCGTGGCCGCCCAGTTCACCGGTACAGAAGGCAAGTTCGTGCCCGTGGCCGAAACGGTCAGGGGGTTCAAGGAAATCCTTGAGGGCAAGCACGATGACCTGCCCGAACAGGCCTTTTACATGGTCGGCGGAATCGACGAGGTCGTGGAGAAGGCAAAGAGGCTTTCTGAATAGCCGGAGGATCTTGAGATGGCGGATGAATTGACTCTGGAAATCGTGACCCCGGATCAGATGGCCTTCCGGGGGGTCGTCGAAGAGGTGACCATCCCCGGCACGGAGGGGGAGTTCGGCGTCCTCAAGGGGCACGCACCGCTTTTGAGCTCGGTGGAGCATGGTGAACTGAGCTTCATCCGGGATCACAAGAAGACCCGCTTCGCGGTCCATACCGGCTATGCGGAGGTCTCCGCCTCCAAGGTGACGGTCCTGGTGGAGTCCGCGGAGCGATCGGACATGATCGACCTGGAAAGGGCGAAACGGGCCAAGGAGCGGGCCGAGGAGAAGCTGACCAAGCTGCCCCGGGAGGATGCAGAGTTTGAAAAGGCCAGGCTGGCCCTGATGCGGGCACTCACCCGGCTGAATGTCGCAACGAAGAGTTAGGCTTCTTCGTCCTGAACCGAGATATCCATAATCTCGAACTCCCGAACGCCGCCCGGGGTCTTCACGCTGACCTCATTGCCGACGCACATGCCGATCAGCGCCTTGCCGATCGGCGAGGTCACGGATATCCTGTTTTTCTCGAGGTCCGATTCATAGGGGCCGACAAGCTGGTAGGTGATCTTTTTCCCGTCATTGCCGTCCTCGATGGTCACGCATGTACCGAAGACGGCCTTGTCGCACGAGAGATTCTTCAGGTCGATCACATTGGATGTCGCAAGGGCGTTTTCCAGCTCCTGCATCTTGCCGTGCAGGAAGGATTGCCGTTCCTTTGCCGCCGAGTATTCCGCGTTTTCCGACAGATCCCCTTGCGCCCTTGCCGTCTCGATGTCCCTGATATTCGCCGGAATGGAAACCGTTTTTATAACTTCCAGTTCCCTCTTCAATCTCGCAAATCCCGCCCTGGTGATGGGCATTTTTTCCATGAAATTTCTCCCGCCTCTATTTTTTTAGTTTACCCACATGGGGAGACGGGAATGCAACAATCCGCCGGACCTCCCGCTTCGTGATCGTTGTTAAATAGTAGAGAAAGGAGGGAGTGTCAAGCAGGAAATGAGTATGGACACGATGGCTTGTCATGGTCCGGAAACTGTGTTAGATAATATCCCTCCGTTTTTTGGGGAGATAAAGGAGTGTTCAAGCCGACAATGATCGATCAGTACAATAGGGATATCAACTACCTGAGAGTATCCGTCACGGACCGGTGCAACCTCCGCTGCACCTATTGCATGCCCAAGGAAGGGCTTTCCCGGATCGGTCACGACGACATCCTCCGGTATGAAGAGATCCACAGGATCATCAGGATCGCGGCAGGGGAGGGGATCACGAAGGTCCGGATCACCGGCGGCGAGCCGCTGGTCCGCCGCGGTGTGACCGAGTTCATCGCCTCGCTCAGGACGGTGTCCGAACTGACCGATATCAGCCTGACGACAAACGGTGTTCTTCTGGAAACCTACGCGGAGCGACTTTTCAAGGCGGGGATCCGACGGATCAACATCAGTCTCGATTCGCTGAATGCCGGAAAGTACGCAAAAATCACACGGGGGGGCGATATCCGCGCCGTCCTTCGGGGGATCCGGAAGGTCCGGGAGATCGGCTTTTCCCCGATCAAGATCAACATCGTGGCCATCAAGGGATTCAACGAAGATGAGATCCTGGACTTTGCCCGGTTGACCCTCGACAATCCCTATCAGATCCGCTTCATCGAACTGATGGCCCTGGGTGAGGCGGGCATCGAGAACAACGGCCGTTACCTCGCCAACAGCGTCATCAGGGAACGGATAGGGACGTTGGGAACACTCCAGGCGGTCAACGGCAGAGGGGCCGGGAATGACGGACCGGCGCGGATCTACCGCCTGGCCGGAGGCGCGGGCGAGATCGGTTTCATCAGTCCCGTGAGCCGCCACTTCTGTCATTCCTGCAACCGCCTCCGTTTGACGGCGGACGGACACCTCCGGGCCTGTCTGCTGTCGGACGACGAAGTGGATCTCAAAGGCCCTCTGCGGCAGGGAGGCGGCGACAACGAGATCGGGGAGATGATCCGGAGGGCGATCGCCCGCAAACCGAAGGAACATCAGGAATCCTGCGATGAGAGCCATATCAAGAAATGCATGAAGGAGATGCCGGCGATCGGCGGCTGAGGGAGAACACGCGCCATGACCACCAAAGAGGTAACCGTGAATGACGATTGGCAGGCGACGCCGGCCGGCCGCTATCTCAACGGGAGGATCAAGAGCCTGATCCTCGATCTGACGTCGCCCCGGGCCGGGGAGCGGCTCCTCGACATCGGGTGCGGCGGCGGAGATCATCTCGACCTCTTCAGGAAGAAGGGATGCGACGTGACGGGCCTCGATTCTTCACCCCCGATGCTTGATCTGGCGAGGCAGCGGCTCGCGCACCGCGCCGACCTCCGCGAGGGGCGGGCGGAAGACCTCCCCTTTTCGGATAATGAGTTCGATGTCGTCACCATGATCGCCACGCTCGAATTCACCGATGATCCTGCTCTGGCCGTCGCCGAGGCCATCCGCGTCTGCAGGGGCCGGGTGTTTATCGGGGTGATGAACCGCTACTCGCTGATCGGCGCCCAGGGACGCCTGATGCGCCTCTTCAATGCATCCATCAACTCGAAAACCCGTTTCTTTCATCTCGCCCGGCTCACCGCCATGATCCGGAGTCAGCTCCAGGGGGTCCGGGTCCAGTGGGGAAGCGTCATATTCCTCCCCTGGGGCTGGTATGGATTCGGCGCCGGCCTGGAAGAGCGGATCCCCGTGATGAACAACCCCTTCGGCGCCTTCTTCGGCCTTTCCTTCTCGGTCACCTTCTCCTATCAGACGATCCAGCAGACCATCGGGGAACCCGTCTCGCTCAATAGGGACGGCAGACAGCCGGTGCCCGGGGTCGTAAGCGAGTGGAAAAATGGTTCGTGATGCGCTTCTCTACGAAAAGGAGGCCGACCGCCGGGTGAGATGCGCGCTCTGCGCCCACCGCTGCCGGATCGAGGCGGGCGCCCGGGGGATCTGCGGCGTCCGGGAGAATCGGGAGGGGGTCCTTAACAGCCTCGTCTACGGAAGGGTCATCGCCGAAAACACCGATCCTATCGAGAAGAAGCCCCTCTTCAATTTTCTTCCCGGTTCGCGCTCCTACTCCATCGCCACGGCGGGGTGCAACTTCCGCTGCGCCTTCTGTCAGAATCATGAGATTTCACAACTGCCGCGCGGCGAAACCCGCATCGCCGGCAGGGAGAGGACCCCGGCTCAGATAGTCGAAGCGGCGCGGAGAAATGGCTGCAGCAGCATCTCATACACCTATACGGAGCCGACCGTCTATTTTGAATTCGCCTGGGACACCGCCGGAATCGCCCGGGAACAGGGATTGAAGAACGTTTTTGTCACCAACGGGTATATGACGCAAGAGACGCTGGAGCTCCTGGGCCCCCGCCTCGATGCGGCGAACGTGGATCTCAAATCCTTCCGGGACGATTTCTACAAGACGCAATGCGGGGCGCGCCTGCAGCCGGTCCTCGACAGCCTGAAGAAGATGAAGGAACTCGGGGTCTGGGTCGAGGTGACCACCCTGCTCATCCCGGGATTGAACGACGCCGAGGAAGAGCTCCGCGATTTGGCCGGGTTCATCTTCTCCCTCGGAGCGGAGACCCCCTGGCACATCAGCCGTTTCCATCCCCAATTCCGGATGACGGGCACGCCGCCGACGCCGCCGGCCTCCATCCACAGGGCAACCGAGATTGGCAAAGTCACCGGCCTGATGTACGTCTACAGCGGGAACCTCCCCGGTGACGCCGGAGAAAATACGCTCTGCGCCCGCTGCGGTGAGCTCCTCATCGGCCGTTACGGATTTGCCGTCGAACGGCTGGACCTGAAGGGATCGGCCTGTCCCCGCTGCGGCGCCCCCCTCCACGGGGTTTTCTGATGAGATGAATTTTTTGAAAATCATGCGTGCTTCCGGGATATGATTTCCAAGTTACGCAAGGGTCTGGAGATGGAAATGATGAATGAAACAGACACCGTCCTCTGGGAGCTGGTGGCCACGGCCTCCGGGATGGCCCAGGCGAATATCATCGTAGGAAGACTCGAGAGCGAGGGCATTTCAACGAAGCTGCATTACGAGGCCGCCGGCGCCATTTACGCAATCACGATCGACGGTCTCGGGGAGGTCCGGATCCTTGTCCCGGTAGTCGACTGGGAAAGGGCAAAGGAAGTTCTCTCCCGCTCCTATAACGAAGGAGACCTCCCGTGGGAAGGTAAATAGTAAATAGGGACAGATACCTATTTACCCCGCTCCTTGGACTGTAATCCTGTCCTTGCGAGGACCCCCCGAATCGGATGATCAGGCCCCGGCCACCCGCCTCGATTTTTTCTTAAATCCGCTGATACGATGCCGCAGGGCTGCGGCCTTTTTCTCTTCCTTCGCTTCCAGCGCCTGCAGCCTCATCCCTTTGAGCTCTCGGATCTTCGCTTTCAGCTCGGCTTTGGTCATCTTGAGTTTGACGACCTTCTTCCTTTTCTTGACGGGCGCCTCGTCCTTTATTCCCCTGGCTTCCTTGATGAAGGCGAGGAGTTCGTCCTTCTTCATGTCGTGCACGGCCGTAGAATGCGGAATAACCATGGCAATTTCCCTAAGTTCCTTGACCGTCATCTTTTCCAGGGGTTTTTCTTGATGTTGTTCTTTCTTCTTGGTTTCTTCTGCCATCGCGCGTATCCCTCCTCATCTCAATATTCGGTGATTCTCGGGGCATCGACCTGCAGTACTGAAACACTATTGCGTCGGTTTTATAACATGAAAGCAAGGGAGGGTTCAACCTCTTGTATAAATTTCTTGACATTCGAATGCGTTCTTCATACCCTTCCCGGCATAAAAAGCAAGTTCTCGGCGCGTCAGACAAATCCTGCAGAATCAATCCATTTGAAGCTGCCCGCCCACAGGAAGGGGCTTAAAGGGAGCGCTCCCGGTCATTCGGGAAGCGGGTCGGAAAGAGGATCTCTGAACATGTTAGGCCGTCTATTATTCACATCATTGCCTGTCCTGTTTTCGCTCACCCTTTTTTTGAGCGCAGGTCTTCTTTTTCTTGTCGAACTGATGATCGCAAAGATGATCCTCCCCCTCCTCGGCGGCACGCCTTCTGTCTGGAACACCTGCATGATGTTTTTCCAGGTCATGCTTCTTGCGGGTTACGGATATGCCCATATCTCCGGAACAAAAGCCGGGGTATACCGTCAGATCATCATTCATCTGTCAATCCTTGTTGTCGCATGCATCGTCCTGCCGGTAGCCATTCCGCGGCAATGGGCGCCTTCGGCGGAATCGAACCCGATAGGGGGTATGCTCCTGCTGCTTCTGATCTCTGTCGGCCCGCCTTTTTTTGTCCTTTCGGCTACCGCGCCATTGCTTCAGCAGTGGTTTGCCCGCACCGGACATCCCTCGGCCGGAGATCCCTATTTTCTTTACAGCGCGAGCAATCTCGGCAGCATTCTGGCCCTGATCAGCTACCCGACATGGATCGAACCCCATTTCAGACTTGCCCAGCAAAGCCGCTCATGGAGCCTTGGATATGTGATCTTTCTTGCCCTGACTGTCCTGTGTGCGGCCGCCACGAAAAAATACCGGTCGGTCTGCCAGCCGGCAGGAAAAGAAACCGGGGGGAACCCGGCAGGGGCATGCGCCGGCGAGGATTCGCCTCCGACGTACGCAGAGCGCGGCAGGTGGATTCTCCTTGCCTTTGTGCCGTCGAGCCTCATGCTCGGGGTCACTACATTCCTGAGTACGGATGTTGCCGCAATTCCGCTCTTCTGGGTCATCCCGCTCTCGCTTTATCTGCTTTCCTTCATCATCGTTTTTGCCCGGGTTCCGGCCATGGTCCACTCGGTTTCGGTCCTGCTCCTTCCCTTTTCGATCATCGCCCTGATTTTCATGAATTTCTCCGATATCGACATCCCGAAATGGGTCTCTTTTATCCTGCATCTGGCGACCTTCTTCCTTTACTGCATGGTCTGCCACGGGGAGATTGCGCGGACAAGGCCGGCAACAGGACATCTAACCGAATTCTATCTCCTGCTTTCTTTCGGCGGCATGCTCGGCGGTGTTTTCAATTCCCTGATTGCGCCGGTGGTCTTCACCGCCGTGTTTGAGTATCCTCTGATCCTGATTCTCGGCGCCATCCTCCTGCCGGTCCGAAATCAGAGATGCGTCCGGACTTCGAGGCGTTGGATGGATGCACCCCTGTACCTCGCCATTCCCATCGTGCTTGTCCTGTTCACCTACTGGTCGACGGCAAACGGGCACATTGTCAGTGAAACTCTCTCCTGGCTTCCGGATCTCCTGCACATCAAACCGCAAACACTTGATACAGTTGTAAGTTATGGATTTCCCGCCCTCGTGTGCTGCGGACTGCTTTTTCTGAGAAAACCTTTTCTCTTCGGAATCGGGGTGGCGGCGCTGATGATGACCCTCGTCGTGTCAAAGGATCTCAAGCGGGATATCGTACACCGGGAGCGAAGCTTCTTCGGGGTGTTGACGGTCACAAGGGATAGCGACGGTTCATTCATGAACCTCTCTCATGGTACGACGCTGCACGGCAAGCAGTGGCTCGATCCGTCAAAGCGACCCGAACCCGTTTCCTATTACCATCGCAAGGGACCGGCGGGTGAGGTTTTTTCCGAATTCAGCGGGAGAAAGAAAAAAACGCGCATCGCCGTCACCGGTCTGGGAACCGGCAGCCTTGCCGCCTATGCGGGACCCGGTCAGGAAATCGATTTCTACGAGATCGATCCGGCAGTAAAAAGGATCGCTTCACTTTCCGCCTTCTTTTCCTTCCTGAGCGATTGCAGGGCCAAATGGAAAGTCATCCTGGGGGACGCCCGTTTGACCATGGAGAAGGCGCCTCCTGGTCACTACGGCATCATTATCCTGGACGCGTTCAGTTCGGATTCCATCCCGGTGCATCTCCTCACAAAAGAGGCCGTGAACCTTTATTTTTCGAAGCTGAGCCGGAACGGGGTCCTCCTTATTCATATCACGAATCGATACGTGAACCTCGCGCCGGTGCTGGCGAAACTGGCCGATGAAAACGGATTTTCCGACAGACTGCGCGACGATGACGCGGACGCTGAAATCGGAAAGGACGGCTCTACCTGGGTTCTGCTTGCTCGAAACGAGAACGACCTGGGCGGCATTTCCAGGAATGAAAATTGGACGAAGATCGAACCCCGAAACACAGTCGCCGCCTGGACGGATGATTTTTCCAATATCCTTTCCGTGTTCAAGTGGTAGACGTTGCCTATTGAGCCTTTTCTGAAAATTTCCTCTTTTTTCTCTTATCATTTCGTGGTATAAATCCTTGAAATAAGGGTATCCACGACGGGGCTTTGAGTCACGAAAGTCGGACATGAGCACGGCTATCCCATTTTTTAGAGGAGGAAGATATGAAAAGGGTATTCGTTATTATGCTGGGGGTGTTTGTTCTCTTCGGGTGCGGCGCTGCGGCCCGTGATTCCGGATTCTATCAGCACAACACCATGTACAGAAACTGTGACCACCTCAAGTTCAGCGTCTACGGCTACACGAAGGTTGATCCGAAGGAAATTGAGAAGACCAAGACGCAGGACTGGTGGGGAGTCACCATCTGGGGATCCAAGTAGCAAAACCCATGTGAAGGGGTCAGACCGGCCCCGGGTCCTTCGAGGATGACGGTTGCATCCGCCTGACAAGGAAGCGTCATTTCTCCGTCAGTTGGCTGGCTACCGATGCGGCGGCCCTGGCCGCTGCCTCCTGATCGCCCAGGTAGAAGCGGCTGACGGAACGGAGCAGGTCGTCGAGCTCGTAGACGAGGGGGATCCCCGTCGGGATATTCAGCTCGGTGATCGCCTCGTCGGGGATCTTGTCCAGATACTTGACCAGGGCGCGGATGCTGTTCCCGTGGGCCGCGATGAGAACCCTCTTCCCCGCGCGGAGGTCCGGGACGATCGATTCATGCCAGTATGGGAGGACCCTTTCGAGCGTGTCCCTGAGCGATTCGGTCCGGGGGACTTCCTCCGGTCTCATGCCTGCGTAACGGGGATCTCGTCCGGAAAAACGATCGTCAGCCTCGTCGAGCCGGGGGGGCGGGGTACCGTAACTCCGTCGCCAGATGTGCACCTGCTCCATCCCGAATTTTTCGGCGGCATCCTTCTTGTTGAGTCCCTGGAGTGCGCCGTAGTGCCGCTCGTTCAGTCTCCAGGAACGGTAGACGGGGATCCACATCAGATCCATTTCGTCGAGGGCGAGCCAGAGTGTCCGTATCGCCCGCTTGAGGACCGACGTGTGGGCCAGATCGAACGTGTAGCCCTCCGCCTTCAGAATCCGCCCCGCCTGATGCGCTTCGCGGACCCCCTGCTCGGTCAGATCGACGTCGGTCCAGCCTGTAAAACGGTTCTCCCGGTTCCAGGCGCTCTCCCCGTGACGCAGAAAAACCAGCCTGATCATCGCTTTCTCCCGCACTCAACGGCCGTACACCAGAGAAGGCAGCCACAACCCGATCGCCGGGAACATATAGAGCAGGAAAATCGCGAGCACCTGGATCGCCATGTACGGCATCATCCCCAGGAAGATCTGGTTGAGCGTCACGTGCGGCGGCGCGACGCCCTTCAGGTAGAACGCCGCCATCGCCACCGGCGGCGAGAGGAATGCCGTCTGGAGGTTCAGCGCGACCAGCAGGCCGAAGAAGAGCGGATCGATGTTGAACTGTGCCAGGAGCGGGATGAATATCGGCATGAAGATGACGATGATCTCGGTCCATTCCAGCGGCCATCCCAGGAGGAAGATGATCACCTGCGCCAGGAGCATGAATTGCACCGGCGACATGTTGAGCGACTGCACCCATGCGTTGATGATCTCCTGGCCGCCGAGAAGCGCGAACGCCGCGGCGAAGATTCCCGATCCGACGAAGAGCCAGCACACCATGGCCGAGGTCTTCGCGGTGAGGAAGACCGCCTCCTTGAGCATCGTCCAGTTGAAGCGTCCGTAAGCGATCGCCAGGGCCAGCCCCCCGAAGGATCCCATCGCCGCCGCCTCGGTCGGCGTCGCGAGCCCCATGAGGATGGAACCGAGGACGCCGAGGATCAGGAGGGCCAGCGGGAAGAAGGACGTCAGGAGCATCTTGAAGATCTCGAGCTGGACAAAGTTGAAAATGACATAGAAAACCGCGAGCCCCGCGAGGCAGATCCCCAGCGCGACCCAGTAGCCCGTCGGGGCGGCGCGACGCCCTATGGGCGCCGGCGTTTCCTCTGCCGGAGGGGCTGCGACAGTCTCGGCGAGGGGCTGCGGGGTCTCCACCGCGGCCGACGCTTTCTGACCCGGTTCGGCAGGCGGCTCCTGAAGGCCACCGACCTCCATCTCGTCGACGATATCCGTCGTATCCGCAGTGCCCATCTCTTGCAGGCCGGACGTATCGACCAGCGTCGGCGCCGTCACGGCAAGATAGATCGACCCCATGAGCAGCGCAGCCGCCAGCAAAGGCAGGAGCGCGATCCCCAGATGGCCGACCATCGTGGGCAGCGGGGCGTCGGCGCTACGCTTCCCTGGGATCGCGCCGAACAACCCCACCATGACGTTGCTACTCCCGGTCTTGGTGATCGCCTCCGCAAATTTGGGGAGCGGCACGTACTGGTCCTCCGCGGAGAGGGGCGGTGCGATGCTGGGCTTGATCTTAGCGTAGATGATGACATAGCCGACGTACAATCCCGCCAGCATGAGGCCAGGAAAGAAAGCGCCGGCGTAGAGCTGCATCACCGAGACGCCGGCGGTGGCGCCGTAGAGGATCAGGAGGACCGACGGCGGGATCAGGATACCGAGGGTTCCGCCTGCAGTCACCGCCCCCGCTGCGACCCGGACATTGTAACCGGCCTTGAGCATCGCCGGAAAAGCGAGCAATCCCATCAGCGTCACCACCGCGCCGATGATCCCCGAAGCGGTGGCGAAGATCGCGCAGGTGATGATTGTCGCAACGGCCAGTGATCCGGGGATGCGTGAGGTCGCCAGGTGAAGGCTCTTGAAGAGCCGCTCGATCAGGTTGGCGCGCTCGACCAGATAGCCCATAAAAACGAACAGAGGAACCGAGATCAACACATCGTTGTTCATGACCCAGTAGGCGCGTTGGACCATCAGATCGAGTGTCTGCTGTACCGCCAGATCAGGGTTTACGCTGTGGTAGGCAAACCAGGTGAACATCGTCCCCAGCCCCATCAGCGTAAAGGCCGTGGGGAAGCCGAGCATGATCGCAACGACGATCAGCGCCAGCATGAGGAGCCCCAGGTGGCCAGTGGTGATCTGCGATGCCGGGGGCATCAGAACAAACAAGGTAATTACGACCGCGGCCATGATCGAGAGTCCGAACCAGGCTTCTTTTCTCATTTGTCGCTCCCTTTCTTGGCCGTCACGAACTCATCGAGCCTGGCGATATCCTCATCCTTGACGTGCATCTGCGCCTTCAGTTTTTCGACGTCCACCTCCTCGACGTCCTGTAGACGGGGGGGCCACGCGCCTTCTTTCAGGCAGAGGATGCAGCGGATGACTTCGACAATGCCCTGTAACAGGATGAACGCCCCGGCGACGGGGATGACGGTCTTGAACTGGTAGACCGGCGGGCCGTCGGCAGTGATGCCCGAATGCTCCAGGATCCGCCAGGAGTCGCCGGCATACAGGTAACCGGCCCAGCAAAGGGCGACCACGCCGGGGAGAAAGAAGACGAAGTACAGCGTCAAATCGAGCCCGGCCTGCAGCCGCGGCGGGAAGAAGCCGTAGAGGACGTCGCCCCGCACGTGGCCGTTTTTCGAGAGCGTGTAGGCGCCCGCCATCATGAAGAGCATCCCGTACATCTGGATCATCCCGTCGAAGGCCCAGTCGTGCGGGGCGTCGAGGGCGTAGCGCGAGAACACCTCATAGGTGATCAGGAAGGTGAGCGACACGATGAGCCAGGCGAATATTTTCCCCACGAATGTGCTGATCCTGTCGACGGTAAGCAGCAATTTCTGCATAGCTACACCTTTATAAAAATCAGCCACCCGGGCGGCGCCCGGATGGCTGATCGGCGATGTTGTCAAAAACCCATTACTTTTTCTTAGGTTCTTCCTTCTTTGCGGGCGCTGCTTTCGCAGGCGCCGCTTTCTTGCCGAAATAGTGATTATAGGCCATCCGCCGGTTGACGTTGGTATCCATGTCCCATTTCACGACGCGCTCCGCAAATTTCTTCTGCGACGCCTCGACCTCTCTGAACAGCGGGTTGCCCTCCCCTTTCTTCTTTGCGGTTTCATCGTAGGCTACGAGCTGCTGGGCAAGGATCGCGTCCGGTGTCTTGTAGAACTTGACCTTGTCCTTGGTCTGCAGTTCGATGTAATCCTGCGAGTAGCGGTCGCACGACTTCCACCACATGTCGGACGAGGCCGCCTCCACGGCGTTCTCGATGATCGCCTTCATCTTCACGGGCAGGGCGTCGAATTTGGTCTTGTTGAACGTGATCTCGAAAACCTCGGCGTTCTGGTGGTAGCTCTGGAGCATGCACACTTTGGAGACATCAGGGAAGCCCAGGAGCCGGTCGGAGGAGGCGTTGTTGAACTCCGCCCCGTCCAGGAGGCCGCGGTCCAGCGCCGGAACGATCTCGCCGCCGGGGAGCGCGTTGACCGCCGCACCGAGGCCGGTGAACACGTCAATGGAAATACCGACGGTGCGGAACTTCATCCCCTTGAAGTCCGACATCTTGGTAATCGGCTTCTTGAACCAGCCGAGCGGCTGCGTCGCCATCGGCCCGTAGGGGAAAGAGACGACGTTGGCACCGATGGAGGCGTAGATTTTCGCCAGCAGATCCCTGCCTCCGCCGTACTTGTGCCAGGCCAGCATCATATCGGCGTCCATGCCAAAGCCGGGGCCCGACCCCCACAGCGCCAGGGCATTCTGCTTGCCGTAGTGGTAGACCTGCACGCCATGCCCGCCGTCGAGCGTCCCTTTGGAGACCGCGTCCAGCAGGTTGAAGGCCGGCACCACGGCGCCCGCGGGCAGCACCTCGATCACCAAATCCCCGCCGGTCATGTCGTTCACCTTCTTGGCGAAGTCGAGGGCGTATTCGTGGAAGATGTCCTTGGTCGGCCAGGTGCTCTGCCATCTCATTTTGATCGGCCCCTGCGCCTTGAGGACCGTCGGGAAACCCAGCGTTGCGGCCCCGGCCGTCACTGCGGCCGCGGCGGTGAGGAAATTGCGGCGCGACACGCCTGCCTTCACTGTGTCTTTGCTCGATTCTTTCTTTGTCATAATTACCCTCCTGTAGTGTTAATGATAAAAACCGACCGTCTGAATCAAAAACCCTTCAACCAACGACAAGACCCTTTCCGGAACCTCTTTTAGATCCCAGTGATTGGCGCCTAATGTCTTATACACCCTTGTCCCCCTCTACACCCCCCTCTTGAATTCATACATCGAGAATATGCATGAGAAAAAGACCTGAATAACCGTCGACGATTATCTTTCCCGACCCACACATTCCAACACCCGATCAGGTCCGATGACGTAATAATTGCTATCATTTGTAGAATTTGTCAAGAACTATTTCTGAACATGGAAAAAGCAAAACACCCAGTTTTTTATTTCCTCTTCGCGAAAAAGCTGGTATAGGCAAACGCGCAGTTGCTCCCACATCATTTCCATGATCCGTCAAAGACAAGAGGAAGATCACATGAAGAAAAACATTTTTGTCGCCCGAGAGGTGTTTGAAGAGGTCCTGGATTTTCTGGCGCCCCATTTTGAGGTTCAGGCCAATCAGGAAGACAAGGTCCTGACCGGCGAGGAGCTGGCCCTGGTTCTCGCCGATAAGGAGGGCGCCCTGACCACCCTTACCGAAAGGATCGATGAGGCTCTCCTGAGCCGCTGCCCCCGTCTGAAGGCGGTCTGCAACATCGCCGTAGGATACAACAATATCGATCTGACCGCCTGCAACGCCCACGGCGTCATGGCCACCAACACCCCCGGCGTCCTGGACGATACAACCGCCGATTTCGCCTTCGCGTTGATCCTCGCCACCGCCCGCCGGCTGAACGAGGCCGAAGCCTATATCCGGACGGGGCAATGGGATAAATGGAAGCTCAAGCAGTTTCTCGGCCTGGATGTGCACCATGCCGTCCTCGGAATTGTCGGTCTGGGACGGATCGGCCAGGTAGTGGCCCGCCGCGCGGCAGGTTTCCAAATGGAGGTGCTCTACCATGATGTCCGGCGGGCCACTACCTGGCCGATCCGTCCCAGACCGACAATTCCGAGGACGGCATGGTGCACATCCAGGCCGAGAAACTGCTT
>Ga0116204_1000244_pt1 | contig 29703 bp, 20 predicted proteins | sample LakKivwa52mmetaG_FD_94481 | JGI IMG/M metagenome (GOLD analysis project Ga0116204, IMG submission 94481) | Anoxic lake water microbial communities from Lake Kivu, Rwanda to study Microbial Dark Matter (Phase II) - Lake Kivu water 52m metaG | ecosystem: Environmental > Aquatic > Freshwater > Lake... | reverse complement strand
TACGCTACTTACAGCTTTGTGGCATTTATTATCCATATGTAATTTTCAAGTTGTGATCCATCTCGATCACTGATAAACAAAGAACTGGTTTCGAAGAGAAGATAAATTTCAGGGGGATGTGTGAATTCTTGGTTGATTTTGCAGGCACTCCCACGGTAAAAGCAGCTAACTTACATTCTCCGTGGCATCTATATAGAGAAACCTCACAGGGATACCCGAAGGTATCGACGAAACAAGTAACTATGAATGAAAAAAATTCTTTTTGCTTTCCACCCATAATCACCTATTATTTTGGTAGGTATTAAATCACATAAGGAGACCAGAAATGTTCGACATACAAAGTCTGGAAAAATATAAACCCATAGATAACAAGATGTATCAGGTCATGGACAACGACGGAAATGTCATGCTCAAGGACTGGAAAACAGCGCTTTCGGATGATCAGATCGTGAAAGCCTATAAGGATTTACTTTTTGAACGAACTGTGGATAACATGGCAGTAAGCTATCAACGGCAGGGCAGGATGTTTACCTATCCACCCAATCTGGGACAGGAAGCCATCCATATTGCTGCCGGACAGGTGATTAAAGAAGAGGATTGGCTTGCTCCTGCATTCCGTGAACTTGGCGTGTGGCTGGCCAAGGGTGTCTCGCTTTGGGAGATATTTCTCTATTTCAAAGGCAATGAGGATGGCTCTAAGTTTTTGAAAGCGAACAGGATGCTGCCGGTTTCAGTTCCGATAGCTTCCCAGCTTGTGCATGCTGCCGGGCTTGGATTTGCCATGAAATATAACAAGGAAGAGGCAGCCGTCTTTGGCTTTGTTGGTGATGGTGGAACATCCGAAGGGGACTTTCATGAGGCCTTAAACTTTGCAGCAGTATGGGATGCTCCTGTTGTTTTCGTGGTGCAGAACAATCAATTCGCCATCTCGGTTCCGTTAAAAATGCAAACGAGATCGATCAATCTGGCAGTTAAGGGTCTGGCTTATGATGTTTCTTCCATTCTGGTGGATGGAAATGATTTCTTTGCCATGCATGATGTCCTATCCTTTGCCCGGGAATATGTCCTGAAAGAAAACAGGCCTTTCCTGATTGAAGCCAAGACCTTCCGAAGAGGAGCTCACACAACTTCGGATGACCCCACCCGCTATAGAACCAAAGAGGAAGAAGAAGCCTGGGAAGCAAAAGATCCAGCCCTCCGGTTGCAGAAGTATCTGGTGAACAAGGGTCTCTGGGATCCCAAGGACGAAGCAGAACTTGTTGCTCAATATAAAAAACAAATAGATACCGAATTTGAAAAGGCCGAGAGTTATCAGGAATACAAGCTGGATGATGTGTTTGGATTTATGTATGAGACCATGCCGGATGAGCTTAAAAGGCAGAAAAACATGTATGAGAATTTTCTTAATATGGATTCCCGTTTTCACGGGAATGACGGAAAGATGGATTCCCGTTTTCACGGGAATGACGGAAGGATGGATACTCATTCTCAAGGGGACAACGGTATCAGCGGAGGTGCCAAATGAAAGTGATGAATATAGTTCAGGCTATCAATGATGCCCTTGATATTAAACTCAAAGAAGATAGGAGCATCATTGTCTATGGAGAGGATGTTGGGGTTGAAGGTGGTGTTTTCCGTGTTACTGAAGACCTTCAGCTCAAGCATGGAGCAGGAAGGATTTTTGATAGTCCGCTGGCAGAGTCTGGCATTGTTGGAACTGCACTTGGCATGGCAATTGCAGGGCTGAAGCCAGTTGTGGAGATGCAGTTTGACGGATTTGTCTATCCTGCCATGAACCAGATCATTTCTCACGTAGGAAGATTCCGCAACCGCACGCGGGGTAAATTTACTGTTCCCATGGTGATTCGCATTCCCTATGGAGGTGGGATAAATGCACTGGAACACCATTCCGAAAGTCCCGAAGCATATTTTGGACATACTCCCGGACTCAAAGTCGTGATACCCTCCACCCCCTATGATGCCAAGGGACTTTTAATTGCAGCAATCGAAGATCCCGATCCCGTCATCTACCTGGAACCCAAAAGGATCTACAGAGCCATCAAGCAGGAAGTGCCGGAAGAGAAATACTCCATTCCCATCGGAAAAGCAAAAGTGCTGAGTTCCGGAGAACACATCACGGTTGTTGCTTATGGGGCTATGATCCGTGAAGTGCAGAAGGCCATGGTCAAAGCCAAGGAACAGGGCATTTCGGTGGAACTCATCGATCTCAGAAGTATCTTTCCGGTGGATCGTGACACCATCAGGCAATCGGTTCAGAAGACAGGAAGGATTTTAATCGTTACCGAAGCTGCCCAGAGCTATGGTCCTGCTGCAGAGATCATCTCAATTGTCAATGAAGAGGCTTTCCTCTCACTGGAGGCACCTCCCACCCGCCTGACAGGATTTGATACAGTCATCCCGCTTCCACTTGGAGAGAAACACTATATGCTAAGTCCGGAACGGATCTTCAGTGAAATCAAAAAAGTCGTGAGTTATTAGGAGGAATGATGCGTTACATGTTCAAATTCCCGGATATCGGTGAAGGCCTGGAAGAAGGCAAGATCATTCAGTGGTATGTGGATAAGGGACAGGCAGTTAACTCTGGTGATCCGGTTGTCAAGATGGAGACGGACAAGGTTGTTACTGATATCCCTTCTCCCAAAACTGGTGTGATAGCTGCAAGGTTTGGAGCAGTTGGAGAGACAGTTCATGTAGGAAACGTCCTGATCGAGATTGAGATCGAAGGCGTTTAGGGAGCCGAAGCCCAGAAAATAGCCAGCGAAAAGATCAAAGCTCCAGCTGCAGAACTTGTTGAGGAAAAAGGATTTGGAGTAGTTGGGACGATTGAGGTTGCCGGAGACGGTGCCTATCTTCCTGCCTCAAGTGAAGGCATGGATATTCCAGCAACAAAACCCAAGGGCAAAGTGCTGGCCACTCCTGTAGCCCGGGCAATTGCCAAAGAACTTGGACTTGATATAAATATCATCCCCGGTAGCGGTCCATCCGTAAGAGTGACCCGCAAGGACATTGAGTCTTATCACCAAAGCCGGGCATATCTTACTGGGATTAAAAATCTTCAGGCATCCCCAATGTCGGATGCATCCAGGAAATCGCAAGCAGATGTTCTGATCGAGAAGATCCCTCTTTCCCAGATCAGGAAAACCATCGCCAGAAACATGTCCCGCTCCAAACAAAATGCCGTACACATGAGTGTCATGGACGAAGTCGAGATCGGAGATCTGGTTTCGATGCGGCAAAAACTCAAAGCTGAATATAAAGATAAGGGACTATCAGTAAGTTATTTACCTTTTGTGATCAAAGCTCTTACCCTTGCCCTGAGAGAATTCCCGGTGCTCAATGCCGAACTCGACCTGGAAGGTGGAAATATAATCCACAAAAAGTATTACAACATCGGGATCGCAGTTGATACTCCGGAAGGTCTGGTTGTTCCAGTCATTAGAGATGCAGATAAGAAAAGCATCATTGAACTGGCAGAAGAACTGAACCAGATCTCCATCAAAGCCAGAGACAGGCACCTCACTCTGGAAGATATGAAAGATGGAACCTTCACGGTGACGAGTTATGGATCGATCGGTGGTTACTATGCCGTGCCAGTGATAAACTATCCCCAGGTGGCAATCTTCGGGATTGGCAGAGTTGCCGAAAAGCCAGTTGTAAAAGATGGCCAGATCGTTGTCGGGCAAATGCTTCCGATCTCCATGTCGGTGGATCACAGGATCGTTGATGGGGGAGAAGTTGCCAGGTTTCTGAACACGGTTCTGAATTATCTGAAAAATCCAGTTCTGATGTTGGTAAAATAGGAGGAGAAATGCAATATGATCTAATAGTTATTGGCGCAGGACCAGGTGGCTATGTAGCTGCCATCCGGGCTGGACAAACAGGACTCAAGACACTTGTGGTCGATAAAAAGTATGTCGGTGGTATGTGTCTGAACTGGGGCTGCATCCCAACCAAGGCTTTGCTGGAAAGCGCAAAGACCATGCGCAAAGTCTTGAAAGCCAAAGATTTTGGCATTGATGGGATCGATCCTTCTGCCATCACCTTCAATTGGGTTCAGGCCAGGCACCGCATGCAGCAAAGCGTTCAGAAACTCTCCAAAGGAATAGAGTTCCTCTGGAAAAAGAATGGGGTGGAATACATCCAGGGCGAAGCAAGGATCATATCCCCTCAGGCGATCAGTGTGGACAACCGGATTATCGAAACCAAAAACATAATCATTGCCACCGGTTCCAGACCTGCTGTGATTAGCAAAGACGTCATGAAAACACTGGGAAACAACCAAGTTATTGAACTGGAGGACTTTTTTTCTCTTTCTGACCTGCCAGAGAAACCGCTCATCTTTGGTAGAGGAGCAGTTGCTGCAGAGCTTTCTCAATTCTTCAAACTCATTGGCAAAGAACCAGTTATCCTTATGGATCAAGCACCGCTTTTACCACTGGAGCACAGTTATCTCAATCAGCAGATCAGCAAAATCCTCAAAAAGGACAAGATTCCGATACTGAACTATGATGATGCAAAAATCAAAGACAGCAGCATCGAAGTTGACGGTAAGTCCTATAAGTTTGATGCCATTGTTAACTGCTCACTGCGCACTCCTGTCATACCTCCGATGGAAATCGAACTGAGTAAGTCCGGAGGAAAAATTCTGGTCAATGGATTCTTGCAGACGTCCATCCCTTCCATTTATGCCGTTGGAGATGTCAATGAGCTCTCATTTTTGGCGCATTCGGCTTCAGCCCAGGGCTTATTTGCTGTAAACCATATTCAGGGCAAGACAGAAAGCTTCGATGGCTCTTTACATCCGGTCAATATCTATACAGAGCCGGAGATTGCCCACATTGGAAAGAGCGAGGAAGAACTAAAAACCGAGGGGATAGAATATAAAATCAGTGAGTTTTCTCTCTCTGCCAATGGCAAGGCTATGATAGAAGGAAACACCGACGGCAGTGTCCGTCTGCTGCATGAGACCAGATATAATCAGGTACTTGGGATTCAGATTGTTAGCACTCATGCCACGGATATGATCGCCGAAGCAGGAGTTCTGCTCCAGTTGGAGGGAACTGTCTTTGATTTGGCACAGACCATCCATGCGCATCCAACTGTATCCGAAGTCTTTATGGAAGCAGGAATGCTGGGAAGCGAAACCCCGCTGCATAAGTAAGAAAGCACCCTTTGGAGTTCAAGACACCAACGGAATCTAACTAATACCAATAAATTACGCGGTGTCCTGGACTTCAAACAGCACGATAAATCAACTACCTCGAAAGATTTATCACCAGTTTCCAGTTCCTGCCCGGATGCGGGACATAAGCATAGACCTCATAGGTTCTATCCAGAAGATTATATACATTCAGAGACAAGCCGATATTGGTCTTTCCAATATGGTGTTTCAGTCCAAAACCGCAGTCAATTGATAGAAAGGAATCGATGGGATCGATCAGATTATCCGGAGTTGAATACTGCTTTCCGGTGAGTGACATTGCCAGCCATGAAATTAGAAAAGCATTGTTGTAGTCCGCTCTCAGATTGGATTTCAGGCGCGGTGTATAGATCAGATCGGGTTTTTTAAGCGCATCCGAAATATCCCTGGCTCTGGTAAGCACTGTTGAATATGACAGTTTCAGAGGCAGGGCCGACCCAAGTCCAAGTTCAGGATGCAAAACAAGTTCCGCTTCGACATTCTCAATTCTTGCTTTTCCAAGGTTAAATGGCTTCCAGTGTGTTCCATTCAGATATACCTGACGCCAGTAGATGAGATCTCTCACCTCGTTTCTGTGATAGCTTATCTTGGTCTGGAGCCAGTGATTGGAGATATCACCCCAGATCTGATATCCCTTTGAGGTTTCCGGCTCCAAATCCGGGTTGCCCATGGCCTGTGAATCACCTCTCCAATAAAGATCATTGTAGGATGGCAGCGAATAGGATGTACCCAAGGTTGCCCCCAGCCCATAATCCAGATAGGACAGATATTTGATATATGCCTCAGTCCGGTATGTGGAAAAACCCTTTTCATCATGAATATCATAACGTCCCAGGATTGCCAGGTTGCCATTTATGTTGTTATTATCTATTAGATACGCGGTTTTGAAAGCAAGTGCCTGACTGCTGGAATTCACTGTAAAATCCTGGGCTGGATACAGGATGTTTTTGCTCTCAAAATCAAGATGCTTAAGCTCGACATTGAAGGACTGCTCATAAGCACCTATTTGTTTGGAAAGTATTGCTCTAAGTCCTTTGGTAACTACCTGCTGGCTGTTTTTGGTTAGCACTTGCTGGAACTCGGTCTGGGTATTGTCATAAACATTCATATCATCATTCAGCCATGCCAAAAGCTGATATGTAAGGCCATACCTTTCTCCTTCCAGCCGAAGGTTTTGCCGGAAGGATTGTCCTGTCAGAAAAGCCTTTCTGTAAAGATCAAGAAAGTTCACAGGCCCTGGAAGCTCACGCCGAATGCGTTCAAAATCAAAGTTATAACTCATGAGTGCGTTTTTTAGCAAGGACGAGATGCCCGTGGAAAACTGATAACTGCTCTTCTCATTATTATCTCTGATCCTGGTCTCGTTATCCCACCAATCCGGAAGACGATATGAGAAGTCATTCTTTGCCAATTCAGCAGAGAGGGATACACGCAAACGCCGGTTCGAGACAGTCTGATCGAATTCGTATGAGTTCTTCAGATAGGAGAATGATCCTGTTTCGAGCCGGTAGTTGTTTATCATTTTTGATTTAGTTATACCTTGTTTGGTATGGATATGAACAATCCCTCCAATGGCGGAACTGCCACCATAAACCGAGGCATTGTTCTTGATAACTTCTATCCTCTCAATGTTTTCCGGTAAAATTGAAGAAAGGTCGAAGGCCTCCCCTGGAGTGCCAACCGGAATACCATCAATCAGAACCAAAGTGTGACGGCTGAGGTTCCCCAAAATGGAAAGTGTCTTTCTTTCTCCACTCAATGACAATCCGGAAGAGGATATTCCACCTGCAATGCCCACCATTTCGGAAGCGGAGCCATAGACCCGGTCTGGATCGGTTCGAACGATTTGGATATCACCCGAGCTGAAAAAGCTATCTGTCACTTTGCCAATAACCTGCACAGGGCTAAGCTCGTATGGCTGCCGGAGAAGAATTATTTCTTCTTTGACATCTGCTGTATTCAGGAGCAAATCTCTGAATCCAGCTTTGGAAAAACGGACGGAATCCGAGATCGCAACAATCCGAAAATATCCCTGCGCATCTGTGAATACACTGCTTTTCCCCGTGCTGATCTGAACTCTTGGAATACCAGCACCTTCGGTATCCACGACTTTGGATTGGATATTATTGTTGAAGTTAGTTTTGGAGTTTTCTCCCAGCAGGGAGTTCTCTGGCATCCCTATATTCAATACCAACAAACCAAGTATCAGTATTTTCCACATCTGAAAAAAGCTCAGGGATAGATAATATTCATACGACCGGAGACAGGATTTCTTTGGGTTTGTAGCTCCACAGAAAAGACTTCTTTCATGATGCTGGGTTCGATGAGTGAGTCTGGATGCCCTTCCGCAATGATCCTGCCCGCTTTCAGGAAAATGATCCTGTCTGCATAGTTCGCTGCCAGATTAAGATTATGGGATATAAGAAAAATGCCTTTATGGTGCTTATCCCGGATGTCCCTCAGCAGTTGCATAGTCTCGATCTGGTGGTTGATATCAAGCTGGGAGAGCGTCTCATCCAAAAAAATAAAATCAGTATCCTGTACCAAAGCCCTTGCAAGCAAAACCCGCTGTTTTTCTCCACCACTCAGTTGAGAAAACCAACGCTCTTTAAACTCATCCAATCCAAGCTGTGTCATTACCCTGGCTACTATCTCTTTATCTTCCGCAGACCATGTCTGCAAAAACTTCAGCCAGGGATAGCGTCCCATCAGTATAACTTCCTGAACCGGATAATCAAACAAAAAACCAGTCTCCTGCGGAACGTAGGCCATTATCCTGGCAAGATCCAATCTGCGGTAGCTTCCAAGCTTTTTCTCTTTGATGCTGATGCTTCCACCCCTTAGCGGTAAAAAGCCCATCAGGCAATAAAGCAGTGTGGATTTTCCTGCCCCATTGGGTCCGATCAATACTGCAAACTCGTCTTGTGAGATCTTCAAATCGAGATCTGCAAGGATGTTTTTCTCTGTGTATCCGCAGGAAATGCTTTTCGTTTCAATCATATCTATTCTTCTTAACTTATAAGAATCCACGTCCTCCAAAGTGCTATTTTTGTCAATCTTGCAAAAAATCGATAATTCTGCTTGCCAAAATCACCTACCAGAATAGTATGTTATTAGAAACTAAACAAACTTGAATAAAACTAAACATACTGGAGATTATCTTGGCTGTTAACACCAGAACCGAATATGCCTTGCGTGCCTTGCTTGCAGTTATGCAAAATGCCGGAGAGCCCATCTCTGCAGCAGAGATCTGCAAAAACGAGACATTACCGAAGAAATATATCGAACACTTGCTTTCTGCCTTGCGACAGGCAGATATCCTGAAGAGCGTTCCCGGCTCCAAGGGAGGATATATTCTATCCAGAGAGCCCAAAGATGTTTGCCTGTTTGATATCATGCAGGCCGTAAATGACACCTCCTGGGAGCCAAGCTGCAACCAGCGTGACGACAAATATTGCCTTGGCAGCGATTGTGGACTGAACACCATCTGGACCCAGATCACCAAACAACTTCATTCTGTTTTAAAGAATTACACCTTACAAAGCATTCACGAGACCCGAACCAAAACCGTCATTCCCGACCCCGATCGGGAACCCATAAACAAAAAGGAAAAACCATGAACCGCATCTATATGGACAATTGCGTAACCAGTCAGCCCGCACCGGAAGTCCTTGCAGCAATGCAGACCTATTTCACAGAAAAGTATTGGTTTCCCGGCTCATTCATTTCCACCGGTGAGGAGATCAATACTGTCATCGAGCAAACCAAACAGCAGATATCACATGTTATCAATGCCAAGCCCAATGAGATCCATTTCACTTCCGGAGGCACCCTGGCAAATAACATTGCCATCAAAGGACTTGCCACTGCCTATTCTGAACGGGGGAATCACATCATCTGCTCTGTTGTGGACTATCCAGATCTGCTCACCAATGCCGCCTTTCTGGAGAATAGCGGATTCGAGGTTACTTACCTGAATGCCGATAGCGATGGTTTTATCGACCTCAATGAACTCAAAAGTGCTATCCGTCCCACTACTATCATGTTCATGACCACCATTGTAAATCATGTTCTGGGAACCATTCAATCCATGCAGGAGATAAGAGAAATTCTGGATCATGCCGGTCATAAGATCTACTTCCATGCCGATGCCTGCCAGGCCTTTGGAAAGATCCCGCTGGATGTGCAAGCCCTTGGAGTGGATACTCTTGCCATCTCTGCTCATAAGATCCACGGCCCTCAGGGTGTGGGTGCATTATACAAGAAAACCGGAGTAAAACTTGGACAGATCATCCATGGCGTGAAAAGAGTTGAGGAACTCCAGCCGGGAGGGATCAATATCGCTCTCATAGCTGGATTTACCGAAGCAGTAGAGATCACGTTTTCCGATTTTCAGCAAACTCAGAAGCACCTGAGAGACCTGTCCGATCACCTCATCAAAAAGATGGAGGAGACTATCCCGGAAATCGAATTGAACGGCCCCCGCGGAGAAAAACGTGCTCCTCACAATGTCAATTTCACCATCAATTATATCGAAGGAGAGGCCATCACCATGATGCTGGATATGCAAGGTATAACTGTTGCTACCGGTAGTGCTTGTGCATCCCAGGGTTTGAAACCAAACTATATCCTGATGGCTGTTGGCAAAAATCACATGCAGTCTCATGGCTCGATGAAGTTCACCTTCGGACGCTATAATACAAATGAAGAGATCGATTTCGTGGTGGAGAAACTTGCCGAAATCACAATTTCCCTGCGAAAGCGCAGCCCCCTATACAAGTCAGATAAATAAGACAGGAGAGATAAATGCAATACTCACAAAAGGTTTTGGACCATTTTATGCACCCCAAGAACGTCGGAAAGATGGATGCTCCGGATGCCATCGCAACAGAGGGAAGTCCGGCCTGTGGAGACCAGGTAACGGTCTATCTCAAGGTCGATGAACAGAGCCATAAGATCGAAGACATCAGCTTCCTTTCCTATGGATGCGCTTCCAATATTGCCACCGCTTCGATCATAACAGAACTCGCCAAAGGCAAGACCCTCGAAGAAGCCAAGCAGATCACCTGGAGAGATGCCATGGAAGCCCTGGATGGATTGCCTCCTGTCAAAGTGCATTGCTCCGTCCTGGCAGCCGATACCCTTCAGACCGCCATCTCAAATTACGAGATCGCCCACGGCCTGAAAGAAGTTCCGGATTTTAGCAAAGAAACGATAGTCGAAGAACTGAAGAAGATCATATATCCTCAGGTTGGAGAAGATATCGTATCTCTCAAAATGGTAAAATATGTTGGCTTCACGGATGGAGAGGTTCTGATCGACCTCAATATGGCATCCTTTGATACCTGGCGCGAAAACGTTGCCGAAGAGATCCGCGAACACCTGGAAAAATATCCTGCCGTGAAAAACATCCAGATCAATTTCCCCTAATATCCCTGGCCTGGGAGCTTTATCACATTTTTCTCCCTTGGTTTTTGCTGACTAACATGGCATTGACATTGCGTGATCATGGCGTTGTCATTGCGTAGAATTCTACGCAATGACAACGCCATGATCACGCAATGTCTATACCCTGAATATTAGTTTGTGTTGAAGAAAGAAACACTTTGCATTCATAAGTGAATGCACTTAAATAACTAATGGATGGTTGGGAGAATTGGATTCACTGTCGGAGCCCCCTGTTCAGGATTCAATTTATTGGCAAAAAACGAATTCAGGGATATCATATCTTCAGAGGTGATTATGTCTTGCATCTTTTGTAATATAATGAGGGAGAAGTTTTTGTTTTCAAACGAACACTTCTACGTGATCGATGATAAGTATCCTGTGGCTAAGGGTCACCTTTTGGTGATACCTTTCCGCCATTTTGAGGATTTTTTTGCCATCGAAGCGGAGGAAATGCTTGCGCTCAGAGATGCGATCCTGCACAGTAAGTCGATCCTGGAAGCGAAATATGCTCCCGAGGCATACAACATTGGCATGAATTGTGGCCATCATGCAGGCCAGAGTGTGTTCCATTTCCATGTTCACATCATCCCCCGCTATAAGAATGACCGGAAAAAAGGTGGAATCCAAAAGACCATCTCCGGCCTTCGGGAATATCTGGAAGAACTAATCTGATAAGGAGATACCATGTATAAAGCACTTCTTGTTTTACTTTTGATTGCCAGCCAGTCCTTATGGGGATTGGAGCAATTTTCGCAGCCAGCACAAAGTAGCAGCCAAATATCCGATGAACAGTCTTTTGAACCTGGAAAGGTCGTCTTCAAAATCCAGGCAGATCATAAGTTACAACTCAAATTATCCAGTTCCGGAACCGGGATTTCTGCAATTGATAACAAACTCCAAGCGATAGGCGGGTTTTCTTTGCAACCCCGTTGGCAGACCAGCAAGAATAAAAGCCGGACAACCCTTCCCGATCTATCTGGTATTATTGAGCTTAGCTTTGATCCATCCATTCATCCAAGCGCGGTGATCAACCAATTGAAACAACTTCCGGAAATTGAGTATGCAGAGCCGATATATATCGACACCATTTTCGATGCTCCCGATGATCCAAGATATCCAAGCTCTCTGTATTTCAGTTCTTTGCAAGCGGAGGATGCCTGGGATATCCACAAAGGTGAGGATGGAACCCAACCGGTGATACTGGCAGTAGTCGATACCGGTGTGAATTGGAAACACGCAGATCTTGTCCAGAATATCTGGCAAAACCTGGCTGAGGACGCCAACAGTAATGGCTACACAATATATTACAATGGAAGTGCCTGGGTCTATGATGCCGGTGATCTCAATGGAATAGATGATGATGGCAATGGCAAGATCGACGACCTGATTGGCTGGGACTTCATGCTCGATGCCAGCGGTGCTCAGCACTATGATCCATATCAGTCCAGCGGGCACGGGACTTCGGTTTCCGGTATTGCCAATGCCAGAACCAATAATACTGTGGGCGTCGCAAGTGTGGCTTGGAACGTTACCCTGATGCCGATCTCATGTTCCTATACTGGAAGCAGTTCCATCTTCCGGGGTTATGACGCTATTATTTATGCTGCTGAAAATGGAGCGGATGTGATAAATTGTTCCTGGGGGGGATCCACCTTCTCCCAAGCCAACCAGGATGCCATAGATTATGCCTATGCTCTTGGAAGTTTGATAGTTGCTGCGGCGGGAAACAGCAACAACAGCACTCCGATTTATCCTGCTGCCTATCAAAATGTGGTGGCTACTGCTGCTCTGAACAATGACGGGACAAAATCCAGTGTCTCAAGCTTTGGTGGCTTTGTCAGTGTTGGAGCTCCAACTCAGGCTGTTGATACTACTTCCGGAAGTGGTTATGCTCAAGTGGGTGGTCCCACTTCCTACGCAAGTCCCATCGCCTCTTCGCTGGCTGCTTTGATCAAGTCATACAATCCCACCTGGACAAATGCTCAGGTGGCAAACCAGCTTGTTGCGACCTGTGACAATATCGACCTCCTCAATCCCGGCAAGGAAAATATGCTGGGACAAGGAAAACTCAATGCCTATAGAGCGCTTTCCGAGATTGCCCCGCTTCCTGATCAGGAGCTGAAAGTGGCCTTGCATCAGCTAAGAACGCCTAACGATGCCAACAGCAATCGGGCTATCGAAGCTGGAGAGACCTTTTCACTCAATCTGACCCTCAGAAATTATTCCTATGGAGCATCCTCAGCCAATGTGAATTATATCCTGTCGTCCTCCGATCCCATGGTCAGTATTCTCGATAACAGCTATAGCGGAAGCATGGATGCAGATAGTTATGTCTATCTGGACGATGTCTTTTCTGTGCTTGTATCTCCAACAGCAACATCGAAATATGTGTCGTTTAGTTTGAGCGTTTCGGCGGATATTCCGGTCGTGATCGGTTCTACTCTCACTTTTCAGGTTCTGATCAATGCCGGTGGCGTATTTGTTTGGGAGGGGAAAGCTTCCGGACGTGATATGAGTGGAAACTATATCCGAAGCCGCTTGATTGCTTTGGGGCATCAAACTACCTATGGAACGGTGTTTCCGGCTTCTTTCCTTACCTTCGATGCTGTGTTTCTGAGTTTTGGGATGGTGGGCAGCAATATCACAAGGTTCAATACCAATGACATGTATGTAGCTGTTAAAGAATACCTTGAGGGTGGCGGTAAGCTTTATATCGAGGGCTGTGATGTGGTCGGATTTGATCTGGCAACCTATCTGCCCGATGTGGAAGGAGCTCTTGATGCACACGAGGTTTTGTGGCCAATGCTGGGTATATCGGATGCCGAAGATGGAACTTCAAACCCAATAGATGGTTTAAGTGGAGATGAAGGCTGGATCACTTATCCTATGAATTTCTCTGCTTCGAACCAGACGGTTAGTGATTATATCGATGTGTTTGAACCGGCTTCCGGTGCCTATCCGGCATGGATTGAATCCGGTTATGGCATTGTGGGAGTGGAATATACCGGTTCTTTTGGTCAGAGGACATTTGTTTCTTCATATCCCCTGGCGGAGCTTGTGGATGGAGTTGCCCCCCATACCAGATCTGAGCTGGTGAACAGAATTATTACTTTCTTCCTTGATCCAGACCCACAGATGCCGGAGATCCTTGTAATCACACCTGCTCAGGAACTGGTCTATCCTCTTTTCATGCAAGGAGAAAGCACGGGTGGTGTCAATAACAATCGCCTCCCTGATGCCATGCGGATCAAACTTTCCGGGCTTCAGCCAGATGCTACTTACCGTTATATCCATCAGGCTGTTATGGCGGATGACAGTCCTTTGAAGGGAGGATATGGCAATCCGCTTTTCATTAGTGAAAGTGGAAACTTCACAAGAGTTAGCTCTCCAGATCTTTCCATCCCGGGACAGTATGGCGAACTAACTGCAAACGGGAGCGGAGAATACACCGGTTGGTTTGGTCTGGAGCCCACTGGTGACAGCCATTTCAGTTCTGGAAATGATCTTTACCTCCGATTTCGCCTTAATGACGGAAATTCCGGTATTAAGCCAGTTAACTTCCAGACGACAAGCAATTCATTCCAGACACTTGGTTTGGGTGAGGAAAATGAGACCTGGTTGGGAACAGCCATTTATGGCTATTCCGGGGCTGAACCCAAGAGCTTTGTCTTCCTTTATGACAATCCGGCCGGACTTGGCAGACCGGTTTCAGGTTCGCATATCGAGACCTGCGGGATCGATTTTGACCTTCCGGAGTATCCCGATTTCTATCGAAATGATATTCATGGCTCGGATGGGGCCTGGGCAGGCATTATTCCTAATTCCTATTCCAGTAAAGACTTTGATGGAATTATGCGGATCGAGGCAAGGTCTTTGAACACTGGGGAGGTCACCGCCTTTAATACCGACGATGATGGAATCTGGCCAAGTGGAGCCAATTCTGTAAACCCCTCCGGAGGTGCCTCAAGCCCAATTCTGATCCAGATGGGGGATGCAACCCTTCCAGTTCAGCTAAGCTCCTTTCTTGCCACAGCTTTGGCGGATGGGAGAATCCAATTGAAATGGATCAGCGAAAGCGAACATGAGCTATCCGGTTATTATGTTTACAGAAGTATTTATTCAGACCCGCAGACTGCGGTTCAGATCAGTTGGTTGATTCCGGCAGGTAACACAAGCCAGCAACAGATATACACATACAGCGATGAGGGTGTGGCATCCACCGGTCAGTATTATTATTGGCTGGAATGCATTGGCTATGATGGCAGTAGCGGTTTTTTTGGACCCGCCCTTGTGATGGTTGAGGAGATAATAGAACAGGAAACAAGTCCGGAGGTGCCTGTCCGAACAGACCTGTTAAATGTATTTCCCAATCCGTTTAACCCCCTACTCAATATATCTTTTACGCTTGCGGAGACAAAGCCTGTCACAATCCTGATATACAACTCAAAAGGACAACTGGTTAGAACAATGCCTCTTGGGACTAAGGCAAGTGGATTTCATCTTGCTATGTTCGATGGTCGCGATAACAAGGGACAGTATTGTGCGAGTGGGATTTATCACGTTATCCTGAAAGCAAGCGAGCAGAGTTTCCGCAAGAAAGCTCTGCTCATGAAGTAGCAGATGGAACCTATTATCAGTAAAAGCCTTGCGAGTTTATTTTGCAAAGATATCTGCCCCACTAAAAAACAATTGACAATCTGGGGGCTTCAGAAATTGATGCAACAATAGGATAAAATATGTTGCAAGAAAAGGTGGTTTGTCTCGAAAACCCTGCTGCAATCAGGCATGAACTGCACAGGGATACGGTAAGAAGTGTGCTTGTCAGTGCCTTTTTGACCGTAGGGATAGCTGTGCTTTTACTTGGTAACCGGTTTTTTCCAGTCTTCGGATCAACCATCTGGACAGGATACTCACTTTCGAACTCCTTTTGGTACTCCCTGGGAGTCGTAATTGTGCTCTCTGCTCTATCGTCCATTGGCTTTAACCGTCTATTCCTGAGGGGTTTGCACCAGTCGGAAGCTCTTCCATCCCTGGACTATGCTGTTAAGTCACTTGAAGATGATCTCCATGATCTTGGCCTTGCCAGGGATTCTTTATCCGGATCGGAAAATCCTCCCCCCAATCCTTTTGACCTGCCGGGATTTCGGCCACCCTTCACACCTCAGATCCCAGATCCGGAAAACCGTCCTCCCTCCGAAACTGAAAAACGTCTCGAAGCCGAAAACCGGGAACTTAAGCAGAAATTGCTGACCGAGCAAAAGTTCAACGACATGATGTTTACCTTTATCCGGGCCGAACACAGCAGATCAAAAGTGAACGAAGCTGAACTCCTCAAGGCATTTGCCGATTTTCTTGGGTCGGAGTTTTGTGCTATCTATACTCCCAATGGGCAGATTGGTTATTATGATCTGTATTCATTTTGGTCAGCTACGGCAGGATTAAATCCTCAGGAAAGGGGACTGGCAAATATCAATCCTGAGCGTTTTGAATGGTCTGCAACCAGAGCATTGGCCGGCAAGCTTGCCATCTTTGAGAGAAGTATGCTGGACAAGATCCTACGGGCAAATATTGGTCTGGACAAAAACAGTCGGGACTGGCTGGATAGCAAGGTCAACGAATGCATGGAATACAAGCTTTGTAAAGACAACAATTGGTCATATCTACTATCGATTCCATGCATTTATGAGGATTCTGTCCAGTGCATTATCCTGATTGGACTCAAGCCTCTTGAACCCTCGCCTCTGCAATTGAATGAGGGTCGTTTACTTTCTGCGGGATCATTCCTTACCCGGGCTATGCGGATACACAGCCGTCCTCCGGTGGTTCAGGAAGACGAAAAAGACCGGATCAAGGCTATTAAACTTGAGGCGGTAAGTTCTTTATCAGCTGGCCTTGCACATGATTTTAACAATATTTTGACAGCAATACTGGCAAATATCTCACTTGCTCTGGATGAACTCCCGGAAGGGAATGAACTGAAGGACATCCTTAAAGCTGCCGAGGACAGCACTCTAAAGGGAAAAGTTCTTACCGACCATCTGCTGACATTTGCTAATGGCCGTCCTCCCGAACCATCAGACTCGGAGATGGTAACCATGCTCAAAACCCATGTTGGCAAGGCCTTGCAGGGATCGGACGTCACCTCTCAATATGATATCCCTGCCGATCTTCCAGCCATGAATATCTCGAGTGAAGCCTTGGGCAAGGTTATCTTCAATCTTGTTCAAAATGCTCTTGAAGCCATGGGAGAAGAAGGGATACTCAATCTCAGTGCCTGTTCTGATGGAACAGAAATTTGTATAAAGTTGACGGATACTGGCGAGGGAATCGACCCCAGCAATCTATCCAAAATCTATGATCCATATTGGACCACCCGCAAGGAAAAGCGTGGGTTGGGCTTGACCATTGTTTCCTCCATTCTCAAGAAGTATCATGGCAAGATCCGAATCTCTTCCCAGATAGGTAAGGGAACCGAGGTAGAGATCCGCATTCCCAGTATGGACAGCACTGCTAACTTATCCAAAAACTACCAGATTCAATCCATCCCCGCCGAAAGCAATAAATTGCTTCTGATGGACGAGAATGCCTTTCAGAAAGCACTCGTTGAAGCCCTGCAGCGCAAGAACTTGAATGTGATCGAAACATCTGATTACAAGGCTATCTATCAGCTTTACAATGAAGCTCGGATCAAAAGCAATCCCCTCACCAATATCATCATCGACTTCGATTTCTATGATTGGGAACAGGTTCAGCCAGCTATTGACCAGATCCTTTCTTCGATCCCAACCCCCATATTGATAGCGTTGAAGACAAAAATCACCCCGGATGATATCAAATTCTTCCGCAAGGCCGGTTTCAGTGAGATCTTTGGCAAGCCCTTCCACATTGGTGAATTGAATAATCTTTTAAGCAAATTCATCTCATAAACTGGAGTAACAATGCGCTCTTTCTTTGTAATGGTAATTCTTCTTTTTCTTACTTTCTCGATATGTACTGCTGCCACGTTTGAAACCGTCCGGGTACGTGACTATGAAGATGTAGCAAGCAGGGTGGTTCTTGCTTTTTCTGGAAAGGCTGAGTTTCAGATCTCGAAGAACGGGCAAATGATAAATGTCCTGGTTCAGGATTGCTCATCTGGCTCAGCCCAAAACCAATTTACTAATCTGAGCCGGTTGGTTAGTTCAATAGACCAGAACTCATCGGGAAGTGAACTGAACATCAAGATTGTGGTTAATGCGAACTTCCAATATGAATTCCTGAGTATGTTTGAGCCCTTCCGGATCGTGATTGACATCTACCAGATCCATCCCAATCCCAGCAGGCAGCAGCGTTTGGTAATGGCAGATTTCTTTGCCGGAACCGGACGTCTGCAACGCTCTGATGACCTCTATGCAGAACTCCACAGGAAGTATGGATCAGACCCTGAGATCAGCTACAAATGGGCTCTTTTGCTCAAACAGCGTGGAAACACGGACAAGGCACTTCAACAACTTGGACTAATAAGCAACCAGAGCACCTTTTATACCAAAGCCCAGCAGCTTATCTCAAGCATCAAAGGAAACAAACCCGGAACTACTGAATCCAGAGCACAGAGTCCGGAACCCAGAGCCATTCCAGAACCCCAGCCCAACGTTCCTGACAGCACTTTGATAGCTGACTCTCTGGTCACAAAACCTGAGATTACAAAAACCAAATCCCCTTCACCGACCAAACCTGCTCCCGGGATAAGCAATAGCTCAGTTTATCTACTAATCCTGGATTTTATCAACCAATATCTTATCATGTTTCTCCTTGTATTGGGCGTCTCAGTTCTTGCTCTTGTTTTTCTGCTCTTTCGGATCGCCACTTCCAAAAAGGTGGCACTACCCCCCTCTGAAAGCCGGATCTTGTTTGATCAGGATAAAAAGAAGCGGATGATCATGCAGCTTGTGCACGATGGCTGGCGTCCAAAAGAAATTGCCCGTGAGCTTGGCCTCAGCCGCAAGGAAGTGGAAAGCATCATAGATCTCTGCCAGAGCAGTGGAGCCGAGGACTATCATCCTCAATGAAATCAGCCATAATCCTTCTCCTTCTTGCGTTACTGATCCCGATCTGCCTTAGTTCAAATGAGCATCCATTCCTGCGCTACAACTCGGTTTTCAATCCCCGGGTGCGCAGCAAGGCCTTCCTTTCACTACTAAGTGAAAATGAGCTCTATCAGGACAGACCCTTCGTTTTCCGGCAAGAGACCAGGCGTCATCCCAGCTACCTTTCTTTAATGAGCACCAGCTTATCAGCTCTGGACGACAGCACCGATACCGATCCCGGACACTATCGCCAACCGGGATTGTCCCATCCCTTTGAAAGCATGCGCACCTTCCGTAAGGCCTTCCTGGAAGCCTTCAGAACCCGTGAACCGCAATACTGCATTGCCGGATACACCTATGCCGATAGCAGCTTAACTTATCTGGCCGATCTGAATTTCAAAGCCGGATATGAACACAGCTACAACCAGGACTTCTCCTATGGACTTCTCTACAAGGGATTCGGTCTAAACGCCATAATCAACAAGAACTTCGGTCTGCGGGCAAACTGGTGGAGCGGAGCCTATTTTGGTGATGCAGATTCTGCCAGAGTAAACAGCCCCCTCGTCGATAGCTTTGTAAAAGCAGAAGATGAACTCTGGCTGGACAACCTCAATGCCGATATCTATTATCATAATAAATACTTAACTCTTGCTTTGGGACGGGGTCGCTTCCAGATAGGAAACAGCATTTCAGGAAGCATCATACTTTCCGACCGCACCAATGAGTATGGTTATTTCCTGGCCGAAGGCGGTCTTGGAGCTTTGACTCTTTCTTTCCTGCATGGCTCGCTGGTAGCAGATAGCACCCTGGCTGCTTATGAACCGGCTTCCGGAACTCCATCAACCTACTACAGCAAAAACTATCCCCAGAAGCATCTGGCTTTGCACCAGTTCTCCTACAACATCAAAGACCGTCTGCAATTATTCATGGGAGAAAGTGTTGTATATGGAGACAGGGGAATTGATCTGAATTATCTCCTGCCCCACACTTTCTGGAGGGTTACCGAGCACAACCTGCAAGACCGGGACAACGTTCTGATCTTTGGCGGTTTGAACTGGAAAGCAACTGAAGGCAGCAACATCTATTTGCAAACAATGCTGGATGAGTTCCGTTACAAAGAGCTTTTTGGCAACTGGTGGGGCAATAAATATGCCCTGCAGGGCGGGATCAATCTCGCTTTTCCAAATCCTCTGAATTGGTTTTATCCGGTTCAATCCGAACCAGAGTTAACTCTCGAGTTCACTGCTATTCGGCCCTACACCTATACTCATTACCTGGATCACAATAAATACTCTCACGACCAACATCCCCTCGGCTACCCCAAGGGTTCAAACAGCATCGACTATTCTGCCGAACTTGTTCTGCCTTTTGCCCGCAACAGCGAAATCGTCTCGCATGTTTCCTACACCCGTCAGGGCAGTGTTGGCAATCAATTCTCGATGAATTACCACGACCTGATGACCAATCACGACGAGACTCAACTTGATTGGCTGGCCGGAAAGATTACAGATACTATCGGGTTAAGAAACACATACAAGCTTGGTATCTTCTCGCATCACAACATATTGGCAGCTATGGATCTGGACTATGTTTCGGAATGGAAGGCCAGATACTCTGTTGCCTGGCAATTCATATATTAAACTTGTCGGTTTCAGTATCAGTCACTGATTATTCATTTTCTGGCTCGATTCTTGTATAATCCAAATAAAACACTATATTACATAGATCTGGAGGTCTCATGTTTTTACGTTTATACTCAAAAAAGACCCAAGTCCTGCTCGGACTTTTCTTTGTTCTAACCATGTCATTATTTGCCGGATTTGTTCAACCTGAGAAGGCATCCCGGATAGCCTCAAACTGGATGAGCCACTGGCAGAGAGATACTATCTCACAGCTCACAGAAACAAGGATTTACCACCAGGAAACCATTGAGCCGATTGATCTCAGAAACACTTATTCCGGTTCCGAAGCCAATCTTCCGGAGCTCTATCTGTTTTATTTTCAACCTGCTGGCTATGTCCTCGTTCCGGCTGATGATATCCTGAGACCCGTGCTGGCCTATTCGACCACTCCCCTTGTGGATCTTGCAGACATGCCTCCGGCTTTCAAATGGTGGCTCAAGTTCTATGCCTCAGACATTGCCTATATCCGGGAAAATGGCTTTGACGACAATCAAAACCAAGCACTCTGGCAGGAAGTCCTCTCCGGAAACCTTTCTTCATTCTCTCGTGAAAGAGATGTAAATCCCCTGGTTAATACCACTTGGAACCAGGACTGGCCATATAATGAGCTCTGTCCTGCTGATGCCGCAGGTCCCGGAGGTAGGGTCTATGTTGGTTGTGTTGCAACCGCAATGGCTCAGGTGATGAAATACTGGAATCGCCCTGTTACCGGACAGGGGTCAAATACTTATTATGCTGTTGGTTATGGCTATCAGTCCGCCAATTTTGGCAATACAACTTACCTTTGGGACGATATGCCACTCTCGTTAACTGCTACAAACAATCCGGTTGCCACGCTATCCTATCATGCAGCCGTCAGTGTCAATATGGACTTTGCCCCTGATGGTTCCGGCTCCAATGGTATGATGGCCAGAGCAGCTTTTGAAGAACACTGGCGCTATCCTGATGCTGTTCACAATCAGAAGTCAAACTACAGTGCCACAAACTGGGAAAACCTGCTCAAAGCCCAGATAAATGAAGGCGCTCCAATGTATTACAGTGGATCGGATGACACCGTTGGTCATGCCTGGGTGGTGGATGGATATCAGGGAACCAACTATTTTCATCACAACTTTGGCTGGGGCGGAGCTTATGATGGCTTTTTCTATCTCAACAATATCACCCCCGGTGGAAACAATCTGAACTACTATCAATCTGCAATAACAGGGCTGATCCCCTCCAACTATACCATCTCACAACCCCGCATCCGGATATCGGCAGGAAACAGCGTTGCCGGTGATCCTTTTGAACTTCGCCTAAGCACCTATCCTGTTTTAACTTCATGGAACGTAACATCATATCAGTTCTCTTTGTTTTATGATCACACCGGAATTGAGTATTTGGGACACACATTAAGCGGAACCATTTCTGATGGTGGAAACGTATCGGTCGTCAATACCGAACCTGGCTTCCTGCAAGTTACCTGGAACCGCGATACCGCCCTCTTTGGAGGCGGTAACCTGATCAAGTTTAACTTCCGTGGAATCGAGCCCGGCGAATACTATTTCGATGCCGTCGATATGGTTTACAACAGCACAGCCCTCACCAATATCGAGCATACCTTCGTAAATATCCCGGCACCGGTTGCATCCCTCGATCTCTCTTCCATTTCCATCACCAACGCTATGCAAATTGGTTATAACCAGATTGCCACTATGAACATGAATACCACCTATCTGCTTCCATCCTGGAATGTTACGCATTACGAATTTGATCTGGGCTACAACCCGGAAAAGGTTCAATTCCAATCAGTTGTGTCCGATGGAACTCTTTCATCCATAGCATCGTCGCTAACAGCGGAAGTTATCAGCAGCGGACTTGTGCATGTCAGTTTCAATTCCACCAGTCCTCTGAGTGGGCTGGGATCCCTCTTGCTCAAAATCCAGTTCCTTGCCATTGGCAACGGCCCTTCTTCGACCGCTACCCCGGTAACTATCAGCAACTTCTTATATAACAACACCCCCATTGCCAATACCTCAAATGGCTTCATCGTCCTAAGTCCAATGACCTCAAATGAAGATCAGTCATTCCCGACCCCGATCGGGAATCCAGTGGCATACCCCAATCCCTTCAACCCCAGCACGACAATCTCCTTCTCGCTTTCCCAACCGGCACCCGTAACGCTTGCCGTCTATAACCTGAGAGGACAGCTCGTGAAGGAACTGCTGCGGGAGTCCGTTTCCAGCGGGGAACATCGCATAATTTGGGATGGATCCGACCAAAATGGTAATCCCCAAGCCAGCGGTGTCTATCTTATCCGCCTAAGTGATGCCCAGAGAGATAGATACATCAAGATCCTGATGACAAAGTAAGCAATCAATCCAGAGCTCTTTACGGCCACTTTGGAATAGCTAACCGGCTTTTTCCAAAGTGGTTTTTTTTGCTTAATCCTCTCTTACAATAATGGCATTGATATGGCGTTATCATGGCGTTGTCATTGCGTAGAAATCTACGCAATGACAACGCCATGACAATGGGATAATAAAGCCAAGTAAAAAGAGATAACGAAGGTAACTATCTGGGGATTAACCGCGGTGCAGTATTTCATACCAACGCAAACGAATAGATATCAACAATTTATATGGTCTCTGGAACTTCGCACAGAACTCTCATATACCATACTTTCAGTTGACTTCATAATAATTTTGAGGATAGGTTGCCTTTGATATAGTCACAATCGGTTTTATCAACCGAAGGCAAAACAAATCGAGTCAATGAGGCTTAATCGATGCCTTCGCTAAAAGCTAAATATAAGTTTTCAGTCAATGGTCATGGACTTGGATGCCTTGTCTTAGTTATCATCATAGTCCGCAAGCTTGGGATAGGGAAGGTGGTCGTCCGTGGGAGCATAGATGAAGTTATGCGAGCCAGCTTTGACGAGGTTTTTCATTTTGTCGGCGGCAATTTCGACTGCATCGATATAGTCGATTGTGTTCAACCCGCTGGCTGGGTCACAATCCCCATCCTGTATCTGTTGCAAGACCTGAAGACGCAAGTCGTGATGCAACTGGTTTATGCGGCCTTCCAGTTCGATGATCTTGTAGGTGTAATCCGGATGTAAGTCCTCTATGTATGAGATACTTAGATCAAGCATATACATCAGTTTCTCGTGTAGGTCGTCGATCATGGGATAAAAACAGGTGCAATATGGAGCTCTTTGGCCCAGGATCTGATCGTTCAATATCTTATTGATCTCTTCTGTGAAGTCACCAAGTTTTTCGATGTCGTTGACGGTGTGCAGCAAGGCTGGGATCTTCTTGGTGATGGCATCGGAATTGGATTTGTCGTTTATGGCGACAAGGTAGAGAGTGATCTCACGTTGCAGATGATCTATCGCCTGCTCGATCCGGGCAACGGATTTTTGTTTACGGTAGTTCCTTTCCTTGAAGGCCTCATAGGAGATATTGAAAGCCTGCCTAACGAGCAGCATCATCTCCCGCATTTCCTTAAGTGTTTGTTCAATAGCCAGTTCGGTGTTTCCTGTAAGATTGTAATCCAGATGCTTGGGCTCTCCGATCGAAAGTGTCTCGGTGCTGCAGTGCGGAATGATCTTGACTGCTATTTTGGCCAGAAGTCCTGCAAATGGCAGAAAGATAAGGGTATTGAACACATTGAAAAAAGTGTGGGTATTGGCGATGTGACGGGCTATATTCTCACCCTTGAAAACATCTCCCGGTGTGAGATAATTGATGATAATCTGATAGATGCCAAAATAGGTGAGCAGGCCAAAAATAATGGTTCCAACCACATTGAAGAGAGTATGAACTATGGCGACTCTCCTGGCTGCAGAATTAGTTCCGAGTCCCGCCAACCAAGCAGTGACTGTCGTCCCGATATTATCCCCAAAGATCAGATACATAGCTCCAACAAATGGAACTAAGTTATTCACAGCCAGCACTATAACAATACCGATCGAAGCTGAAGAGGATTGGATCAACATTGTGAAGATCATACCTGTTAAAATCCCCAAAATGGGATGTGAGGAAAGATTGATCAAAAAAGTACGGGCGATTTCTGACTCGCGTAAAGGTGAAACCGAAGCGGACATTTCGTTAAGCCCCAGGAAGATAAGCCCGAAGCCAAGAACGATCTGGCTGAGTCGTTCCATCCTCTTGCTACGTTTCATCAGGAGAAAAGTTACACCCAAGATGATAAAAACAAAAGCATAGCGTCCCAGCTTGAAGGCAATTAGCTGGGCTGTAACAGTCGTTCCGATATTGGCTCCCATGATAACTCCGACGGCCTGGTTCAATGTCATGATACCGGCATTTACCAAACCCATCATCATCACCGATGTGGCAGAGCTGCTCTGAATGATACCGGTCACCAAAAGACCGATAAAAACTCCCTTGATTGGAGTATTGGTCAGCTTTTTCAGGATACGGCGCATCTCCGCACCCGCCAATGACTGCAGATTCTCGGTCATTTTTGTCATCCCGAGCAAGAATAATGCCAGGCCCCCAAAGAGCCGGATAATCTCTAAGAAATCCATAAATCCTCATTTTTGTGATTGTCTTGGATAAAAAAACCCATTTTCAAAAAGGGGTTTTTGGTCAAGGAAATGTTAGGAATTGGTTAAGATTGAAGTAATAGACAGACATTTTATCAAATTTCATGTTTGGGATTATCCAATCCAATATCGTAAGTGTGTTTTGCAAAGTGAAGGTAACCGATATTATGATCATATTATGCTATCAGTTAAGTAAAAAATACATTGACAGAAAACGAACCAAATTTTACCTGCATCAAGTAGCTATAATGAGTGATATGAATTTACGAAACTAATACTCTGTTTAGGAATTGCGGATGCTGCTTGCCAGTAATCCTGCGAAATTTGCAGCAATTAATAATGCTTCAAATTGAACACTTAGTTCTTTGTTAACACTGTTATAAGGGTTTACATAGTATTACAATAGAAGCTATGAGAGGATTGAATATGGAAGCTTTACAGACCACGTATAATCAGGATAAAAGAATCAAGATTATGAATAATCGCCAATGCAATTGCCCCCCTTCCCATATTAATTGCCTGACTGCAAAGGAATGGCTTGTATCACAACTGGGTGTTTGGCAATTCTATTATGAAAAGCGGGATGTTAGAGATAAGAATGTTCATCCAGCCACTTTCCCCATCAGCTTATCTAAGAAGATTATTTCACTTTTCACACACGTCGGAGAGCTTGTTGTAGATCCATTTGTTGGTAGCGGAACAACCCTGGTAGCTGCTCAAGACATTAATCGAAACGCTATAGGATTTGATCTTAAGCAAGAGTATGTTGATGTTTGTAAAAAAAGGTTAGAAGCGAATAATATCTTTAACAACAGCCAACAAATACCCATATTGGATGATGCGAGAAACTTATCAGATTACGTTGAACCGAATACAGTTAGTTTAATATGGACATCTCCTCCGTATGCCAATCTATTAAATCGACAAAGGAAAAACAAATCTAGACGTGATCGAAATAATGATCAGTTGAATAAGGTAGAGCAATATTCGCAAGACAATAGAGATCTCGGAACTTATGAAATCGAGGAATGGACAATGGTAATGGGAGATATCTTTCAGACCTTATTACCCTTGATGAAAGATAGAGCGCATTGTGTGATAAATGTTCCAGATTTTTGGTGGGAAAACAAAAGAATTACTCAACATACATATTTGATTGATGAATTAAGAAAAAGAGGGTTCGAGTTAAGGAATATTATCATTTGGGATAGAACTAACATTGTCAATAATATTGGGATTTTTGGATGGCCTAGTAATTATATAACAATGGGCACAACATTTGAATACCTGTTAGATTTCTGGAAACCGGCAAGGAGTTAAAGGTGGTTGTTACATATACTAAAGACTACATAATTAGCGAGTTACGACGAGTCAAGCAGTTAGGTTGGGTCCAAAATAGACGACATGGAAATGCTGGGGGCGTAGGAAACACACTTGAAGACCTACTTGGCATAGATGAGAATAACTTAGCAATAGCAAACGCTGGAGAGTGGGAGCTAAAATCCCAACGTAAGGACACAAGTTCGTTAATAACCTTGTTTCATTGCGAACCATCTCCAAGAAAAGTTGGATTTGTTTCGCAGGTGCTTCTCCCTTTATATGGATGGAAACATGCAGAAGCAGGAAAAAGTTACAAGCAGGAAGAAATGAGTTTCAGGCAGACAATTCATGCTAGCGAATCCAGCGATCGAGGATTTAGAGTAGTGATTGATAAAATTGAGCAAAAGATATCTGTAACATTTACTTACAATGAGGTCTCAGATAGACATAATGAATGGCTCAGTGAAGTGATAAATAGGATTGGCTTGTTTGATCTTAATCCTCAACCCTATTGGGGATTTAAAGATTTGGAACACAAAGCGGGTACAAAACTACTAAACTGTTTTTACGTGATCGCTGAAAGAAAGAGGGAAGACGGAGTTGAGTATTTCCACTACAACGATATAAAAATGCTACGAAATTTCAGTTTCGAAAAATTCATCCTCGCAGTTGAGAATGATCAAGTATTAATCGACTTTGATGCACGAACAGGTCATAACCACGGAACAAAATTTAGAATTAAGCAAAGCGCAATTGCATCCCTATATGAAGATGTCGTTACTATCTGAGCTTGCATTGTTTTGAATGCCATACTAAAGTCATATTATCAAGATAACTCGTGTTTATATGAATATGAGACATCAGAATAGTATAGTTATTAGTGTTTCAGATTCAGCTATGCTGATCACCTGGAAAGTGAGCTGTTCAGCATCTAATGGTTCTGTCTAGGATTCAGGATTGATGATCTTTACGAGGTCTTGCTATACTGTCCTAAGTGTGAGTACGAAAGCTGGCATGGAATTTACACCAAACTTTGGGACTCAACTGTTTTCTACTGCTGTTTTGGAGTAAAAGTTGCAAGTCAATAGAGTGTAGAAGTATATGAAACTGAACTTGACACCCCCAAGGAGACATAAATGAAGTATATCATATTGATATTGATTAGCTTAGGCATAGTGATGCTGAGTGCGCAGAGCACAACCCTGCCTACCTGTTATTACACCTATGACCAGATCACTGATCTGCTGTTTCAGTATGAGGCACAGTATCCCGGTCAGGCCAAAGTGCATCTTTTGGGATATTCCCAAGAGGATCAGGTTCCGATCTATGGAATGAAGCTCTCAAATAATGTGCTGTCGGATGATGATGAACCCGCTTTGCTTTTTGTGGGTCAGGTGCATGCTGAAGAAGTGCTTGGAGTCCAGATCGTGATGAACAATATCGAAGAAATCCTGGAAAACCGTCTTTCAGTTCCATACTCACAGTGGTTGGCACAGCTTGAGATGTGGTTCATACCGACACTTACTCCTGAGGGTCATAACGTGGTAACAGCAAATCTCGATACATCATACAGAAAGAACAAAAGGGATAACAATTCCAATGGGATTTTTGACTACTCTCCCTTGGTGGGTTATGACGTTGATGGGGTTGATATCAACCGAAATTTTGCATTTAACTGGGTGCATGGAGACACCTTGATGCAACCCGGTGGGCTGGAATGGTATGATTATTACCGGGGACCTTTTGAGATGAGTGAATCTGAAGTGCAGGCGGTGTATGATTTGTGTGAGCAAAAGAAATTTATATTTTCCATAGTCTGGCATTCCTCAAGAACGGGAAACTTATCCGAAAAAGCCTATTATTCATTTAATTGGAAAGGGGTGCGTCAAAGCCCGGATATGACGCTGGCGCAATCAATTGCCCAGGGAATAGCCGGACAGATCATCAAAGAAAGCGGTGTTGGAACTTATGAAGCTCTTCCCAATCTCAGCCGGAAGGGCTGTTTTCACGATTGGATTTATCAACAATATGGCACAATTCAGATCTTAATAGAATGCGGAACTTCCAATCTGCAACCGGATTCACTTCTGATGGTGAATACGGTGCAAAGATGTTCAAATGGTGTCAGATGGTTGCTTAACCGGGCCTTGCCGATCTCGACTTCCGTACCATCCAGTTCACTTCTGACGGGGACAATCAAAGATGCCGATACTCTCGAACCTCTCGAGGCAGAACTTATAGTCCAGGAACGCCATGCTCCCTGGTTCCGGGCTCGAAAATCCAAACCGACGTCTGGTAGATATTACCGACCCATCGCTGCCGGTGAAGGTGCAGTAACTCTATCTGTGCGGAAAAAGGGTTATCATGATTATGCTCTTTCCAATGTTTCCATCAACAATGCCTCCTGGACTCAGCGCAATATACTGATGCAGAAGAAGGATGAGGCAGTTTTTTCTGGCTTGGTCAGCAGTGGTGGACAGGCAATTCCGGCCAGGATTATCCTCTATGGATATGAGCCTGATACCTTGTTTGTAAATGGAAACTTTGTTCATAACACTTTTGAGGGGGAGGATATCAGGATAGAGATCACTGCGGATGGTTATTATCCTTATATCGGGGTTTTGAGCATAAATCCGGGAGTGAATACACATCACTTTAACCTATCTGCTGCAGAAACTCTCTTTTCCGAGAATTGGGAAAGCGGGATTGGAAACTGGGTGCTGGAAGGCCCCTGGGTGATCCAGAATGAGCTTAGTGCTTCGGGTAGTGCGATCACAGATTCCTGGGGCGGTAGTGATAAATACGCAATGAACTGCGACTGGCACATCAGTACCGGCAGTCCGGTTAGCATTCCCACTGGAAACAATGTCTATTTAATCTTTGATAACCACCTATATACAGAATGGTCTTATGATCTTGCCCTGGTGCAGGTTTCGGAAGATAACGAAAGCTGGACAACGCTCTGGCAAAAATCCGGCCGGCATGACTACTGGCACAGTGAATATGTCTCTCTGGACGAGTATAGGGGGCATAGTATCTATCTGCGTTTCCGGCTCACCGATCAATCCATCCATGCAGAACTGACAGATCCGGGCTGGACTATTGACAATATCAAAATCGTCCGGGGAACTGCTGTTCCCAATGAAGATCAGATCAATCTTGCTCCTATGGTTACAGCATTATATCCAAACTATCCCAACCCCTTCAATCCGGAGACAAGCATATCCTATTCAATCAGTAAACCTACCAGGATGTCTTTGAATGTTTACAATATCAAGGGACAATTGGTGAAACAGCTAAAAGATGGAATGGAGAGCCCCGGTAATCATAAGCTGGTCTGGAATGGCAGAGATGAGAGTGGCAGACCGGTATCCAGTGGAATATACTACTATAGATTTGTGACTGAGGATTATAGCC
>Ga0116204_1000243_pt1 | contig 29783 bp, 28 predicted proteins | sample LakKivwa52mmetaG_FD_94481 | JGI IMG/M metagenome (GOLD analysis project Ga0116204, IMG submission 94481) | Anoxic lake water microbial communities from Lake Kivu, Rwanda to study Microbial Dark Matter (Phase II) - Lake Kivu water 52m metaG | ecosystem: Environmental > Aquatic > Freshwater > Lake... | reverse complement strand
GTTTTGTGATTTAAATCAACGACTTGTGATAAAGCTAAGGAGTCGTAAAAATGCTTGCGATACACTTCCAAGGGATCGGTGATGGCAGTTAAATTCATCACTTGGTTTTGGTCGAGCAAGAAGGTTAAATAGTCATGAAATTGTTGGAGTTGTTCTTCACTGGGGTTCAATTGAAAGCGTTGAAGGGCTTCGGTAAACCATGGATTCAAATAAATCACCTACTTATCCATTGTATCATAAGTCATGCATGCTTTGCATGAAAATTCTCAAATCAAAAACCTCACAAGGAATGTGAGGTTAAAACATGGACTTATTTGCGTAAGTAAACCAAGATTGCTTGAATATCGCTGGGATTGACCCCACTAATTCGGGATGCTTGGCCGATGGTTCTTGGCTTTATTTTGTTTAATTTCATTTTCGCTTCATTGGCTAGATTGACAACTTTCGTGTAATCCATAGTTTCTGGTAATAAGATTCGTTCTTCTTTCATCGATTTTTCTGCTTCTTTGATGGCTTTTTTTATATAGCCTTCATACTTCACTTGAATTTCGATTTGTTCCATGATGGCAACGGATTGAATTGTTTTGTCTTGTAAGTGACTCATGATTTGTTCATAAGTAATCTCAGGTCGTTTTAACAAATCATAGACGCTTATTTTATCTTTGATTTCTCCAAAACCTAAAGATTGAAAGGCTTCATTCGTTTCTGGATTCGGATAGAAAAAGATGGTTTGGATGCGTTGCAATTCTTGGTCAATCATCATCCGTTTGGTTTGAAACTGTTGATAGCGATCCTGTGAAATTAAGCCATAGCGATAGCCATAATCGGTTAACCGTAAATCGGCATTATCATGTCGAAGCAATAACCGAAACTCTGCCCTTGACGTTAACATGCGGTAGGGTTCTTCCGTGCCTTTGGTGATTAAGTCATCAATCAACACACCAATGTAAGCTTCATCTCTACGTAGAATGAATGGTTCTTGATTGAATAACACATTGCTCGCATTAATCCCCGCAATTAAACCTTGTGCGGCTGCTTCTTCGTACCCACTCGTACCATTAACCTGACCAGCAAAAAAGAGATTCTTGATTAATTTGCTTTCTAAGGTGGGGGTTAGGTCCGTAGAATGGATGGCATCGTATTCAATCGCATAAGCATACTTAGCAATCACAGCGTGTTCTAAGCCCGGTAAGGAATGAACCATTTCCTCTTGAACATGATGAGGCATCGAAGTAGAAAAACCTTGTAAGTAAACTTCATCTAAGAATTGACTTTCTGGCTCGATAAATAATTGATGACGTTCTTTATCGGAGAATCGGACTAATTTATCTTCAATCGATGGACAATATCGTGGCCCAACTCCTTCGACTAAACCGCTATACATCGCACTTTCCCCTAGATGATTCAAGATGATTTCATGGGTTTTTGGTGCCGTGTGAATTAAATAACAAGGCCATTCTTTTTCAATCGGTTGAAAGACGGAATCATCAAAACTAAAGTGGTAGCGATTGCCATCTCCTGGAGCGAGCTCCATCTTCGAAAAATCAATGCTATCGCGTTTAATCCGTGGAGGTGTTCCAGTCTTTAAGCGATAGGTTTTAATGCCTAATTCACGGAGTTGTCGGCTCAGCCCAATCGATGGTTTTTGTTTGTCGGGTCCGGAAGAGGTTTTGGTGTTGCCAACTAAAATCGCTCCCTCCATGTACGTCCCTGTAGTCAAAACCACTACCAATGAAGGAATGACTTCTCCAGATTCCAAAACGACTCCATGGACTTGATTATTCTCCACGATTAAGGATTGGACATATCCTTCTCTCACCGTTAGATTCGGTTGGGATAATAAGACTTCTTGCATTTTTTGCGGATATAACACTTTATCTGCTTGTGCTCGCAAGGCTCGTACGGCGGGGCCTTTGGAATGATTGAGCATTTTCATTTGTAAGAAGGTTTGATCAGTAACTTTCCCCATTTCACCACCTAAGGCATCGATTTCTCGAACTAAGGTTCCTTTGGCAGGACCACCGATGGAAGGATTACAAGACATCGCCGAAATCATCTTAATATTGCCAGTTATTAGCAACGTCGAAAGATGGCGTCTAGCTAGTGCAAGTGCACTTTCGACGCCGGCATGTCCTCCTCCAATCACAATGGCTTGAAACATCGGATCCCAACTTTCTATTCAATCAACTTAAAATGTAACAAGGCTTGGTAGACGCCACCTTCGTGAACCGAAGAGGTAATATAGCTCGCAACTGCTTTGGTTTCAGGGTATGCATTCCCCATGGCAATGCCGTGTTTGGCATACGATAACATCGAAATATCATTATAGCCATCCCCTATCGCATAGACATCATCTTCTGATAGGTTTAGATAGTTCACTAACCACCGAACGCCTCCGGCTTTTAAATCCCCAGCGTTGTTCACGTCATAACCGAAACGGTTACTGCGGTTAAAAACAAGCTCCGGAAAGTTTTGTCGAACTTCTTCGATATATTCATCTGCGAAAAATATCATCGCTAATAAGTCATGATTTAGATAATAATCAGGTTCAATCCGAGGACGTTCGATTTCAAAAATATCGGAAAATAAGTCCACTAAATGACTCCGTTTACTCAAAGCGACATAATCATCTTTGGATTCGAAAACTAAATCAATTTGTTTGTGTTCACAAAACTTGACCATTCTCGAAACGGTATCTGGTTTGATATAGTCCGCTAAAACGACATTCCCGTGGTAACAAATAAAACTGCCGTTCGCTGCTATATAGGAGTCAATCCCTAAGGTTTTTTCCATGCCATAAAGTAGATGTGGGGTTCTTCCAGTTGCGATTACCGGAATATGACCACGTTCTTTTAATTTTGAAATCGCTAAAAGAACATCCTTTGCTGGCTTTCCTTGATCGAGTATTGTTCCATCTAAGTCTAAAAATACAATGGCCATAACTTCCTCCAGAATAAAATCTCCTACCAAGCATCTCCACCCACATAACCGCCTTACTTAAGGCTGCTTCCGTCAAGATCTGACCTGATTCGTGGGTAGCTATTGAGTGAAGATGCTTCGTAGGAGATTTCCATGAATATTATACCATAATTCGTACTTGATTCAATTACTTTGTTCACTGCCTATCATGATTCGATTTCACTAGGAAAGCAACATGAATCGATTATGGGGTTAGATTGGTTCTTAATTGATAGGTCTTTACAATCAAATCTCCAGTGGACAACACTTGATCATAATATTCATTCACACGGATGGAAAAAGAACTATAAATACCATCCACTTCCATAAAATAGACAATCCATTGTTGGATGGTTTCAGAAAGTGACACACGATACTCAGCCCGGATAAAGGTTTGCGTTTCGCTGTTGTTGGTTAGGACTTCAGTTTGAAGCAATTCAATCTGATTCGGTAAGGTTCTTCCGGTCATACTAAACCACAAAATCCGATGTCCATCCGCGTTTGACTGAGTTACCCACTCGGGAAGTTCTTCAAGGGACTGGGGTAAAAGAACCTCTCCATACAGATTCTGAAGATTAGTCCGGATAAAATAGGAATACATTTGATAGGTGTACGTAGCTTGGTGCCAAGGGTGAGTTTTGATTTCTCCGGTGAGACCAAAATCTTGCCACCCATTATAGGAGCCAATTTCATTTTGGTCTAAATAACGCACAGGATTGATTTGGGTATAGTTGGGAAAGGTTAAGGGACTGTAATCGAAGTCATCTGTTTCTGGTTGGGTACTAATCATTGTTTCGGTTGTGGTGCTTTTTTGACACGAAACCAAAGTAAACCCTACAAAGATTAGTAACACGAAAGCCATCATCCGTTTCATCATTTCAACTCCTAATCTGTCAACACCTCTATTATAACCCTCATTTCTCGAGAAGGAGTGAATATTTTACTAAACCTTTCATAATTCACCGCCATCTCTCATAATAGAAAAGGCGAATCTTCAATACATCAAAGATTAGCCTTTAAGAATTATAATGAGGGTTGGTTTTTCCAAAGTCTGCTCACACTTACGTTTTCGATTCCCGTAAAGAGCGAAAGAATGACTTTAATAATTGACTCGATTCTACTTCTAAAACGCCAGAAATAATCTCAATTTGATGATTAAACTTTTGATCAAATAAAGGGACTACTGAGGTATGAACGCCACTTTTCGGTTCTTTTGCGCCATAGACGAGTCGTTTTAAACGTGCTTGAATCATCGTTCCTGCACACATCGCACAGGGCTCTAAAGTAACATAAAGCGTGCATTCATCGAGTCGCCAAGTCCCAAGCGCTTGAATCGCTTGGTCCATCGCGAGCATTTCCGCATGAGCGAATACGTGTTGGGTGGTTTCCCGCTGGTTGAAACTTCTAGCGATAATCTCATCGTTATGGACAATCACACAACCAACTGGCACTTCCCCCTTATCGTAAGCCTTTTGAGCCTCAAGGAGTGCTTCTTGCATGTAAAACGAATCGTCATTCAAGGTTTTCATAATGAATCGGTTTTCCAGGGACTTGGTGACAATGGCGACAACGGGCTTCGTAAGAATCTAGGGCTCCAACTAAGATAATGGGGTCGGTATAGTTTGCCGGTTTTCCATCAATGATCCGTTGCGTTCGGGTAGCTGGGGTATGACAAACAACACAAATGGCTGTTAATTTCGTAACATCTTCCGCAATGGATAGTAATTTTGGCATAAAGGAGAAGGGTTCGCCACGGAAATCACGGTCTAGTCCACTGACAATCACACGTTTTCCATGATCTGCTAAATACTCACAAATTTCCACCGCTTCTTCATCCAAAAATTGGATTTCATCAATCGCGATGACGTCTGTATCATCACTGACATGCTCGATGATTTCTTTCGAGGAACGAATATTGATGCTTCTGGTTCGATTATGATTATGACTAACAACTTCTTCTGCAGCGTAGCGATTGTCAATGCTTGGTTTGAAGACAATGACATTTTGTTTGGCGAATTCCAAGCGTTTCACACGCCGGATTAATTCTTCTGTTTTTCCCGCAAACATAGGCCCGGTAATGACTTCAATCCATCCATCTCGCTGTTTTAAATACATAGTATCGCTCCCCTCTATTTATGGGTATTATAAAACATTGGAATTGAAAATGCTAGAGGAGAATCCAATTTGGTGAACAAAACTCATTGACGAATCTGATCGGCATATTTTATATAATATCGCCATTTGCAAACAAAAAGCATTCTTAATAAGCAAAGTTTTCATGCTTTGTCCCTCTTGTAAACACCTTCTATATCTACTAATTAGATTGAAAACTAAGAGTCGTTCTTTCCTATGTATCACGAAATCAATCGACTCAAATATAAGCATTATGTAAAATCTGAATAAAGTCAATCAAAATGATTGTTATCTAGTGATACTCTAAGTAAAATTGAGACATGGATGATTTAGAGGATCGAATCATCTATCATTCAAGTTCTTTGTATCAAAAAATAGAAATGTACAATATGAAAGGTTGTGTATCCATGTTCAAGTTAAAAGGTTTCTCTAAGAAAGAACGAAGTTGGATTATGTATGATATTGCAAATTCTGCTTATATTCTTACTATCGTCACTGTCTTGTTTCCCATTTACTATCAATCGCTTGCGGCACATATACCCAATCGAACACAAATCTTTGCACTTGTTACTGCTGGAATTGCACTGACAGATGCACTACTTGCACCTGTGATAGCTGCGTTATCGAATTATCGTGGTAACAAGAAAAAGTTCTTCTTCATCTTTTTAGTTTTAGGTATAGCTGGTGGATTCGCTCTCATCATTCCTGGTCTACACCTCGTTGCTTTGATGATTGCATTTATCATTTCATCGATTGGTTTTAACGTCACCTTGGTTCTTTATGATGCGTTTCTAATTGATGTCACGGATGAATCAAGAATGGATGAGGTCAGCTCTGCTGGATATGCATGGGGTTATATTGGATCGATGATTCCCTTTGCTATCGCAATCATCCCCTATGCCTTAGTTACTTTAGGCTTTCTAGACCCGCAATATGAGGTTCTCACTATGTCATTTGCTTTTATCGTGGCGCTTGTTTGGTGGTTTGTCTTTTCTCTTCCTATCCTTCGAGATGTCAAGCAAAATTACAACATTGAGGATGAAAAAAGTCCACTGAAAGAATCTTTTAAACGATTATTCAAAACCTTCAAAGAGATTCGCGCCTATCGCTTTATCTTCATTTTCATGCTCTCTTACCTATTCTACATAGACGTGGTCAACACTGTCATCCGTTTGGCAACTACGATAGGTACTGACTTAGGAGTCGGGGTAACCGTATTGTTAGGGGTCATTGTCTTAGTACAATTGATTGCCTTTCCTTGTGCAATTATCTACGGAAAAATGGCGAAAAAGTTTGGTGGAAAGATTATGATTCTTTATGGAATAGCTATTTATGCCGCAACCATCGTCGTCACATCCATGATTACAGAAGATACGATATGGTTGATGTGGGTTGTAGGGGTACTAGTTGGTTCTGCCCAAGGTGGCATTCAATCCATTTCTCGTAGTTACTTTGCTAAAATGCTACCTATTGAAAAAGCCAATGAATTTTTTGGATTCTTTAGCGTCTTTGGTAAATTTTCTGGAATCTTATCCCCCTTCTTGCTCGCATTAGTCATAGGGGCTTGGGGCACAAATAATGCGGTGCTGATTCTTTTGGTTCCTCTTGTACTTGCTAGTGGACTGCTACTACTTGTTAAAACACAAAAAGCCCCCTACGTTGGATAACCGATAAACTGTCAATAATAACCAAAAACCCCTTGGATGTAAACAGAACAATAAAACTTGTCGATGTTCTTCCAATGGGTTTTTTTATATTGATTTTACGATATTGTCTGAATATAAGTAGCTTGATTCGGATTAAAATGGACAGTCTACTTTGAAATCATCCAAGATGAGAACTGTGTTATTGAAACAAATGAAAGTATTGCATCTTCAACAATAGATTACAGTCTACACCACTATTGAATGATTGATTTCGAAAGAGATTTTGTGGCTGAATCGCTTGATTATGTAATAGATACTTTGATGTTTCCTCCATTAACTCTTTTGCTCTTTGTAAGGCTAAATCAAATAGATCAGTAACACTCCATGTAAAGGGTTCTCCCGTCACTGGATGATACCATAACTGGTGCTTCAAATTGAGATAGTCGAAGTCTTCATCATAATTATGATACGATAAATCTTGATAAAAGACGGTTTGGTTTTTGTTAAAACAATCAACTAGGGAAAGAATTCTTTTCTTCACTCCATATCGGTCTTGGGTGATATTCTTACAAATGCGTTGTAAATGAACATACCCTTTGGCGTAATAGAGATCCCCCTTATCAACATTATAAACTGTTTTTGCGATAAAACCCATAAAATCCCTAATCACCTTTGGAACAACCAAATAATCAAAGGATAATCGATGAATGGGATATTGATGTGCCCATTGTTTCTTTACATGTCGTATGAAATGGATGTCTACACGTCGTTCAAACCTAACATGTAACCCCCGATGTGTCAATGTACTGGGATCATCTTTTTGGTAATTTCCAGAATGATAGTAGATGTAAGGATGAATCGTCGTGTCTAGTGCATAGTGAGATAGAAATCCTATGAAAAAGGAATGCAATTCCAGACTGTAATGCTCTTTCACATAGGAAAGCATCGCTATTAACATGTGATTAATTTTTGAATCATGCATATCATCAGCTAACTGTGTTGATTGAGTATGAAATGAACTTAGCCAATTAAAGTAATAGGGGTCCGGTCCCTGAGCCCCCATTTTTACTAAACCGGGATTTATGGGTATTGATGATGCTTTCATTAGTTCTTCTGATAACATCACATGCATGTATAAATCAGCCATATGTGATCCCTCTCCTTTTGTTTTAGTTGAAGTTGTCGATAAAATGAATTCTTCTTGCTTACCCATCCATATTCGCTAAAATCTATTTTGTTATATCATCCTCAAAACACCGATTTGTTTTTCTCATTATACCACTAAATATATTATGCTTGAATGCATTGGTTTCAAACTTCCACATCGGTTGGAAAGTTCCTGTATAAAAAGAACAAAAGGTGAATGTTCCACCCTCAGCGAATCAATGATTCGCCTTTAACAATCAAAATGAGAAGTTGTTTTTCCGATATATATTCTCACTCTTGCGTTTTCGGCTCACGCAAGTGACGAAAGAATCCCTTTAACCATTGACTCGATTCCATCTCGTTGTTTTAAATACATGGTATCGCTCCCCCTATTTTGAGTAAAACAAAATACCGGGAGTGAAATTGCTAGAGGAGATTCCAATTTGGAGAAAGAATAATGACGATTAAAAAGAATTTCCAGATAACATGCTTAACCACCAATAAAATTATCAGTTACTGTATTTATTTATTTTTTTGGCTGTGCTATAATCGTCTATGAAAACCAAATTCATTTCGTTTAGGAGTCACTAATGAGAAAAATTGCGATGTTTGGGCTATTCTTTTTATGCTTGTTGTTGATAGGATGTGACTCTACAACAACCTTTTTTACCCCTAAATACCCATTTGAAACCACAACTAATAACCACCAGACGACAACAACTTCAAAAACAACCAGTCTCACGGAACCGTATGTCGAATTGGCCCAAGGAGATATCGAAAAATTTCTTGAAACGCTTTCGCGGTTCCAAGCCAAATTCCAAGCTTCGCAACAATTATCTGTTCGAACGACAACCAAAACAATCGTTCATCGACAATCATCTAGCGTTCATAGTGAAAGTAAAAGTAGTTTAGACCTTGATTTAAATGACTTTTACCTCTTAACGACTCTGTATCCAAAAGCAGACATAAGTTCCAATTATACGATGAATTACCTGTTCGAAAAAAATGGCCAAATTCACCGATTCCAACACGATTCTGAATTTCGTATTCTTCGATCTGTTGTACTCGACCCCATCACTCAAACCGGGATGATTGATCTGTTGGGTCAATACGGTTTATCAACAGGGTCAACATGGGATCATTTGGGTGAAGTCGTTCGAATGACACCTTTTATCTACGAAGCCAAAATCGGGTTCCCTTATTGGGAAATGATATTGGGAAAAGATAATGTTAACTTTCTAAAAACACTTACTGGCGTTCGTTTAAATGACCAATATATCCGAGTTTCACTGCGTTTTAATCAAGACTATACTGCATTTGTCCAACAATTCAAACTTGATGTACAAGGACAGTTAAATAACCAATTTTACCGCCTAGAGCTTGATATCATCACGAGTCAAACCAACACTCCTATCGAGAAAAAGAGTGTTGCGGAAATGGGGTTTCGAGTTCCTGTTTCCACGACACCAGAAAACATTGAATTCGATAGTCCTCTTTCGAGCGAATATGATATCGTCAAAAACCAAGACAACTGGATTCGGATGTACCTAAAAACAGGCTACTATAATATCAGTTATCCTAGTCATGCAGATGTTTTTTTCTATGACGATCACTTACAAGCACTTCCTCATCTTTCACCATACAACCGCTTTTACATTAGTCATGACGGATATTATTATGTGAATATGCTCAAAACGTATGATTTTGGAATTATGAATTTAAAAGTGACCTTTCTGGAATACACCGATGTGGTCATGAAACGAATCGGTGAGACAAAAACCGGCACCATCACGGGTTACTCCGAAAGTATGTATGATGTGAATGTCTATACCTTCTCCTCCTCATTCAAAATATATCTTTTATCCGTCTTAATCGACTGGTATGCGACACCGATCCATCGATTCGATATGTGGCTAAAAAACGGATTGGAGACTTGTTCATCCCCAAATCATCAACCTTGCCTTTACTTCCTTACTCCGCACCAAGAAGTTAGCCTTTCTGTCTATACCAAAACACCAGGAGACTTTGTCTTACATTATCATCTGATTGAGGCCGTTCCTACACCACAATCACTCGATGAAATTCATGACATCTCTTTCTACTCAGAAAGCAAACCATTCTATGTTGGGTGGGGTGTTGAACGTGGATTATTCAAATTTAGTGTGACAGAAAAAGATAGTTTCTCCATCGACATCAGACGATACATTCGGAATGTTGATTGGAGCTACCGTATTTATGATTTAGAAGGAAATATCATCAAACCTACTGGAGCTAATGTATATGACCTTGATATTGGAACTTATGTTGTGGAAGTAACTAGTGTAGCAAATACCATCTACGTTCCAACCATAACCGCCAGGCCGAGGCCCTAATCAAGACCTTTCATGCTACAATTCACTCAGTAGTATTAGCTTTTCGAATTTGAAATTCGGAAAGCTTTTTACTCTCTACAGACTTGTTCATGAATCCATTCTGATTTCAATCTATAATGTAACAACAAGATGATTTCAAATCACATAACCAATTTATCATAGCAAAATTACCCTGTATCCGTTAATATAGAAAAAAGTACCCTATTTCTAGGATACTTTGGTTTTTTGTCTAACAACCATTTAAAAATGATTATTTCTTGTCGTTCATGCCGTAGCGTTTATTAAACTTGTCAATCCGTCCAGCTGCAGTGGTAAACTTTTGCGTTCCTGTAAAGAATGGATGGCAATTGGCACAGGTATCAACACGAATTTCTCTTTGCGTTGAACCGGTTTCAAAAGTGTTTCCACAGGTCGAACAAGTAACCTTGATTTTATTGTACTTGGGATGAATGCCTTGTTTCATACGATTTCTCCTTCTGCCATGAGGTAACTCATAGAAAGTTTCATAAGCAAAGGTATTATAACAAAGAACCAGTCCAAATGCAAGAAAAAATGCTACTGCTTTAGGTATTTTTTGGCTTACCAATTCATGGTATAATACATTCATGCTCGACAAGCAGGATCCTATGAATCATTGGAATGAAAAATCGATAGCTTTACATCAGAAAAAACAAGGAAAACTTGCGATTCGTTCGAAAGTTCCTTTAAAAACCATCGCTGATTTATCTTTAGCTTATACCCCTGGAGTCGGAGCAGTTGCGAGCTATGTATCTCAACATAAAGAATCTTTATATGATTACACCATGAAAGGGAATACCGTAGCGATTGTTTCCGATGGAACAGCAGTTTTGGGCTTAGGCCCGATTGGTCCAGAAGGAGCCTTACCTGTTATGGAAGGAAAAGCCATCTTATTAAAAGCATTCGCTAATTTCAATGCCTTTCCGCTTTGTGTGAATCTAAAAACAGTTGATGAGATTGTCAACTTCTGTAAGGCAATCGAAGTCAATTTTGGAGCGATTATGCTAGAAGATATTGCCGCTCCAGATTGTGTAACTATCGAGAGACGCCTTCAAAACGAACTCCAAGTTCCGGTCTTTCATGATGATCAACACGGAACCGCAATTGTTGTGAGTGCGGCTTTATTTAATGTTTCAAAACTACTTAAAAAACCATTATCCGAATTGAAAGTCATCTTAAGTGGCACTTGTGCAGCAGGAAGTTCGATTGCACGGATGCTTCACGCCATCGGGATTACTTCGATTGTTGCTTACAATAAGCAAGGCGTTGTGAAACAAGAAAAATACCACACCTATGATTTTGTCATCCGCGAGTTACTCGACGAAGGCATTCTTGAATCTCCGTCATGTAACGATTTTGAATCGCTTTTTGAAGGGCGTGATGTCTTCATTGGTGTTAGTGCACCGGGGATTGTAACGCAAGCGATGATTGCCAAAATGTCGCCCAATCCCGTCATTTTCGCAATGGCTAACCCCACTCCAGAAATCGATCCTCTGCTTGCAAAACAAGCGCATGCTTTTATTGTCGGCACAGGTCGTAGCGATTATCCCAATCAAATCAATAACGTCTTAGTCTTTCCTGGGTTAATGAAAGGAACATTACAAGCAAAGGCCAAGCAAATCACCATGAATATGAAAATCGCTGCTGCAAAAGCCTTAGCGAATGTCATCAAAGAAGAGGAACTTACACCTGACTATATCATTCCTTCTCCCTTTGATCACCGCATATCTTCTTTCGTCGCAAAAGCAGTAAAAAAAGCCTGTAAATAAGTAACTCCCCTTTGGCTATTCCAACGGGGAGTTTCTATGATTTAGTGGAACCGTTTTAATTCTTGATATAACCGCGAAACAGGAAGTCCCATAATCGCATAATAATCGCCGTTAATCGCCTTGACAAACTTCGCCCCTAATCCTTGCACTGCGTAGGCTCCCGCTTTATCAAAAGGCTCTTTTGAATCCACATACGCCTGGATTTCAGGTTTCGATAACTTCACAAATGTGACCCGCGCTTTTTCATAAAAGGTCGTTGACATTTGTTTCGATACAATCGCTCCCGCGGTGATGACGATATGCGTTTTATCCGATAACAATTCTAACATGCGGATGGCATCAGCTTCATCGATGGGTTTTCCTAAAATCACGCCATCGACAATCACAATCGTATCAAATCCTAATACAACATCGTCTTTGTGCGTCTTAAAAATGGTTAATGCTTTTTGAAACGCTAAATCCATGACTGCTTCTTCAATCGGTTTTAACGGATCCAAGTGTTCCTCAATATTGGGAACAATGACTTCAAAGGGGATTTCTAATAAATCTAATAATGCTCTTCTCCGGGGTGAGTTACTTGCTAAGATATATTTGGCCATATTGATTCCTCCAACATCCATTATATCAAAGAAGATGAAAATTGCTTTTCAATTTCAAAAAAAGTGTTCTCCACAAATTCATCACAAGTTCTTGATATTATAATAGATAATTTTCATCAAATCCACCATCATAATGAGCGAAGTATTGCTTTTTTTGATACAATAGAAAAGTAGGTTTACGATGATTGGGGGTGTTGTGTTGAAACCGTTCTTAAAGGAGTCCCTGTTATCTCCCCATTCCACCCTTGTCGTTGGGGTTTCTGGAGGAATGGATTCGATGGTTTTACTCCATCAATTAGGCGTCTTGCGAGCAAAGAATGATTACACCATTATTGTTGCTCATGTGAATCACCAAAAGCGACATGCTTCGATGGAAGAGGAAGCCTTTGTCCAAACTTATGCGTTGGAACATCAATATCCTTTTGAATCAACAAAAATTACAGTTCCCAATCAAGGAAACTTTCATACCAAAGCGAGAGAACTGCGGATGCAATTTTTCCTTGAAGTTTGTGCGAAATATCGTGCAACATCCCTTGTCCTAGCCCATCATCAAGAAGATCAAGCAGAGACCGTTTTAATGCGATTCCTTCGAGGAAGCCATCTAAAAGGGTACGGAGGCATGCAAGCAATCACCGATTTGAAATCCGTCTTATTGATTCGACCTCTTCTGCAAAACACGAAAGCCCAAATCAAAGAATACCTTACCTTTCATCAAATTCCTTACCGGGAAGATGAAAGCAACGCTCAATCCATCTACACAAGAAATCGACTTCGTCACGAAGTCATTCCGATATTAGAGAAGGAAAACCCTAGTTGGAAACAACAAGCCACTCACTTTGCGACTTTAATTCTTGAAACCACTCAATATTTAGAAACCCAAGTCGAGCAAACTTATCTCCAACTGATTTCCAATCCTGATCACCCATTTCGTTGTGAGGTAGTGGAGTTTCGAAAACTAGATGCGATTATTCAACGTCTTTTACTAGAGAAAATGATTCGACAATTATCTCATAACACCTGCGAATGTTCTTTTGTCAAACAAAACCAAATCTTACAAATGATTGCCTCTTCCAAACCAAATCAGGAAATGAAGTTAAATAAACGATATCGATTCGTGAAATCTTATCAATGGTTTGCCTTCGAAGATGTCACCCCCACTCTAGCTATCCCCGAACAAATCATCCCTGATTTAGGGACTTATACCCTCCCCTCAGGAGACATCTTGGAAGTTTCGCTTGAGCCAACACTTCCAAGTGGAAAGCAATGCATTTTATGGTATAATAATTTAAAGTCGTTTTTCCCCCTTCACCTTCGCACTCGCAAAGATGGGGACCGGCTCTATTATCCCTATGGCAGTAAGAAATTAAAAGACGTTCTCATGGATAAAAAATTCCCTCGGAAAGAACGCAATCAATTACTTGTCCTTGTGGATTCCAATGATACCATTTTATGGATTCCCGATATTGATTATGTCCATCTAAATCCCATCAAAACCCATCCCGTATATCTATCTTATCTTCAGAAAGGAAGTCCTTCATGTTAGAAAAAGACATTGAACGCGTATTAGTCTCTTCCGCCGAGATTAGTGCCATTTGCAAACGTCTCGGTGCGGAAATCACTCGTGATTATCACGGCAAACGCCCCATTATTGTCGGCTTATTAAAAGGCTGTATGCCCTTTATGGCTGAACTCATTCAATCGATCGATTTGTATTGTGAAATCGAATTGATGGGGGTCTCATCTTATCATGGAGGCATTCAATCCTCGAGTGATGTCAAAATCACGAAGGATCTCGAAGTATCCGTCCACGGACGCGACATCTTAATCGCTGAAGATATCGTCGATACTGGAAAAACCTTAGATGTCATCGTTAAGTTATTACTTCATCGTGGCGCACAGTCCGTCGAAGTCGTTACACTCCTTGACAAGCCCGCCGGCCGGGTTGTTGAGTTTACTCCGAAATACATTGGTACGACCATCCCCAAAGAGTTTGTGGTCGGATTCGGACTGGATTACAATGAATACTATCGGAATCTACCCTATGTTGGCATTTTAAAGCCGGAAGTTTATACGAAATAATGGAGGTCTCTTATGGCAGAAAACAATAATCAACCAAAAAAAGGATTGCCGACCAATCGCGCATCCCACTTCGTGATGATTGCCCTATTGTTGTTACTAGGAATTGCAATTTTCTTAAGTTTTGGCAATCTCAACTCCGCTATTGAATTACGCAATGATGAATTCGAAGAACGGTTAACCAGTAACCAAATTGCGATTGTTCGCATTACCCCCGTCGCCGGAGACGCAAACTACCGTGCTTACAAAGTGAGTGGGGAACTCCGAGATGGAAAGGCCTATATTTCCTATCTCGCAAATGATACAGACTATAACAATGTTGTCGAAATCATTCGCACATTAAACACTGACGGAAATGCCTCGAACAACATTGTCTATACCTTTGTCCCCGCACAAAGTTATAACTTCATCAACATCTTACTCCCGATTGTCTTAGTCATTGGCGTGATTGCCTTTTTGGTATTCATGACCCGTGGTAACAACAACGCAAACAAGCAAGCGTTCGACTTTGGAAAAAGCCGGGCCCGCCTCTCTCGGGGCCAAAAAACGACCTTTAATGATGTCGCTGGTGCAGATGAGGAAAAAGCAGAATTACAAGAAATCATCGATTTCCTGAAAAACCCTAAAAAATACATCGAATTAGGCGCAAGAATTCCCAAAGGGGTCTTACTCGTGGGTCCTCCCGGAACCGGGAAAACCTTAATTGCTAGAGCAGTTGCCGGTGAAGCCAATGTCCCCTTCTATTTTGTATCCGGTTCGGACTTCTTAGAAATGTTCGTTGGTGTTGGCGCCAGCCGGGTTCGCGATATGTTTAAAACCGCGAAACAAAACGCTCCCTGTATTCTCTTCATCGACGAAATCGACGCTGTCGGTCGTCAACGGGGAACCGGACTGGGCGGCGGTCACGATGAACGCGAACAAACTCTCAACCAATTACTCGTCGAAATGGATGGGTTTGGTCATAACTCGGGTGTCATCGTCTTAGCCGCAACCAACCGGGTCGATATCTTAGACCCTGCATTAATGCGTCCCGGACGGTTTGACCGTCAAATCTATGTTGGGACTCCCGATATTAAAGGTCGGGTGGAAATCTTAAAAGTTCACTCCCGGAAAAAACGGATTAATCCCGCCATTACGTTTGAAGAAATCGCTCGACGTACCCCTGGTTTTACGGGTGCGGACTTAGAAAACTTAATGAATGAAGCGGCTTTACTCGCAGCGAGAGAAAATAAGAATCAAATCGAACTGTCTCATATCGATGAAGCCGTCGACCGTGTCATGATGGGCCCAGCGAAGAAATCGCGAGTCTTCTCTAAAAAAGAACGTGAAATCATTGCTTATCACGAAGCTGGACACGCTGTGATTGGAATCAAATTAAAGAATGCCTCAATTGTCCATAAAGTCACCATCATTCCTCGGGGACAAGCTGGCGGATATAACCTCATGTTGCCCAAAGAGGAAGAAGCCTTCTTAAGTACCAAACCCGGACTTATGGAAATGATTACGGGATTACTTGGTGGCCGCGTTGCCGAAGAACATGTGTTCAAAGAAATCTCCACTGGTGCTCATAACGACTTACAACGGGCAACTGCGATTGCTCGAGCTATGGTCACAGAATACGGAATGTCTGAAAACATGGGTCCGATTTCGTATGAACGAAACACCGGCACCGTCTTCTTAGGAAGAGACTATGGCAAAGACAAAAACTTCTCAGAAGCGATTGCGACTGAAATTGACAAAGAAATTCGTTCCATCATTCATACCTGTTATGAAGAAGCGAGAGCTGTTATCGCAAAACATGATAGCTTACTAAAACAAATCGCTTTCTACTTACTTGAAGTGGAAACCTTAACCAAAGAAGATATCGATGAAATCACGGAGTTCGGCCATCTCAAACGGGCTGATGAAGCGATTGAAGCACGCAAAAATGCCAACTTCCTTCGGGAAGAACCTGCTAGTCCAAAAAGCGAATGATTCAGCTAAGGGATACCTCGCGTATCCCTTCTTTATTGAAAGGAGTCTTGTATGCGTTTAGATAAATATTTAAAAGTATCCCGTATCTTCAAAAGAAGGACCATTGCCAAGGAAGTATCCAACAATGATCGCGTTGAAATCAATCATAAAATAGCGAAACCCTCGTCAGCAATTCGTGTGGGTGATTTAGTTACCATCTATTACGGCGAACGATTATTTGAAATCCGTGTTCTCGCAATAGAAGAAAACACGAAGAAAGCGGACGCTTTAAGTATGTATGAAGTCTTGCGAGATGAAACAGTTATCAAGAAATGATTGAGAAATCGCCCTAATTTTGGTATAATGTGATGTGATTTTGACGGAGGGATTCGATGAAGAAACTATCTGCCCTGTTACTTCTCTTTCTTAGTTTACTTACAAGCCAAGCCTGTACCACACAGTATGAAACCTATGATGTCTATTCAACGGTCTATCCGATGCACTTTTTGGCTGAGCAAATCGGGAAAAATGTGGTGACTTCAGGATTGGTTCCGGGGGTTACCAATCATCATGATTCCGTGGATTGGAGTGCCCAAGATATCAAAGCGATGATTCATGCCGACTTCTTGTTTTATGTTGGCGTGGGATTTGATCCTTACATTGACCAAAAGTTCGTCGAGCTTTTCCAAAATAAGCCCGTTCAATTAATTAAAATTGAAACCGCAAAAGACGAAGACAATCTGCCCTATGTCGAACTGATTGAAGGGGTGGTTCATGAGCATGATCACGACCATGAAGATGAAGTTCATGGACATAGTGCTCTCGGCATCGACCCTCATTTTTGGATGTCACCGAAACGGATGATCCAAGCTGCTCGCTTAGTATACGAAACCTTCATTCAAAAATATCCAGGTTATCAAGCCACTTTGCAAAACAACTATCAAGTATTAATCTCACAACTAGCAAGTTTATCGGCACAACTCCAAGCCGCAGTCGATCGGCAAACAAAAGTCGTCCTAACCGCAACGAACATTTATGGGTATCTCCGTGTCGACTATGGCTTTGATAGTCTCTCGATATCCCCGGGATATCATGAAGAAACTGAACAATTCACGGTTCAAGAAAAAGACGAAATTGTTCAAGAAGCCATTTTCCATCAAATTAAGTTTATCCTCTATGAGAAAAACACTTCTTCTCCTTTATCTAATGCCATTTTTCAAGCCTTACAAACGCAAGGTCACCAACCAGTGAAATTGGAATATCATATCTTACACAATTTGTTTCAAGATGATTATCAAAACAATCGCCATTATTTAAGCATTATGACACAAAACATCCTGTTGTTAGAAACAGCGATGACCGAATAGAAATGGGGCTAAGAACATGGAAATCAAGTTAACCGAACAAGAATTAGTCAGACGTCAAAAAGCAAGCGAACTCAAAGACAAAGGAATTGATCCGTTTGGGTCACGGTTTGACCGGACGCATAACACCGAAACCTTTAAAGCGCAATTTTCCCCATTCACCAAGGAAGAATTGCATGACCATCCCAATCCCGAATTGGTAAAAATCGCGGGACGGATTATGACCAAACGAATCAAAGGAAAAGCGGGGTTTGCGCATATTCAGGATCAGTATGGTCAAGTTCAACTATACATCAAGATTGATAATGTGGGCGAAGCTGCTTATGAGTTATTTGAGAAAGCCGATTTGGGCGATATTATTGGCGTGGCTGGTCACGCAATGATTACGAACGCCGGCGAGTTGACCATCAAAGTGATTGAGTACACGCATTTAGTGAAAGCACTTCGTCCTTTACCTGATAAATTCCATGGGTTAGTGGATGTGGAAGAGCGGTATCGTCGTCGGTATGTGGACTTGATTATGAATGAAGACTCGAAGAAAACCTTGATTCTTCGCTCCAAGATGATCCAGGCAATGCGGGATTACTTAAATGGACTCGGGTATTTAGAAGTCGAAACTCCGGTCTTGCATCCGATTTTAGGAGGTGCGAATGCACGTCCGTTTATTACCCATCATAATGCCCTAGACATGCCATTTTACTTACGGATCGCCCCTGAACTCTACTTAAAACGGTTAATCGTTGGAGGTTTCGATTGTGTTTATGAAATTGGTCGTTTATTCCGTAATGAAGGCATCAGTATCAAACATAATCCCGAGTTTACCACCATTGAACTCTACTTAGCATACAGCGACTTACAAGGGATGATGGATTTGTGTGAAAATGTCATCATTAATATCGCAGAAAAAACATTGGGTACATTGACGATTCCTTATGGTGAAAAAACGATTCACTTAGAACGGGGATGGCGCCGGGCCCATATGGTCGATTTGATTAAAGAAGAAACCGGCATTAACTTCTTTGAAATCCATGATTTTGAAGTTGCGAAACAACTTGCAAAAGACCATCATATTCATCTTGAACCCCATCTCTTCAGTATTGGTCATATCGTCAATTTGTTCTTCGAAAAGTATTGCGAAGAAAAAATCATTCAGCCAACTTTTGTGTATGGTCATCCGATTGAAATCTCACCACTTACGAAGAAAGACCCTGTCGATCCTCGGTTCACTCAACGATTTGAGTTATTCATCGATTCGCGAGAATATGCGAATGCCTATACCGAGTTAAATGATCCGATTGATCAGCTAGAACGATTTGAAAACCAATTAAAAGAAAAAGACTTAGGCAATGTGGAAGCCAATGAAATGGATATCGATTTCGTTGAGTCTTTAGAGTATGGAATGCCCCCTACAGGAGGAATTGGCATCGGGATTGACCGGTTAGTCATGTTATTAACCAACGCCGCTTCGATTCGGGATGTCTTACTCTTCCCACACATGAAAAACCGCTCGAAATAGCCATTTCAATGAAAAACGCTTAGCCATCGCTAAGCGTTTTTTTTATTATGATTGTCTTTCAAGAAAGATACTACACGCTTTTGAAAATCAGTAGCTTCCTCAAAAGCCCCATGACCCAGTTCTTCATAAGTATGAAGTTGTACGTTTGGGATTTGTGAAGCTAGTTGAGTGGAGGTATTCGGTCCAACAATATGATCTTCTCCTCCTCCAATCACCAAGGTTGGTGCTATGATGTGCTTTAGTTCATCCCAACTATCATGGTTTAAACAAGCATTGGCTTGAACGATGAAGTTTTGAAGACTTTTGGGTTTTGTCAGTCGGGCAAGGATAGGAACCCAACCTTTCATTTGTTTGACTTTGTTAGGGGCGTATGTAGACTTCAGTGTTTCGAACAAGATGGCTTGGTAATCATTCTTGCTCGCCGCTTCCAACCAGGTCGTAATCACAGCTTCGAGAGTTTGGGTTTTTTTTAGCACTCGTCACTGCAAGAACTAACTTGTGGACACGGTTGGGGTAAGTGATAGCGATTCTTTGCGCAATCATTCCGCCTTGAGAAACCCCTAAGATAGAAGCTTTGTAAATTCCTAATTGATCCATGACCGCCACTTGATCATCCGCCATATCCTGTATTTGATATCCTTCGTTCATCGCTTTCTTACGTCCAAAGATATAAACGGTATAGTCTTTTGAAAAGGAACGATAAAGAAAGGAAAGCATCCACTTGGCTTTCTTAACGGAACGTAACGATTCACTCAATCCTGGTAAGATTACCAATATTTCTTGCCCTTTGCCAAAGCGAACGAATTCGATATTATCTCTAATTGGTGCTTGGTTTTCTTTCATCCCGATATCGACTCCTTTTTCGAGGTTGTTTCGCTCGATTTCGTTTGAAACAAACGCAAGACAAGGTACACCAGATGGAACAAGATAAAAATCCCAATCATAAACCCAATCACCCAGAAGTCACCAAGGAACGAAAATAAGAAATGGACTTCAGAAGGGAGTTCCCGTAAGAACAAATGATTGGTGTTTAAAAAAAAGTTTATCGGATATACAACAATCGAATAGAGGAACAAAATCAAACTCGAGCGAAGCAAATGCTTGTATTGAAAGGAAAACCTTGAAATGACCAATAAGTAAATATTGCCAAGTAAAAACAAACCATGGTTACCAAAATAATGGATAAATCGGAAATGAGGGAAGGTATAATCCAAATCCGCAATCAGGAGACTAAGCAACGCCCCCACAATCGCCCAAGGAAAAATCACTTGAAAGGTCTTCTCATTTTTCGTCCAAAGGGTATAAGCCGTCACATACATCGCAATCGCACAAACACCCATCGGTAGTAAAGAAGCTTGGAATCCTCCTCGACTAATCGCCCAAATATAAAACGTCCATTCCATGATAATCATCAAAACCGCAATACTTCTGCGAATCCAAAGATCCCATGTAGGATTAATCTTCTTACGAAAAATGATGACTAAACTGATTAATACAATCAAATCGAGTAATGCTAAAAGATGCATCCAACCAAACCATTCAAACCCTGCATATTGCTCGGAAAACACAATTTCACCTCATCTCATACATGCCATAACTCTATCATGAGAGGGGAGTAATTGACAAGGACTCAAGTGAAAATCTTTGAATTTTCAAAGACACATCGTGTTTTGCTTGAGCCGAATTGAAGTCGACGATTTCCAAAATCAAATCTTGAATCATTTACAGGAGTATAGACATATTTATTTATTTCCAGTATAATAAAATGGAAAATCAAGCAAGATAGTTGGTTTGACTCTCCCTTTATCTCATTTTCATTCTTTCGGAGGCCCCCAATGAACCCCATTCGTACTCTATTCGTGCTCTTGTTTCTCTTTGTTCTAACTGGTTGTCATCAAGATCCCATTCGGCTGAAGGGGAAGAATCAGATGGAACTACCGGTTCAATCCGAATTCGTGGAACCCGGTATGACGTTGCCCAAGGGGTACACCTACGAAGTATCAGGTCAAATCTACCATAACATCCTTGGTACTTACACTCTCGAATACACTGTTTTCAATCCCGCTGGTGAAATTGAAACAACAAGGTCTCGGAGCGTGAATGTCATCGACAAACAAGCTCCACAAGTCACCCTAAAGAAAAATTATGAGTATCGCTTTGGCATCGATACAAGCAAAAACATCGTGGAAGAACTGAAAGACAATTATTACTCCGCGTACGATCTCACGATTACCTCGAATATCGAACAAATCAACCCCAAACAGAAATCGGGTAGCCGCCGGGTCACTTTCACCATTACGGATCCTTCAGGAAACACCACAAAAGCCTCCACAGTTGTCCGGTTTCAACCCATCAATCTATTAGAGATCTGCGATCATTTGTATGAAAACCAATTCAGTACCGGGATTCGAGTTTCACGACAGTCGAAACATGGTGTCTATTCCTATACCTTCCGCTTTAGTGATACCGAGACCTTTCACTTTTATCAAGATTCTAAAAATAACAACGAAATTACATTCGTTTATTCCAAAACAATCAAGCAATGGTATGGCGATTATGAGTTTCGGATAGAAGGTGCGTATTCCAAGATGAATAAAGTCACGCTGTCGCTTGAACAACCTTTAGATCCCATTTATTCTCGTGATCGAACCCGTGTCCTAAACTATAATATCTTTGCTAATCCTCTTAAAACAGATAACAAGTGTTATTATTACGATTATCCTTCCAAAGGTTACGCGAAAGGAATTGCCGAAAACATCATCAACAATCATGTGGTGGATGGCGTAGCCGCACTTAAAACGTTCTTTGAGACCACCTTGAAAGTGATTCCCTATTAACCAATCAAAAAGCCAATGTCGATTTAGAAGGCACATTGGCTTTTTTTATTTGTTTATGGATGGAAGCGTCTTTGTAATAGCTGATAAAACTCGCCAATATCAGCACCATCCATTAGTGCATGATGACAAGATACTGTCATCGGAATATATGCCAATCCATCTCGGACAACATATTTTCCCCAAGTAACCCGTGGAAATGAATCGAACACACTTCCTGGCATCGCATGTTCCACGGATGTAAACGGAATCCATGGCAAGGAACTAATGAAGATGAGATCGTCCCGGTTGGGTTCATCTTCTAAATCAATGACTGCATTTTCCCTGTCTAACAACCGTTTTCCCTCTTCGATGAAGGTATTTCGATCTTCTTGGTACGGTATCGTCACAAACGAAAAGAGGCCCGAAGCAGTCATCGCTGTGGTGGATGCGTGAACGAAGTCGTGAATCACGACTTGGTTTTCCCGAATCCGCAGTTTGAACGCATCCAATTGATGGATGACCGTCATCACTTCATATAGGAAGGAAAGAAAAAAGGGTTGTTGCACTTGTTTGATTGTTTCGAGAAATGCATGGATTTCCAGTTCAAAACTCACTGAAAAGAACGGCTGTTTATATTCACGAAACAACCGATAATGTTGGCTTCGTTTCCAAGAATGGATATCGATTTCTCGAACCATCTATTCTTGATCTTCTTTCTTTTCTTCTTCGACAATCTCAACTTCTTCTAACTGCGAATGATCGATTTGCTGAATCGGTTCAACTTCAGTTGGAAGAATCTCTTCTTCTGGTTTCGTAGGATCATAAATGAAATCGTCGACATTTACAAGTCCTTTGAACTTCCGTTTCGCGAGGAACGCAAGATGATGATTCTTCCCGTTGGCGATAACAAATGCTAAGTGTTTATCCATCTCTAACTCATCATGAATCACTTCAAAGTATTCCGCCATCCGATAATGATAAATCAGTTTTGTCGAGATATAACCGTCATTACGATTGAAATGTTTCTCCACCACTTCTTTGAATTGGTCACTCAATTGTTCTTTGTTTTTCATCGCGTTTAAGATTTCTAAATATGAATTGACAAAGTTTTGATACTTCATCGGAATCCGCGGACGAATCGCTTCAATCCGTGAAATAAACAAATCAAATTGTTCCCGGTCTTCTAATTCATAAGCACTATACGCTTCAAAGACAAAGATTAATACTTGATAAATCGGATTCATCCGTCTTAAATCGACTTGATTTAACGTACGAATCGCTTCTTCGTAGTTACCCGAATAATATAAGACCATGCCCAAATACCAACGATAAATCGCTTTTAAGCCGTTCGTTGGGGCGTTTTCATAATGCGTTTTTGCCATTCTTAAGGCTTCTTCTAAATCCAAATCATAATCCACTAACAAATTGAACTTCGTTGAAAAGTGTTGTAATGGTGCAGTCAATTTATACTTTAAGAATAAATAAGCGAGCATCATGACAATTAAGAGATATAACCAGTCTTGTTCTAAAATGTAAATAGCGACGCCTGCTCCAATGATGACAACCCCCATCACTACGAGCGTAATGATAAACTGTTTCCGATTAAACATCCTTCTAAACCTCTTTTCCTAATAGGTAATCTTGTTCTTCATATAAGGGAATATTTAATGTGTCAGCGACATCCATAAAGATATCAATGATACTATAAAACTCTTGGTATAAATCACTAGCAAGTGCTTTAACTCGTTCATCGACCATCACCCCTAGTAAATCAGGAATGACTTGCTTCTTCTCCACGATTTCCGATAATTCATCCAGTAAAACATCCAAATCATCAGGAATCGATTCGTAGCCTTTTTCCGTGAACTCATAACGAATATCTTCGACATAGAGCAGATAGTTAATCACAGCTTCGTAGGCGAAGAAATCATGAAAATCCCCTTGAAATGCTTTTTCAAGATAAATCCGAATGGTCTGAATTTGATCATGTAAAAACTCTTGACCAATCTGATAGATTTTATAAAGTTCTTCTTCCGACGTTGACCAATCAAACGATTCTGCGGATAAAGAATCCATCACTTTTAATACCGGATAGAGGCGATCAAAGAGCGTCGCTTCATGTTCTTCCAATTCTTCAAGTAAATCATGATGTTCTTTTCGCCATAACAAATATTCTTTAATATAAGGTTTCATGTCTCCTCCTATAAGCGAAAAAACCACGTGAAGTGGTTTTAAGCTTGATTGACAGAACCGAACAAAATCATCTTTTCTTTGACCGATTGTTTAATCGCTTCATAGCCAGGAGCTAAGAGTTTGCGTGGGTCAAAGCCTTTGCCTTGGAGGTCTTTTCCGGCTTCGATGTATTTTCTCGTCGCATCGGCGAAGACTAATTGACATTCGGTATTGACGTTTATTTTCACAACGCCTAAAGAGATTGCTTTTTTAATCATATGTTCGGGAATGCCTGTTCCACCATGTAAAACAAGGGGCGTTCCTTGCGTGATATTACGAATTTCCGTTAGAACATCAAAATTTAAGCCTTTCCAGTTTTCTGGGTATTTTCCATGGATATTTCCAATTCCAGCCGCAAGAATGGTAACACCAAGATCCGCAATCATTTTGCATTCCTTGGGATCGGCAACTTCACCCGCACCGATGACACCATCTTCTTCTCCCCCGATGGAACCTACTTCCGCTTCGATGGATAAGCCCAGTTTTTTGGTTAATGCAACGAGTTCTTTGGTCTTTTGAATGTTTTCTTCAATGGGATAATGCGATCCATCAAACATAATGGAAGAAAATCCAGCATCAATGGCTTTTAAAGCCCCTTCATACGAACCGTGGTCTAAGTGCAATGCCACAGGTACGGTAATGTTCAGTCCTTTAATCATCGCTTTGACCATTTCGGTTACGGTTCCGTAGCCCGTCATGTATTTCGCAGCTCCTTCAGAAACTCCTAAAATAACCGGGGAATTTAACTCTTGTGCCGTGTTTAAAATCGCTTTTGTCCACTCTAAGTTGTTAATATTAAATTGACCGACAGCGTAGCCATTTTCATAGGCTTTCCGCAACATCGCTTCCGCTGAAACTAAACCCATAATCTTATCCTCCTGAAGTGGTTTTACCACCAATTTAGCACTTCTATTATAGCAAATATCTAACCTTTTGCGACAAATAATGTATGTTTTTATTGTGATGATTGTAAAAAGAAACCGATTGATGCGTTGGCATTATGTTTCTTGAAAGACGGCTTCATCAATCAAGACAATTCCATTATTCAAGTCCAAAGTACATAGGGCTCCATAAGGAATAACCCCTCTAGGTGTCGCATGTCCGAAATTAAGATTAACGATTGTCGGGATCTGATATCTTTGAGCAAAGGTCTTAAGAATCTCATTATATTCATCATAATAAGTCTCATTCATTGGCTTGCCAACAATCATCCCTGAAAGGACAGAGAAAATATTGAAATCGTCTAAGGTTTGTAAGTATAGACGATATAATTCTGGACTTGGAGTTTCCTCGCTGGTCTCAAAGAAGAGAATCTTCCCTTTCCAATCGGCTATTGTTGGCATGAGTTGATAGTGTTCATAGATGCGCTTCTGCTCGGGATAGCGACTACCACTATATCCGTCCGATAAACTTTCTAAACACCCTCCAAGCAACCGACCAGACACCATCCCCGTGCCGTATAAAACTTGGTGCCCTTTGGTTTCTTTGTGTTTTCGACGTGCTTGGCCTAATGAGTTCAATGAATACTCCTCACGTTCTTCATACCAAATCGGGGAAGAGGAAATCAAGCGAGTGGAGGAATTTGAAAAATAAGATAAAAACGCTGCTTTTGTATAGGGCAACATATCATCTTCCAATTCCGCGAGATCACTTAGAAAATTAGGACCATAAAACGAAGCCATGCCTAATTTGTAAAACATCAGATGATTGTTGGTTGTATCCGAGAACCCAGTAAATAGTTTGGGGGTTTTCTTTACTTGCTCAATAAACACTTCATCTTCTAATAAGTAGGGTAATAAGCGATAGGTTTCATCCCCTCCAATCGCACAAAGAATCCCTTGAATCGAATCATTAAAAAAGGCATCTTTTAAATCTTGGGCCCTCGCTTCGGGATGATCTTCCAAGAACTTACTTCCCTTTAGGGTGTTGGGCATGAAGACATGATGAAGTCCGAAAGACTTCAGTCGTTTGACTCCAAGGTCTAATTGATGAGTGCAAAACGACTCTCCTAAAATCCCTGAAGATAAACTTACAATGGCAATCGTATCTCCTAGTTGTAAGGGTCTGGGTTTATTCATTTGCATCGCCTCCTTATTCAAAATCGAAATCATGGATTCCTGATTTGGATGATGATTTGTACTTTTTACTTCTTAAAACGTAGTATATCACAAAACCCATCCGTTCTTTGGGCGGATTGAAAACTTCATCCCCGAATTTCATGAAGGTCCTTGATTAAAGACATCCCTCATTGATATAATACCCTTAAATACGTAAACATAAGGCTGTATCTTTTCTCATAAGGAGTTCCTATGCTCGACTTCATTCCTAGTTTTATCTCTCATTTATTTGGATATTTCTTACTTCGATCGTTGTTTGGCAATCAACCGAAAATCACGTTAAAACACATTCTTGTTTATCTTGCGATTTCGTTATATTTTAACTATTACCTTTTATACTACATCAGTGAATTAGGGTTTGGTACGCTCCTATTCATTTGGATTGGGCCTATGATGATCCCGATTTTCATTCATCTAGGCATGATTTACATACCCAACCGAAGAGCCCATCTATTTCATGCCAACTCCGCTTCAAAACCGACCAAAATCGCACCAAAAATCATTACTCTCCTGAAACGAGAAAAACTGACTTTACTAATTCTTGGTGGAGTCGCGATTGTATTAATCGGTTTCGTGTTCATCATGGGGAATGGGGACTTCATTGATTGGGTCATTAGCGGTGTATTGGGTTTATGTTTCTTCTATGTGGCTTGGACTTATTTCAAGTTATCGAACATCACCGAACAGAAAATTATCGTTATCAAAGGAAGAACAAGACCTACGGTGCTAGAATATCCCGTGGCCTCAACATTGCTCACCTTTGATTATGGTGCACTCCTGAATACCCCCGTATCATTTGTGGATTATGTCGGTCGGGTTTTAGTAAAAGACGAATCTAGCAAAGCATTCTCTTGGCACTTCTTGTTTAAAACTCCTGATGATGCCTATACCAACCCAAACTTGAAACCGAGTTCAGAACACATTTATCTAGAAGTGGCTTCGCAACTGAACTACATCTATGATGCCAAAATTTCCTTATGGAAACGAGACAACCAGTTGCTAAAGATGAAGAAGAATAAATCGTAAAAGCGATGTGTATCAACGCTTTAAATGAAGTGAAACCACTCCAACAACGGGGTGGTTTCACTTTTTATTCTAGAGAACCTAAGTCTTGACGTTTTTGGACTTCATAATAAAAAAATGGCTCCCAAGTGGGAACCATTTCTAACATGTGCAAAAGCTTATTCTTTTGATGCTTTCGGTTGTTTTAAGAAGATGACTTTCCAAAACTTCACGAACAAGAACAATAACACGGCGATGATGAGATAAGATAACCAAATGATTTCAGTTAACCCATAAACGATATAGCCCACTGCGGCGATTCCGAAGCCAACCAAAGCATAGGGTAACTGGGTGATGAAGTGGGAATGCAGGGTGGAACGTGCGCCGGTTGCGGATAACACAGTGGTGTCCGATACGGGTGAAGTATGGTCTCCAAATACGGCTCCACCTAATACAGCAGCGATAATTGCTGGTAAGTAAGCTGGATCGGTTGCCAATGCGACTGGAATCGCGATGGGTAATAAAATTCCAAACGAACCCCAACTGGTTCCTGTCGCGAATGACATCGCACCAGCGATAAAGAATAAGATTAAGGGAAGTAGAGAGTGAGCGATATTGGAGTTCACAACGACTTCAGCGATTAAGTCGCCAGTACCTAAATCTTGAATCGCGGTGGAAACCATCCACGCTAAGACAAGAATGGCGCCTGCCGATTTGGCCATGCCTAACATGCCTGTCACTGAAACCTTTAAAATACTCTTTGGTTTCACGTTGTGATCGGAGAACGCTAAACCAACTGCTAAAAAGAACGCAAAAAGTCCACCTAAGAACAACGGAACTGTGATATCTTGAGACATCATTTCAGCGAAGTCAAATTCCGCTTTCACTAACATCGAGAAGAAAGTAACAAAAACCAATAAAATGATTGGTGCGATTAACGACCATTGGGTCGCTTTTTTACCTTCTACTTGAACCTTACTGACTGTTTCGGTTTCTAACTTCGAAGGATCGACGCCTGTTTCTGCAGCTTCTTCAAATTTCTTCATCGGCCCAAAAGAGATGCCGAAACGAATGATTAAGAAAACCATAATAACTGCGGTAATGGGATAGAATTGGAAAGGAATCGCAGAGATGAATCCTTGTAATCCGCTTTGTGTATCAAAGCTATTGGCTGCGAATAATCCACCAATCAAACCAATAATGTAAGCACCCCATGTGGAAACAGGCATTAAAACAACAACCGGAGCGGATGTCGAGTCAATCACATACGCCAGTTTTGCCCGTGATACATTGTACTCATCGGTAATGGGTTTGGAAACTTCCCCAATAACTAAGGCGTTGAAATAGTCATCAATCATAATGATTAATCCAAGCACCCAAGTAACCAATTGTGCCGCGACTTTGTTTTTGATTTTCGATACGGCCCAGGATGCAAACGCCCGAACTCCCCCCATAAGGGTAATAACCGAAGTGATTCCCCCAATGATAATACAGAATCCTAAGATTGGCATGTACCATTCGAAATCAGAGATAATTCCCCAAAAACTTTCGGCGAGATACACCACTGCATCAATGGGGTTGTAGTTTGCATAGATGAAAGCGGCTAAAACAACACCAACCCCTAATGAGATTAAAACTTTACGAGTAAGTATCACCAGTGTAATCATAACTAATGCTGGAAGCAGCGCAAGAAATAAAGCCAATTTGAATCCTCCTTTTAATTTTAAGATTTTGTGTTATCATAACACGAAATTTACGTAAAAAATAGAGTTTTTTTGAAATTACTCACAAAAATGAAATGTTTTAAGATATGATAATGGTAACACCATGGGAAGACAAACTATCAACACACAAGAAGAAAACAGGCTTGTCCTGATTTTTAATAATGCCGGCGAAAGGAGCGTTATGTGATTGTGTTAAACGATGTGTTGAATGCCTACCCGAAGAAGCCAGAATACCTCATTGAAATCTTACTGGCTTTGAAACAACAAAAAGCAGATCATGCCTTTACTCAGGAAGAGTTACAAGCGGTAGCGGAATATTTAGACATTCCTTCCTCCCGTGTC
>Ga0116204_1000241_pt1 | contig 29912 bp, 24 predicted proteins | sample LakKivwa52mmetaG_FD_94481 | JGI IMG/M metagenome (GOLD analysis project Ga0116204, IMG submission 94481) | Anoxic lake water microbial communities from Lake Kivu, Rwanda to study Microbial Dark Matter (Phase II) - Lake Kivu water 52m metaG | ecosystem: Environmental > Aquatic > Freshwater > Lake... | reverse complement strand
CTGGTTTGATGATTTTCGGTATTTATTCAATCATGGGTGATGCCATGGGCAACATGTTTACCGGTGACCCCGATTACGTTCCGATCGTTAAAGTCGTGAATATGCCTGAAAGCATTGACGCCATCATTACGATTAATGAGATTGAAGCCGAAATCGAAGAAATCACGCTGGATCAAGTCGCTAGTGTCAAAGCCGACATTATCGCTAAAGACGTCGATCTTTTAATGGTCTATCCCTTTGATTTTGATCAATTAGTCGCTGACGCCATTACTCTTGGCGGTCCCGCTCCTGAAATAAGCATGTTTTTTAACTCGACGAAACCAGAATCATCTTCAGTGTATATGCTGTTTACAGCCTTGATTGAAGGCTATGAAATGAGTCTGAGCAATGTCATCAACCTTAATGGCGATATTGACGAGTCTTATGACTTAGCGACAGATGAAGATACACTAGGCATGGTATTATCGATGATTTTGCCGTTTTTGATTTTATCGTTACTATTTTCTGGTTGTTTAGCCGTAACTCCAGAATCAATCGCTGGAGAAAAAGAACGGGGCACGATTGCCACTTTGTTAGTGACTCCGATTAAGCGACATGAGCTGGCGATTGGTAAGATAATTTCCTTATCTATCCTAGCGTCGCTCGCTGCTTTATCTAGTTTTACGGGAACAATATTGTCACTGCCGAAAATCATTGGAATGCAAGGGGGCGATACGACCTCGGCGCTTTCTAATTTCCTGATTACTGACTATTTAGCCGTCATCTTTGTGATTGTATCGATTGTTTTGCTGATCGTTTCCTTTTTGGCGATTCTATCAGCGTATGCCCGTTCCGTTAAAGAAGCCAATGCTTTGGCGATGCCGTTTATGATCGTGACATTGCTAATCGGCATTTTGACGATGTTTGGCGGCGCTTCCTCAACGAATTTGGCTTTGTATCTCATTCCCATTTATGGACCGACGCAGACGCTCGTCGGTATTTTCTCGTTTGCGACTAATTGGACGCATATTGCAATCGCTGGCATTTCTTCAATTGTGTACGCGGCACTATGTGGTCTACTACTTATCAAGATGTTTGACAGCGAACGAATCATGTTCAAACGTTAAGTGCCCTAGCACTCATTTCTTGACAGTGCCAAATAATGTGATAATATATCGACTGGATAGGAGTTTTCAATATGGCAGAAGTAAGACAATTTAAAACCGAATCAAAACGTTTACTGGAACTGATGGTGCATTCGATTTACACCAACCGGGAGATTTTCTTGCGCGAACTTATCTCAAATTCATCTGATGCGATCGATAAGTATCATGTCCTCTCGCTCACAAATGAATCGATGGAAAAACGCAATGATTACGAAATCTTCCTAGCGGTTAACAAAAAGAAACGCTGGCTGAAAATTACCGATAACGGTATCGGAATGACCTATGACGAACTTAATGACAATTTGGGAACGATCGCCGCTAGCGGTTCCCGCGAATTTCTTAAGAAAGTCGCCGATGAGAAGCTTAAGAGCGAAGCTGAGCTGATTGGTCAATTCGGCGTCGGTTTCTATTCAGCTTTTATGGTCGCGAAAAAAGTCGTCGTCGAGACTAAATCACCGCTGTCTGACAAAGCGTATCGTTTCACATCAGACGGTACTGAAAGTTATGAACTTGAGGAAATCACCAAAGAGAAAATCGGAACCGAAATCACACTTTATCTACGCGATAACAAAGACGAAGATAAATACGATGAATTTCTCGAAACTTATACGATTCGAAATCTCGTTAAGAAGTATTCCGACTATATTCGTTATCCCATCAAGATGGAAGATGAAAAGGAAATCGCTAAGTTAGACAAAGACGGCAAACCAATCGAAGGTAAATATGTCAAAAAGACAGTCGTTGAAACACTGAACTCAATGATTCCTTTGTGGCGTAAGAGCAAAGCCGAAGTAACCGAGGAAGCACTAGCCGACTTCTATAAAAACAAATTTTCGGATTATGAAGCGCCACTGAAGAGTTTCTTCGTCTCGGTTGAAGGCCTCATCTCATATAACGCCTTATTATTTATCCCCAGCCACGCTCCCTATAACCTATATGATGAATCTTATGAACGAGGACTAAAGTTGTACGCCAAAGGCGTCTTTATCATGGATCCGTGCAAGGAATTAATTCCCAGTTATCTTCGTTTCATGAAAGGCCTGGTCGATTCACCCGATTTATCACTCAACATTTCCCGCGAGATGGTGCAACAAAACAAGCAAGTCGGTAAGATTGCCGAAGCGCTTGAAAAGAAGATTTTGGGCGAGCTAGATAAACTCAAAACAAGCGACTATGACAAGTACCTTCAATTTTTCAAACTTTACGGCATCAACTTGAAATACGGTTTGTACGAATTGTTCGGAATCAAGAAAGATTCAATTAAAGACTTGCTCGTTTACACGACGATGAACGAGGAAAAGCCGATTGCTTTGAAAAAGTATGTCGAAGCAATGAACAAAGACCAAAAGTTTATTTATTTCGCTTCTGCGAAAACTAAAGATGCGATTAAGGCGATGCCTCAAATGGATCGCATCAAAAAGCAGGGCTACGATGTCTTGGTGCTCAGTGATGATATCGATGAGTTTGCACTGTCGATTTTGGACGAATATGACGGCAAAAAGTTTAAGTCAATCAATCAAGGCGAATTCGATGAATTAAGCAAGGATGAACAGAAAACTTATAACGATCTTAAGGAACAAAAGAAATCGTTACTTGAAAAGATTAAGGAACTGTTGAAAGGCAAAGTAGCCGATGTCGTTATTTCCAAACGTTTATCTGATGCACCGGTTTGTCTTGTCAGTGGCGAAGGACTCTCATTCGAGATGGAAAAGGTGCTGCAGCAAACACAACAAGAACAAAAACCAAAAGCCGAACGCATCTTGGAAATCAATCCCCATCACGACCTGTTCAAGGCGCTTGAACGTTTGTATGTAAAAGATCCCTTGAAGCTGGCCAAATACGCCGAGTTACTATATTCGCAAGCGCTTCTGATTGAGGGCTTTCCGCTTGATAATCCGCTGGAATTTTCCAACACGATGATTGAGTTGATGATTGCCTCATCGCCAATAGATTAGATAACAGAGATGGATGCTTGGATGCGTCCATCTTTTTTTTAAAAAAATCTTCATCAAATATATAAACTGAAACCATTAAAATATTTCATGCAAATCCATCCCGAATAATTTTCAGGAACTTTTGTAAGCGGTTTCTGTTTTAATGCGACAAATATGATTTTCTCCGTCAATAACCATACAAATTAGCAAAATAGTACCAAATAATTGTTAAAAATCACATTTTCCTCAAAAAAAATAAAAAAACATTAATAATGCATGGCGTTTCTGATGTATAATCAGTGCTAATCGGGCTTGAAAAATTATTGGTTTTTATCGCTGAAAACGACTAAAATCGGCTGTCTCTTTAATTAAATACGCATGCGTGATTTATTGACATTGAAAAATAAACTGATTACACTTAGACTACAATAATCATATTGTATGAAGAAAGGAGCACATTTATGATTAAACGCAAGTCGCCCTTACTGCTAGCGTTTGGAGCCTTGGTGCTAGTGGCCTGCGGAAGCAGTTCGCTTACTCCATCGTCATCAAGTTCTTCAAGCAGTCTACCACCTTCGAGCACTTCGGTTTCGTCCGAAGACCCGAATGCTGACTTACCATTAGCCAACGGTTTATTCAACTATACAGCCGCTGACTATGATGAGAAAGCTGAAATTCTGGGACAACTCGAAAAATGGGCCCAAGACGAATTCTTGGCTGGCATCCCGATGTATGATAGTGGCGGAAACGTCCTATACAATGGTCGGTTAACCATCCCAAGCGACGTCTTCATTCCTAACTATGGCTTCGGTGTTGGAGAAGGAACAATTAACTATCCAATGACCGCCGCCCAAGAACCAGTCGCTGCTTATCGTAGTTATTACCATGCTTGGACTGCAAACGAGCCAACCTCAATTAACTACATGAACGCTCAAGACGCGGTCACCTCTGATTTCTATAGCTTGATTTCTTCGTCCTACTACAGCACGAAGTTCACTCAAGACAAAACCGCTTATGAATGGTATCCATCATTAGCGACCGGCTTCCCAGTTGCTCTCAACCTTAACGCAAGCACTGGCATGGCCACTAGATGGCGTGTCCCGGTTCGCACCGATGCCGCCATGGTCTATTCAACACTGTCCGTTGATCCGGACATTACCCCATTTAATGGGCGCCGTGTTGCATTAGCCGACTACTTAACTCCGTTCCAATTGATGCTTGATAATCAATGGTTCCGCGCGACCGATCTAGGTTCCGCTACCAGTGGTTTCAAAGGCGTCTCCGCTTACTCCCGGAATATCGCTGCTGGAAGACCAGCCGACTGGAGTACCGTTGGTATTCAACTCAACGCCGCTGAAAACGCGATCGAATTTGAATTCAACGTTCCAAAGACTGCTTTCTATGCGATGTATAACTTATCAACCACATTATTCTCACCGATCCCCGCATCATTCATTACGGCGATTGGCGGACCAGCCGAATTTGGTAAGAAAAACATCGACTCCACCTTGTCACTCGGTGTCTATACGATGGAAGAATGGCAAGAAACAAAACAGGTCGTCTTCAAAAAGAACGCTTCTTACTATCAAGCAGAACGTTACAATTTTGCTGGCTACATGTACACCTTTATCCCCGCAGGCGCTAACGTCGCCTTCGATGAATTCCTCAGTGGTAAGCTTGACGCCGTTGGTGTCCCAGCCGCCCGTATTAAGGAATTTAAATCAGACCCACGTCGCCGTGTAACGTTTGGTGATACAGTGTTCAAACTACAAACCAACGCCACGACACAAGAACGCTGGGAAGAACTATTCGGCGAAGAAGGTACGATTTTACAAACCGCACCAGAAAATTACTGGGACGTCAAACCTGTCATGTCGAACAAGAACTTCTTAAATGGTCTCTATTTCTCGATTGACAGAATTAATTTGGCTGATCAACTCGGCCGCAACCCAGCACAAGCCTTCTTATCAGACTCATACATGATTGACCCAGAAAATGGTATTTCATTCCGTTCAAGTGATGCCGGCAAAGCCGCTATCGCCGATCGGTTACCAGAAACTCAAGGTTACTCAGAAGAATTGGCCAAAGCTTTATTCGTCGAAGCGATGAATGAAGAAGTTGAGGCCGGAAACTACGTCCGTGGCACCACCGCCAGCCCGACCGTTATCACTTTGAAGATTCACTGGCAGACCGCCGTCTCGGCAACAACCGATGGCGCGATCATCAAGTCATTCTTTGAAGATACGTTCAACGAAGCTGTCGAAGGCTTCCAATTGGTTATCGATAACTTTGCGACAGCCAACTGGTACGACGTGTACTACAACTCCATGATGACCGGTCAATTTGACTTCGCTTTGGGCGCTATCTCCGGTTCACCGCTTGATCCGCTCAACTTCATGGAAGTTTTAACCTCTGACAACCGCACTGGCTTCACCCTTTCATGGGGTGCTGACACTGCCGTCCCATCACAAGCGATTCGCTATGATGAAAAAGCATGGTCATACAATGCCTTATTTGCGGCCGCCAATGGCGGAACCGTGGCAGAAGATGGCGCTTCGGCGACCTTACTGACCATGGGACCACACCCAGATGATGCCGACCTTGTGTGGGCTGATGAATTATACCCGGAAGTTGATCCAGTTTCTGGTAAATACACAGTCCGTTTGGTTGGAACATGGTTCAATGAGCTCCCAGCAGATGTCGAAATCGATTTCTTTGAAGTCTTGATCGTTGACTACTGGAAGCAATATCGTGCATTGCCAGGTGTCTACGTCGCGAGCTTCCCAGCCGCTGATGTTGTCACCAAAAACGCAGATGGCACATTCGCTGTGACATTAGAACTTGATATCCCATTCTCCAACCCGTATCCAGCTGACTACTATGGCTTCATCGTCCAGCTACAATATGTTGTGACGATTCAAGGTGTTAGCACGCCGGCCGTGGCTGAATACTGGTTCTACTCACCAATCGCCCCAGTGGTGTAATTGGTTAGTAAAAATAGTTTCAATACTTATCTTTAGACTTTTTGTAAATGTCTAGAGGAACATTGCCGGCCTAAAAAACCGGCAATGTTTATTTCTAAAAATTTGTAAGAGGGGTTTTTTATGACCAGATATATACTTAAAAGGCTTGGATTAATCTTCTTCACCGCCTTTATAATATTGTCATTGACCTTTATTTTGATGAAAAGTTTGCCGTCCGACTTTCCGGTCGGAACGATTGATGCACGCATCGCTTTTTATGAAAATCAAGTTCGCTTGGGATATTATTTCCACGTTGATCCTAGCCAAGTCCAATTAGCGGAAGTAATAATTATCCGCGGGACGGAACGCTATTTATACGCGCAACATACCGTCATGTATCAATATTTTCAATGGATCGGCAACATTGCCAGAGAATGGGACTGGGGCACATCCACGAAAATTTCGCTTAATGAATCGGCGATTGACATTATCGCCAAACGAATACCTTATACGATTAGATTAAATATTCTCGCCCTTTTTATTGCCGTACCATTAGGTTTTACGTTTGGAATCTGGGCCGCGCTTAAAAAGAATAAACCGACTGACCACATCATCTCGACCTTCGTCATGGTGTTTATCTCAATTCCCGGCTTTGTCATTATCTCTTATTTAATGGCAATATTCGCATACGGATTAGGATGGCTTCCTTCGCAGTGGCCAGCTGACTCCTCTCCCGCAAATGTTCGAGCCATGGGATATATTATTCCTGTCGCCGCATTATGTTTTGGCACGATTGCCGGTTTTGCGCGTTATACACGCGCTGAGTTGACCGAAGTGATGTCGAGCGAGTTCCTCTTACTCGCCCGCACCAAAGGCTTAACTCGTCGGCAAACCGTCATCCGCCACGCGATGCGCAATTCGATGGTTCCCATCGTCCCGATGATCATTGGACAATTTATTGGTATTTTATCCGGATCGATTGTCTTAGAAAATTTGTATGGCATACCGGGTATCGGTAGCCTATTCGTAACGGCGTTAACGCAAAAAGACTATAACGTGATTATGGTCGATATGGCGATATTCACCCTGATTGGGCTTTTCGCCGCATTACTAGTCGACTTGTCGTATGGCATTGTCGATCCTCGAATTAGAATGGGGGCTCGCAAATAATGGCAAAAGAAGAAAAGAAAATCAAATCAGCGACAATCGATGAGTCGCTTCCAAATGTTGATGAAAAAGATTTCGTGTTTGTCCAGATGGACAAGACGATTCATGACATTAAGTTTCAAACGAAACCAACGACATTCTTTAAAGATGCCTTAATTCGCTTTTCAAAAAATAGATCATCGGTCGTCGCCGCTATTTTAATCGGCATATTGATGTTGATGGCGATTTTTGTCCCAATCTTCAACGATTCAAATTTGACTAGTCCATTTACCGATGGACGTTTCTTACCGCCGAAGTGGCATGGATTTGAAAACGCCGGCATTCTTGACGGATATCGTGATTATGAAAATATCGTGATTGACGTTAGCGATCCGGACGATCCGACTCCGGTTGGTTACCTCAATGAAGCCGTCATCGGTCCGATTGACACGTATGAAGACACCACCAATGCCCCGAGTGAGTTCGCCTATGGAGGCGCCCTCGCCCTCCGTCCTGATACAAGATCAGGTCCCGTTAGTTTGATGTCGCCTAATTTCTTTATTAATAAACTAAATAGTTACGAGTTCGCCATCGACTTCACGGATCGTAACGCACAATTGACTCCCGTTCCCGTCTATGCCCTATATCTCGATGTTAGGTTTGAAGGCACCGTATTTACGCCTGTGTTGCTCAAAGCTAAATCTTCAGATTTTGGTTTAGTTAACGTTAGCGATATTAAGGATAGGCTTACATTGGCAATTCCTTCTGGTAACGAGAATTTCTCGTTCCAAAGCCGCTTCCGTATCGAACTGGATACGGTGAGCGAAGGCGACTATCCGGCATTATTTATTAAATCATTCATCGCCGCGAATTCACTTAATGCTGGCGATGACACGTTTGATGAACTTAACTTTGATGATGCTAATGAACTATTAATGCGCGATAAGATTGAAGCAAAAGCCGCTGGACGGTGGAATACACTCGGAAGTGGCTCGAAAACGTTATTTGAAGGCACGATTATTCGCGGTAATTTCACATATAATCCATATGCCGAAGTTTTCGGAGAAAAGGAGCGCGTCATTGGTGAAACGCGATTGATGGGCTATGTCCAGCAAGGACTGATTGCCTATGACTTTGCCGTCGGCCCTTCGTCGTTTGAACTTCTAGACGATGCCTCACCTGTTCGTTCGGTGATTAGCCAAAAGAGCATAACTGGCGGCGGTTTGACCGTTCGCGAAGTCACAGCCGTTGTTTCGATGTATCGATTCTATGGTTTTGACGAAATGCCCTATTATACATTTGGCACGAATCAATACGGCTATGATTATTTCAAACAAGTATTTTCCGGTTTAAGAACATCACTTATCATCGGCTTCCTTGGCGCGATGATTAACATTACGATCGGCCTAATCTGGGGTTCCATCTCCGGATATTATGGTGGCAACATCGATTTAGCGATGGAACGTATCATTGAAATTCTCGGCGGTATTCCTTGGATTGTATTAATGACGATGGTCATTCTGCATCTTGGAAACTCGCTATCATCATTCCTGATTGCCGTGACATTGACCGGCTGGTTAGGGGTATCTGGCATCACGAGATCGCAGTTTTATCGCTATAAACGACGCGAATACGTATTGGCCTCGCGCACGCTAGGCGCGAAAGATGGCCGTTTAATTTTCCGGCACATCTTGCCTAACTCAATCGGACCGATCGTCACCAGCACCGTATTAATGATTCCAGGCATCATCTTCGCGGAAGCGACAATCTCGTATTTGGGTCTCGGTCTTCAAGGTTTGCCCAGCCTTGGCGTCGCCTTAAGCGAAGTCCAGACATATTTATCAACATCGCCGTATCTTGTCTTATGGGGGTCGGTCGTTATCTCGATTTTAATGATTTCGTTCAACCTGTTCGGCAACGGTTTGCGTGATGCCTTCAACCCATCACTGAAAGGGATTGCTGAATAATGGAACAGACAAATAAAAACAAAGAAGTCGTTATCAGTGTTCGCGACCTCAAAATATCTTTCTACACTGACAAAGGCCGTGTCAAAGCATTGCGCGGCGTATCATTTGACGTTTATAAAGGCGAAGTTCTTTGTATTGTCGGCGAGTCGGGATCAGGTAAGTCGGTAACCGCTAAAACGATCATGGGCATCTTGCCCGGAAACGGTCGCGTTGATGGCGGTTCAATCGTCTACCAAGGCGAAGATTTAACGAAAGTATCCGAAGAAGATTTCCACCAAATTCGCGGCAAGAAAATCGGCATGATTTTCCAAGATCCGCTGTCTTCACTTAACCCAATCATGCGGATTGGAAGACAAATTACCGAGGCCCTTATTATTAACGGCGATAAAATTAAACGTCGTTATGCCGATTTGATTCTCGATAAACTCATCGCTTATAAAAATAACGTTTCCAAGAAAAAAGCGCTGATCACACAAGTGAAGTCGAATCTTGGCTTAGCGATTGATGATTTGAAAGAGGAAATCAAGCAAGTCAAGGAGAGTGCCACCTTAAGCGAAGAAGTTAAAAAGTCGCAAAGCGATGAAATCCATTTAAAAATTAATCAAGAAAAGACAAAAGCCAATCAACAAATCGAGGCGATTAAAGCAGAGTTCGCTCCGCTGATTGAAACGGCAAAAGTTAATTTAAAAGCGAAGCAAAAAGAAGCAAAGGCCGAGGTTAAAGCGTATAAAAAAGGCTTAATTGACCAACGTAATAAAAAGATTAAAGATTTGCAGGCGCAACTTAAAACGGCCGATGTCGAATCCAAGAAGAAATTAAGAGAAGAAATCGCCCAAGTAAAACTAGATTTCATTAACTCGATCAAATTAACAAAAGTCGAAGCTCGTAAACAAGCGATTAAAGTCATGGAAGAAGTCGGTATTCCACAGGCGGCACGCCGCTATCGGCAGTATCCGTTTGAATTTTCCGGTGGTATGCGCCAACGCATCGTTATCGCGATTGCCCTTACTCAAAATCCCGATATTTTAATTCTTGACGAACCGACGACCGCTCTCGACGTGACGATTCAAGCGCAAATTCTTGATTTAGTCAACAAACTTAAACGTGAACGGCAACTATCGTGTATCTTCATCACGCACGATTTGGGTGTTGTTGCCAACATGGCTGACCGCATCGCGGTTATGTATGCTGGTAAAATCGTTGAATATGGTTTGTCAGAAGAAGTATTCTATGATCCGAGACACCCATACACTTGGGCGCTATTATCCTCAATTCCCGATGTCGAAACCAGAGAAAAACTCGAATCGATTCAAGGCACACCGCCGAATATGATTTATCCGCCCAAAGGCGATGCCTTTGCCGTGCGTAGTAAATACGCGATGGCGATCGACTTTAAGGAAGAACCGCCATTTTTCAAATTAACCGACACCCATTACGCAGCCTCTTGGCTGTTAGATCCACGGGCACCGAAAGCCACGATGCCGAAGATCGTTTCCGAACGTATTCGCATCTCGCTTGAAAAGGCAGGTATTAAACATGGCGATTAACAATAAAACCAAATTCAAACAAGAATTAGTCGATAACGACGTCGTCTTATCGGTCCGCCATTTAAAGCAGTACTTCAAAGTCGGTTTCCAAGCTCACAAGTTTATTACCAAAGCCGTCCACGATATTTCATTTGATATTAAACTTGGCGAAGTGTTTGGACTTGTCGGCGAATCCGGATGTGGTAAAACAACGACCGGTCGCTCGATTATTCGCTTATACGACATCACTTCTGGTAGCGTCTATTTTAAAGGCTATCGCATCAATGCCGGCCTTCGCTGGAATGAAAAGGAAATCAAGTGGAAACGCATACGCGCGAAAAAGAAAATCGCGGAACTGCGCCAACTTGAGAAGGATGAATTGTCCGATGAGCGGTCTGACGCCCAAGAAATCAACGATCAAGTGCTGGCGGCCATTCGCGATAAATACGCGAAGCAAATCCAGGAAATACGCGATGAGGTCAATGAAATCGTTCGTGTGCAACGCCAAAAGATTCGGCAAATCAAACACGACAATAAACATGTTGACCCCAAATTAATGTCGAAAATCCAAATGATATTCCAAGATCCGGTCGACTCGCTTGACCCGCGCATGACGGTTGAAGACATTATTCAAGAAGGCTTGCACATTCAAGGTTTTAAAAACAAAGCCGAGAACTCAAAGAAAGTCGTCGAAGTGCTGGAACGCGTCGGTTTAATCGCCGATTACGCGTCACGTTACCCCCATGAATTCTCAGGTGGTCAACGGCAACGCATTGGTATCGCCCGCGCGATTATCATGAATCCGGAACTACTTATTTGCGATGAACCGATTTCCGCGCTTGATGTCTCGATTCGGGCACAAATCATTAACTTATTGAATGACCTTAAAGAACAATATAAACTGACGATGCTATTCATCGCTCACGATTTATCGGTCGTTAAATACTTCTGCGACCGCATCGCCGTGATGTATTATGGGGAAATCGTTGAATTAGCCTCGAGTGATGACCTGTTCAAACACCCGCTGCACCCATATACCAAAGCGCTATTAAGCGCGATCCCAAAACCAGATCCGCTCTCAGAAAAGAAACGCAAACGTCTTCCTTATAACCCGGTAACCGATCACGATTATTCGGTTGAAAAACCGACACTTCGCGAAATATATCCGGGACACTTCATTTTGGCCAATAGCGCCGAATACGAGAAGTATCAACAAGAAATCGCAAATATCGACGCTAATCTGAAGAAGTAATATTCAGCATACTTAATATGGAAAAAAAGCGAGAAACCTTCACTTTTAAAACGAAACTTTACACGTGGATCGGCGTCTCGCTTTTTTCTGTCATTTTATTTGTTATCTTCTTTTTCCCTAGCGGGAATTACACCTGGTTTCATGCAAGTGACGCCACATTTATTCCCGGGATGATTATGCTTGGATTAAGTGGCTTGCTGGTGATTGGTCGCAGTGGTCTATTTGATGTCGTTAACTATGGATTTTTCCGTCTGGGCGAATCGTTTAAGAAGGACAACACCAAAGCGTTCGCCGATGCCTATGAATATTCATCCTATCGCCGGCAGCAGCGTGATAAGAGTCGGATTTATTTCCTACCGTTTTTATGTGCCGGCACTTTATTCATCTTGCTAGGTTTCATCTTCATGATGATTGGCCTCAGCGCCATCGCTTAATCGCCGATTCAAATTTTCATTATTCAAAAAATGTAAATATTGAACTTAATATCAGATTATTTTTATTGAAGCGCAATGTTTATTGCGATTTATAATCGTTTATCTTGCTAGATAAAAAACAAAGGTATTATGATAATTCATAGGGAGAAATTACATATGAAACCACGCGCCATCGTTACGATTGCGATACCTTCGATTATCGCGCTGACATTCGGCATCATGACTTGGGCTAACTACAACGGCTTAGTCACCGAATCAAAACAAGTCGATCTGAAACAAGCCAATATCCTCACCGCGCTAATGTCGCGAAATTCTTTAGTCAATCAGTTAATTGTCGCAGCCGATGCTTATCTTGATCATGAATCTGATGTGTATCAAATGATAACCGATGCCCGCAGCGATTACGCCGAGGCGGTCGCCAGTGGTATGTATGATGATTTGGTGTTGTCCGATGCGACGACTTCGATTGCCCTGACTGGGTTATTAGTCGTGGTCGAAGACACCCCGGAACTACAAGCTAGTTCGGTTATCACCGATTTAATGGCGGTGATGGAAACACAGGAATGGACGCTTAAAAACGCCAGGGAAGCTTATAATGAAGCGGCGACCGATTATAATACGTCGATTGAACTATTCCCCCGCGTCTTATTCGCGAAGATGTTCAATTATGACCAGCCGCGCCCCCTGTGGATGATGACTACGGGCGAAGAGATTACCGTGACGTTCCCGAGCTCCGATGCTTAAATTTATCATGCGAGCGATACTGGCCCTCAGTTCGCTCGTTTTTTTAATCATTTTTGGCGTTCGCAGTTGCGCCAGCTATGAATACCCGCGTCCTAGCGAGGCATTTTACGTATCTGATTATGCTGATATGTTTGGCCCGCGTCTCGAGAACTTTTTGATTGGTGAAGCCGAAGCCTTGTATGATACATACAAAGATGAACCAGATATCGGCGGTATGCAAATCGTTTTTGCGACGTTTGAACTTGAAAATGAATCGCAACTGGGTGAATATAACAAAACGGCGCTATTCAACGAATGGCAAATCGGTAAAAACGGCATGGGAGTGCTTGTGATTCTATTTTTTACGCCGCTTGATCCAATCAGCGAAGGCAATTATAGCCTCACGGAAATTCAAGTGGAAACCGGGAGCGAAGTTGCCGAGTATTTGGCAACAATTGGATTATCACAACTATTACGGCAGACGATTGAATTTCATTTTCCCGAAGAGCAAGCAACATCCAGTTATGATTATGATTTAGGTCTGGGCGTGGCCAGTTTTATGAACGAATTGCTCAATGTCGCCTATGGCGATATTTATGGTGACACTGATAATGTCGTTGCTCAAGAAGAATTTGAGATATGGTATGAACAATACTTTGATAATTACTCGGGCAGTGCTTCATTTAATACGACTAGTCCGATGTCACTATTTACTTATTTCTTCTCGTCATTCGGGTCAATCTTTGATAAGTTGTTATTTGGAACGTTTATCTTCGCTTTCTCGCTGATGAGCGGGACGCTAATAAAGGGCGCGGGCGGATCGAGTTTGGGCGCCGGCATCTTCCGCCACCGCCGTTAAAAGGAGTATTTATGAAAATAAGCGATGTCGTGATGGCAACACCAAAGCAAATCGAAACGATGCCTAAATTCGACATGAACGAAATGCCGCGCAAAGCAAAATGGTATTTAAAACCACTAGCATGGCTATTATCGTTTCCGGATACATTTAAATATCACGCCAAAATTCGCAAACATGGCATGAAAGGTTTGAAGCCTCCTTATTTACTGTTGTGTAATCACAATAGCTTCTACGACTTTAAAGTGGCGACACGGGCGTTATTTCCACATATTGCCAACAATATCGTGGCGATTGACGGGTTCATCAACCGTGAGAACCTGCTTCGTAATGTCGGCTGCATCTTAAAACGCAAGTTTGTGCCTGATGCGCCACTGATTAAGAAAATTAAACATAGTCTATTCGTCAATAAATATATATGCGGTGTCTATCCTGAAGCCCGTTATTCACTGACCGGTACAACCGCCTTATTACCGGAAAGTCTTGGAAAGATGGCCAAGATGCTGAAAGTACCGGTCGTTACATTTATTTGTCATGGACACCATCTGCAGCAGCCGGTTTGGAATCTCAGGAAACGAAAAGTACCAACTAGCGCCGATTTAACTCTAATTCTAACTCTTGAGCAACTCGAACAAAAATCGGTCGCGGAGATTAACGACATTATTCGTGACGCTTTCTATTATGATGATTATAAATACCAACTTGAGCAAGGCATTAAAATTACCGAACCATGGCGGGCGGAAGGACTTCATAAAGTATTGTATCAATGTCCGCATTGCCGTGAAGAAAATACCATGAGTTCCGCGGGAAGTTCACTCACATGTACATCATGCGGTAAGATTTACGACATGGATGAATTAGGCCGCATTAAAGCTAGGGACGGCTTGACCGAATTCGAACATATTCCTGATTGGTATGAATGGGAACGTGGCCAAGTCCGCCACCAAATCATCGCTGATGAATATCGAACTGAAACCGCTGTTTATGTCGATATCCTTCAAAACGAAAGCGGATTTTACCGCCTGGGCACCGGAAAGTTAATCCATGATGCGAACGGATTTGACTTAACATGTATATTTGATGGGCAACCTTTTAGCGTTAAGAAAGGCCCGCTTGAAAATTATAGCGTCCATATCGAATACAATTATTTTGGAAGAGGCGACGGTGTTTCCATCTCCACGCTGCACGATACCTACTATCTTTATGCGGTTGACCAATCAATTAGCGTCACAAAGATTCACTTTGCGGTTGAAGAGTTGTATAAAATAAAAGTGGAAGAAGGCCGCGAACATGCTAAAGAAACTAGCTAGAAAGCATTTAGGAAAAATTCGTCACCGCAAAAGCGAGACGAATAAATACGATTATGGCAATGTTTTCATCTTCGGCGGTAGCGTCGGTTATTTTGGGGCACCGCTACTTAGCGCCAAAGCCGCGTATCGATGTGGCTCAGGACTAGTCCATATTGTTGTGCCTCACGATTTATATGAGAAGCTCCCCCAACCATATCCCGAAGTAATGGTCCATCCTTATCGTAGCGTTGACGAACTTGGCGCGCTTATGTATAAAATGGATGCCGTCTTATTCGGACCGGGATTAAATCCTTATGACACTAGTCAACTCGACGTGCTCAATCTTTTGTTATCACTGAAAAAGCCTTTGGTGATTGATGCCTCGGGTCTTGATTTTCTCAAACAAATCTTGCCGGTGCTTGACGATGGCTCTTTTATTGTCGCGACACCGCACACGGGTGAAGCTGAACGGTTACTGGATAGCGATAAACCAGAACGGCATCTCGATATGCTGTTTGATAAAAAGATGACGGTCGTTCTCAAAGATAGCGAAGTTTTGATCGCCCAGCGCCACCATTCTTTTATCGCGATAAATGGCAATCCTGGTATGGCTACGGCAGGTATGGGCGATGTTTTAGCGGGAATGATTCTTAGCTATCTTGGACAAGGATATAAGCCGCTTGAAGCGTGCAAGATGGCGGTTTATCTCCATCAAAAAGCCGCCTCGATTGCCGAAGATAAATTTGGGGAAGATAGTTTGATGGCCTCAGATGTCATCGATTATTTGCCCGAAGCCATTAAATCAATCAAATAACTATTTAGCCGAAGATATCGTCAGGATCGCGCTTTTTTCGTGCGCCTTTAAATATGAAAAAGAATAGCACGACCGCGCCAAGTAGTGCTCCCGCGCCGGCAAACAATATTAAAAATCCATAAAACAGTAGTACAAACGCATCGCCAAACGTGTCGACGATTTGCGATAAGCCAATCATCGATCCTCCGATGAGTAGTAAAATGCCAGGGACACTAAAAACCCAAATGGGTTTTCGTTTGAAGAGTGGTCGTCCGACTAGGACCATTAAGACGCTAACAATGAGGGAGAAAATAGCGACAGGAAGCCAGTTTTCTCCTGGGGTATTTGTTAAATGAAACATATGCCGCCTCCATGTATCGTAAAGTCAGTTTAAAATGGTTGAAAAGCTTACGCAATCAATGTGATAAGCGACTTAATAAATAAACGGAATAAAGCGGTAGCTTTGTTTTAGATAAGTTGAATAAACAGAGCCAAACTTTAACAGCAACATACGTTCCTCGTGCAGTATGCGTATGTTCAACAAGCCCGTCAAGCTAATCAAGGCGATGATGAAAGTTAACCAATTGCCGATATAAAGCGGCACGCCCACTACTAGTAACAACAAACCGACATAAAGCGGATGGCGCAAAATCCGATAGGGCCCGACAATAATCAGTTGATGATCAGCTTGTATGCGTACGTGGGTCGAGAAATATCGTCCTAGATAGATTCGGGCGACATAACGGAGCGCCAAACCCAAAAAATATATGGCGAGCCCGATGATTCTCATGGTTGGACGCACCGCCTCAGTGATAACGAACAAATCATATCTAGTTAATATAATCGTCGCTGTAATTAAAATAACAATGACAAAAGCGATGAATAAGAAGCTGCGTCGTTCCTCATAATCAGCGCGCGGTTGCCTAATTTTGAACAAGAAAACCTCGCCAAGCCATAATATCGTGATGGCGTAGAAAGCAATATTGGAAAAATTGGGAATGAGAAATATATCCATTGATACAATTACATCCAATTGATATTTTCGTAAAAGAAAAAGGTGCCGAAGCACCTTTAATCGTATGTGTTATTAACCGATTACTTGGCAGTAACGCGTAACATCCACAGCGTCTTTTCGAATTCGCCAATTGTGCCAATCGCCAAGTCAGCGGTCGCTTCATCAGCTTCTTGCTGAGATAAGGTGGTTAATTCTTTTAAACTAACGACGATCGCTTCCATATCTTTGATCAGCGATACGACCATTTCTTTGGCACTGACTTCGCCATCGGCTTCTTTAATCGTGGCTTTTTCAAGATATGCTTTTTGCGTGCTGCTGGGACGGCCACCAATCGTAATTAGGCGTTCAGCAAAGGCATCGTAGACTTCGTTGATGTGATCGTAGAGTTCTTCGAATTTGGCATGGAGCGCGAAAAATTGCGGTCCATCGACGAACCAATGGAAATGGTGCAGTTTGGTAAACAGCACGCTGAAGTTAGCGACTTGTAAATCTAATAAGGCATGTAATTTTTTCATTTGTTAATTCTCCTTTTCTTGATTATTATATCACAAAAGGGCCTTTTCTCAACCCAAGTGCTCGTTTTATCGAGGTGTATCTACCACGGTTTGATAAAACTTTTCCCACATCGCGAGGATGCTTTTCTTGTTATAAAATTCGCGGTTATAAGCACTGTGGGCGACGGCACTAGCATAATATGTTTTATCACGAGCCAACCTGCTAATTGTTTCCGTAAAGCCATTAACGTCATGGGCCTTAACGTAGTGACCAGCGAATATCGGCTCATATAAGTCAAGATCGCGGACTAGGAATGGCAAATCGATTTGAATCGATTCGAGGATGCTCATTGGAAACAGTTCGTTAAACGATGGTAAAAACATCACATCGGCGATGTTATATACCTCATTCATTTTGTCACGGGGAATAATTCCGAGAAATTTGACGTTGTTTGGCGCATGATCCATCGCCTCTTTTAACTCTTTGTAACCATCGGTAAGACCTTTAAACGAAAAACCGCCCGCCCAAACGAATGAAACATCGGGTAAGCGCCGCGCTGTTTCAATAAAGTCGAGCACGCCTTTGCGTGTTTGGACTTGTCCCACGCCTAAGACGGTGAATCCACTGACGCCATATGAGTGTTTTAATTGCTCGCGATGCGGTAGGACATGGAAATCTTTTTGGTCGACATAGTTTGGGATGTAGACGATTCGTTCACGTTTTACGCCGTATTTCACCAATGGATCAATAAAAATGGGATTGACGACGACGAGCCAATCGGCTTTGCGGTAAAACCGCACGACATAACGTTTGAATAGCTTAAAAATCGGTTTCGGTAATTTGATTGAGCCATCAAGCGTTTCCGGCAGCAAGTGGCAGTAGACGACTGATGGCGTCTTTTTGTTAAGTTTAAGAAAGTAACGCAGGTTAAGCGAATGGACGTGGACAATATCGCATTTCTTTCTCGCGTTAATTTTGATGATGAATTTGTCGGATTCCTTGACAAGGGCGACTTGTTCTAGAAAAGCCGAGCCGACGCCTTGGCCCGGAACACTATCGGCTTGCGACAGCATATTAATAACTATTTTGTTATTTTCCATTAAAAAAACCTCAATCAATAATATAACTTATTTTTGAGGTTTCGTTATTTGTTTATAACTGCTTGACGCTTTTACTGCTGAAAAATATTGCTGAACCAATGATGAATCCGATGACGCCAATCAAATAGAGTTCAGCGACTGATCGGTATTCAAGGAAGAGTCCACCCAGCGCAATCGAGATTGGCACCAGCCCTTGCACAAGCGTGTTAAGCATCGAGTTGACACGACCAAGCATCTCGCGCGGGACGTATTTTTGGAAAGCGACACCGATTGGAGTGTTGACGAATACGCCGATATTGCCATCGATGAAAGCAATCGCGATGCTCAAACCGAAAAATAGCGGAAATCCAATCGTTCCATTGACGACAAGATAGATAAGTAGCGCCTGCAACACCAACATCGGGATCCAAGCAACCAATCCAATCGAGATGAATTTATACATGCGGTCACGCTGCTTAATCAATGTGAAGATAATCGACATCACGATTGATCCGACGGAAGCTAACACGCCAATTAGCGAGAAATAGATTGGCTCGGTTTGTAGTACCTGATTGTATAGATAGGGCAAACCGATGGAGTATACCGGCGCTAGGAAGAAGTTAATGATGACAGCGACCATCGTAAAAACGAATAATCCTCGATTTTTAACCAAATAACTTAGTCCGTGTCCCATATCGACAAACATTTGCTTAACCGTCAAAGGCGATTCAACGTTTTCCTTGGTCTTGACGGTAATGAATATTTCCGAGATAGCCGAACCGATATAGGCGACGCCGTTTATGATAAATATCCAACCGACGCCTAAATAGGCGTATAGCGCTGCCGCGGTGACCGTGCCGGCAATATTAATCAAAGAGTTTTGCGCATGCATGGAAGCATTGGCTTTCTGAAGTTGTTCTTTACCGACAATATAGGGAGTAAGGGTGGTAACCGCTGGGTTAAATAGCGCCCCATTGACCGAGATGATAAACGCCGTAACATATAGCACGACTAGTTTGAAAGTATCACTGCCAAAATCAATGTTCATTGATCCAATTGAAATGACGCCATCATACATAATGACCAAGCCGGCCAGCACAATTGAGGTGCCACGGATGAAATCGGTGATATAAACGATTTTAACGCGGTCCCAGCGATCGGAGAGGACGCCGCCAAACGGAGTCAGGATAAAGAAGACAATCGCTCCAAATGCCATGTAAGCGGCACTAGCGGCGGGTGACGCCGTCAATGATAAAATGAACCAGCCAATCGCGAAGTTATAGAAAATATTGCCAAAGTTGGATACGAGTCGTCCAAAATACAGGAGGATAAAGTTTTTGTTTTTTAACAGTGATGTTTCCATAGTGCCCATATTATAGTGGTGGCCGTTTGGTTGCCACCAGCATGTGTGCTTGTCTCGATGTCAAATAGCGGTTGCGGAAGCTAGATTATCTTTTCAAAGGCAACCCGGCGTTTGAAATTATGCAATAATACGGCACCAATGTGAATATACCCTTTTTTCTTAAGCAAACCGACCATCGGAGTATTGCGTTGATGAGTATCAAGTCTGATTGATATCGCCCGATGCTGTTTAGCAATCAGTTCTGCTTGCTGCAATAGTAGCGCCGCCAAACCCCGACCGTGATAGCGCGTGGATACGGCCATTCTGTGAATGACCATGTAGGGTCCCTGACTAATCCAGTGACCCTCAAGCAAAGTCTCATAATCAGGATCATAAGGAAGAAGTCCCATCCCGGCAATCGCATGACCATCAATTTCAATCACATAATAGTGAGAATTCTCAATATCGGTTTTGATTGTCTCGCGGCGTGGATGTTGGTCTTGCCATTGGCCTGAGTTTTGCGAGGCCATAAAAACTTTTGCTTCGTTAATGAAAACCATGATGTCATCAAGATCATTAAGCGTGGCTAATCGGAGTAGGACGTTTTCCATACGTTATCAATTATATGATTAATTTTTAAATACCTTATCAAGATTATGAAAAAATCTTTATAAATTATGTGAATCCCTAGCATAATAAAATATAAGTGAGGTCGTTCATGAAAAGTAATAACAAATGGTGGCATCAGCGCGTCATCTACCAAATTTATCCGCGTAGCTTTTGTGATTCTAATAACGATGGCATCGGCGATATCATCGGCATCATTTCTAAATTGGACTATCTAAAAAGTTTAGGAGTGGGCGCGCTTTGGCTCTCGCCTGTATATAAATCTCCCAATGCCGATAATGGTTATGACATTGCCAATTATGTCGATATCAATCCTGAGTATGGGACACTTGATGACATGAAGAGGCTTCTTTTTGAAGCCCATAAACGCGATATAAAAATCATTATGGATTTAGTCATCAACCATACTTCAGACGAACACGACTGGTTTCAGAAAGGCATCGATCCAACCTCACCGTATCACGATTACTACATGTGGCGACCCGGCATTATTAAAGGGGGCAAAGAATACCCACCGAATAACTGGGAAAGCCATTTTACCGGACCAGCCTGGACCAAACATCCCAAAAACGGGTTATATTACTTACACTTATTCGCTCCAAAACAACCAGACTTGAACTATCACAACCCGCAAGTGGTCGCCGAAATCAAACAAATGATGAAGTTTTGGCTTGATTTAGGTGTGGCCGGTTTTCGCTGCGATGTCATTAACATGATTTTTAAAACAAGTTTAGCAGATGGTAAAAAACGGCTCTTCGCAATGGGAAAAGAACATTATCTTTCACAAGCGGGCAGCCATTTGCTTTTAAAAGAATTTCATGATGAAGTCTGGGAAAAGTATGACGCTTACACCGTTGGGGAAACCGTTGGGCTCGATGGCGTAAAAGCCCAAACATACACAAAGGGACAACTGGAAACGGTCTTTCAATTCGATCATACGGCCGTCGATCAGCGGCTGTTGCCGATATTCAAGAAAAAATACCGTCCTTCATTAATGCGCTTCACGCTTCAAAAGTGGCAAAAGCTACTTCCGTGGAATACATTATTCTTTGAGAATCATGATATCCCGCGCAGTGTCACACGCTTTGGTGATGAAGGACGCTACCACTATCATAGTGCGACGATGCTGGCAACGATTATCATGACGCTACGTGGAACGCCATTTGTTTATCAAGGACAAGAAATCGGCTCCATCAATACATCGTTCAATTCGATTGATGAGGTTAATGATGTATCAAGTCACAACGTTTATCAACTGCTTCAATCCCGTTTCCATATTTCAAAAAAACTCGCTTTTAAACTCGTGATGAACTTTTGCCGGGATCATGCACGGACACCAATGGCGTGGAATGACACTCTTAACGGCGGTTTTTCGAGTGTGAAGCCATGGCTTCGCGCCAGTGATTCGTACAAACGCATAAATGTCGCCGCTAATTTGGGCAATGATCAATCAATTTGGAATTATTATCATAGATTAATTGAATTTCGCAATGGGAGTGAAATTCTTCAAACGGGCACTATTTCATTTTTGAAAGAACACCCTGAAGTATTGGCATTCACACGTGAATTGGATGGCAGTAAACTCATCGTATATGTCAATTTAAGTTCAAGATCGCACAAGATAAAAACTTTGTTACCTTTACGTGTATTATTCGACAATTATAAGGGTCAAGCATACGGCAATCAAAAGCGTCTGGCTCCTTATCAAGCAATTATTTGCGAATCCTAGTTTAACGATTTTCTTTATTTCTTACATAGTAATGTTATAATTTACCTTGGTTTTTTATGAAGTGAGGTAGACCTATGAAATCATTATTATACTTTCAATCGGGAGGTCCCACTCCTGTTATCAATACGTCGCTTTATGGCGTCATCAAAGAGGCAAAGCTTCATTCGCAAATTGATGGCATCTATGGAAGCCTTTATGGGATTGAAGGTGTTTTAAACGATAACCTGATTGATTTAAGAGCCGAAGAGGAAAGCCAAATCGAACTTTTAAAACAAACGCCAGGCGCAATTCTGGGTACGACTCGCTACAAGCTCAGCGATGATTTAGGCCATCCCGATTATTACAAAATTCTCACCACGTTAAAGAAACACAACATCGGTTATCTACTCGTCAACGGCGGTAACGATTCGATGGATACCTGCCATAAATTATCACAGTTCATGAAGAAAGCGGAATACGATTGTGCCGTCATCGGCATTCCCAAAACCATCGATAACGATTTAAACTATACCGATCACTGCCTTGGTTACCCATCCGCGGCTAAATACGTCGTCCAATCGCTTCAAGACATCGCGATTGACAATATGTGCTACAACAAAGGCAAAATCGCCATTGTCGAAGTCATGGGTCGAAATGCCGGTTGGCTAACAGCCGCAGCCGCACTATTGCAAGGCGATTTGAAACCAGACCATATATATTTACCCGAAGAAAACTTTCATCTCGATGACTTTCTTGAGGAAATTAAACGCCTCTATGCTTTGAAGAAAAAAGCATTCATCGTCATTTCCGAAGGCGTTGCCCCGTTTTTATCATCGGCTTTCGCGACGGTGGACTCGTTTAACCACGCTCAGCTTGGTGGTATTGCCAACATCTTGGGCGATCACATCAAAGAGAAACTCGGGTTCCCGGTCCGAGCGATTGAATTCAGCCTGATGCAAAGAGCGGCCGCTACATTCATATCGAAAGTCGATCAAATCGAAGCCATCAAGGTTTCACAAATCGCCGTGCGAAACATCGTCAAAGGACGAACCGGCTACATGGTCATCATTACCCGTATGCCCGGCGACAAATACAAAGTAAAATACCAGATGAAGAACCTACGCCATATCGCCAATGTCGAACGCAAGATGACGCCGCAGCTGCTGGACGACGTCCATGGTGGCGGTCAACTCATGCGTGAATATTTGGTGCCCCTGATTGAAGGCGGTGTCAAGTTCGTATATAAGAATGGTTCACTCGACCATACCGTGCTAAGAAAAGTCAAAGTCAAATAAACAAAAAAGGCATCGCGCTGGCGATGCCTTTTCATTAGTCGCTTCGATTGATTAGTCGACGAATACGGTTGGCTTCTTGTTGAGGATGATCGTCACGAGGTCGATAATCCAGAAAATCGCGGCTCCGGCGAAAATCCAAATCGCGCCAACGATAATAAGCAGCGTATTTTTGGTATCGATGCCTTTAAGTAAACGATAGATGCCCCACAGGAAGTCAAGACCAGGTAAGGCGAAGATAACTTTGAGGACAAATGGCAGATCGTCGAAGGTTTTGATGAATGATTTCATATGCTTTTTCTCCTTTTTGTATATGACCATTATAGCACTCTCGCTTAAAAGCGATAGCAAAACGCCGATATTTTTTTGTCGTCGTTTATTTTAAGAATTTTTTGATGATATTTTGCTTCAATTTTGTATATGGCTGATAACGGACGAAAAGATCAGGCCAATTCGACTTTTTATGGATGCTTTTGTAGTGTGAAAACGTGTCAAAACCTTGTTTTCCATGATAACTGCCCATCCCCGATTCGCCGATGCCGCCAAATGGCAGCGCCGTCGTGGCGATATGCACAATCGTGTCATTAACACAGCCGCCACCAAAGGGAATATATGTCAGAATTTGTTTTTCTCTAACCGTGTCTTTGGTAAATAAATATAAAGCCAGCGGTGTCGGGTGCTGATCAATGATGGCGAAAATATCATCGGTTGTTTCGAACGTTAGTATTGGAAGGATCGGGCCAAATATTTCTTCGTGCATGATTGGTGAATCAAGCGTTGCTTCACTTAATATTGTCGGTTCGATTTTTAGTTGCTCAGCAATCGTGGATCCGCCAAAAGCGATCGGCTCATCTTTGTATAAATTAATCAACCGTTGATAATGCTTCTCGTTGATGATTTTGCCAAAACGTCCGGCTTTGAGTGGGTCGTCACCATATTGCCGTTTAATTTCTTTAATCAGCAAATCGATGAACTGATTCTTAACTAATTGATGGACGATGATATAGTCGGGGGCGATGCATGTTTGGCCACAGTTGATGAGTTTTCCAAACACGATGCGGCGCGCGGCCATCCCTAAATCGGCACTTACATCAACGATGGCTGGTGATTTACCACCGAGTTCAAGTGTAACCGGTGTTAAATGTTTGGCGGCTTTCTCCATGACGGTGCGACCGACGCTGGTTGATCCGGTGAAAAAAATGTAATCGAATTTTTGTTCGAGCAGCGCTTGGTTTTCTTCGCGTCCGCCCAAAACGACGGCGACGTATTTTTGTTCAAACGTGGCTTCAATCAGCTTTTGAATTACGATACCGGTCGCTTGCGCGTATGAACCGGGCTTGATAATCACGGTATTACCGGCGGCTAAGGCATCGATTGTCGGACCCATTGCCAATAAAAACGGATAATTCCACGGGCTCATGATCAAGACGGTGCCATAAGGGACGGGGCGGCGGAAACTTTTTCCATAGAAATGAACTAGTGGCGTTCGCACGTGTTTGTCTTTGGAAAATTTGCGGATATTTTTAATCATATACGACAACTCTTCGTATACCATCCCGATTTCTGTTAAATAAGACTCCTCAGGACTTTTGCCTAAATCGATATGTAGCGCATCTTGGATATCACGTTCGAGCAGCTTAATCTTTTCTTTAAGCTTTTTTAATGCTTCGATGCGAAAATCGACATCATGGGTGACATTCGTTTTAAAGTAGCTTCTTTGTAGGGCGACTAATTGTTTGATTTCCATGTTTGGTATCCTCTATCGCAAATTATACCATCGTCGGTCGTCATCTACCTTCGTGATATAATTATTAAATGAATGATGCTGAGAAAAACATTGGAATAGCTCTTGGTGGCGGTGGATCACTGGGCGCCTATGAGATGGGCGTTTGGGATGCGCTACGGGAACTTAAGATTGTTCCTAAAGTCATTACTGGGACATCAATCGGAGCTTTAATCGGCGCGTTTATAGCCGCTGACAAATTTGAAGCGGCCGATGCGCTCTGGCATGATGTCACGCCTGATAAGGTTATGCGCGACGGACTCGATTTTGAATGGAGTGCGTTTCGAAAAACATTCATTAAGGATCGTCAAAAGATTTTGACGTTCACAAAAACGTATATCAAAAATAAAGGTGCCGATATCACGCCATTGGTTGAAGCAATAACGTCAAGCATTAGCGTTAGCGAGATTAAATCAGCCAAACCGCACTTTGGCGTTGTCGCCGTGGAATTACCGCTGATGAAGCAGCGCAACATTATATTAAAAGACGTACCCGATGCTCACGTCTATGATTGGCTATTGGCCTCTAGCGCCGTCTGGCCGCTTTTTCCCGTACGTACCATTAATGGTAAAACATATATTGACGGAGGCTATAAGGATTCGCTGCCGATTCAATTTGCATTCGATTTGGGGGCCAAACTTGTGATTGCTGTCAATTTATTTTATAAGATTACCTGGCATCCTTTGTTGAATCGCCGCGATGATGTCATCAACATCGAACCGTCGTGGAACCTCGGCATTCCCTTTAATTTTAATCAAAAAGTTATCGACCGAAATCGAAAACTAGGCTATAACGACGCGATGAAGAAACTCGGTACACTGTTCGGGTATCGCTACACATTGAGCGCTAGTGATGATTTATTAGATCTCGAATTGAAGATGTTGGGATTGATTAATGACCAATTCAAACATCATAAAAACGCTGTTTTAAGCATCCTGAAAAAACATACGGGTGGAAAACATCGGCCCGGGCATTTATTTATCAGAGGAATTGAGGTTATCGCCGAGACGCTTGATATCGATCCAACACCGATATATACGATTGGGCAACTTGCTCAGATTATCAACAAACAAATAAAATCGCGCTTTGAAAACAAAGAAGTGACGGCCCTGCTTAAGAAAGTGCGCGCTCACCGGGCCTTGAGCAAAAAAGAGCAACGCACGGCGATGGACGCCATTAAATTTGTGCTCGAAAAACATTTCCATACTAAAGACATTTTCAATTGGCTTTCGTCGCAAGCAAAATACGTTTTGACTTATGTAATGTTATTATTAATACATAATTCATCGCTTAAATAGTGATGAGTCATTATTCTCGTGGGAGGTTGACAGCATGAAACTGGGATTGGCACTGGGAAGCGGAGGCTCTAAAGGAGCCTATCAAGTTGGTTTTTTCCAAGCTCTCAAAGAACTGAAAATGCCATATCAAATAATTACCGGAGCTTCAATCGGCGCCCTTAACGGAGCGATTATGGCCTCGGGTGATTTACCGATGCTTGAAAAACTGTGGCATAACCTTGAAGTCAAAAAAGTCATGAAACATGGCATTAATCTTGATCTTGACGAAATTTTGCGGAGCGATAAAAAAGAATTGATTAAATTTATTGCCTCATACATAAAAAACAAAGGTATGGACATTAGCCCGTTTAAGTCGCTTATCAGTGAACATCTGGATGTCAACAAACTGCTACAAGCGCCGGTTGACTTTGGTGTTACGGTCGCCACCTATCCGAAGATGGTTGGTAAAGATATCATTATCAAAAACATTAAAAAAGAAGAAATACCTGAATATTTGTTAGCAAGCGCTAGCTGTTATCCGGCTTTTCCAGTCACGAAGATCGGTGATGAAAACTACATCGATGGCGCCTACCATGACCGCCTCCCGATTGATTTGGCGTTCAAACTTGGCGCTGACCATGTCATTGCCGTCGATTTAAACACGGGTGGCTTCAGCCATCCTGAATATCTTGATAAAGCGAATGTCACCTATATCCGCAGCTATCACCACCTAGGCCCGTTTTTAATGATTAAGCCGGACATTATGGCGCGTAATATGCGGCTTGGTTATCTCGACACGATGAAAAAGTTCGGGAAATACCTCGGCTATAAATATACGTTTAAAATAACCTCAGCGTTTGATAAGAAAGCGAGCGAAACTAACAAAATCATCGCTGCATCAGGCGTCGAAGAATTCGATTTTTTCTTCACATCGAAAATTCATGATACGATGACCGATCGCACCCGTTATCTGCGATTTTTGGAAATAATCGCCGAGGCCGTTGAACTTGATCCGCTGAAGATTTATGAAATACCGCAAATGACGACGGAAATCAATCAAGCGATCAGCGTGAACATGCATCATAAAAATTGGATTAACAAACGACCGGGCGAGCAGCAGCTTCGCTTGCAGACAATGCGGCAAAGCGCCCGTTTTGGCATGATTAAGCAAATCGCGCTTGAACAACTGCAACTACCGGAAGTCACCAAATCAATGCTGGCTCTCCATTTCCCAGAATTATATTGTGCCGCCATTTATTATGGTCTCGTAAAATAGCATGGCTGCGCTTGTCCCATATCGTAAGAAAATAACCTATTTGGCGTATTTTTTTAAAAACGCCTGGTTTGTTTTGTTGTGGAAATTATTCCGCCGGAAGAAGCGCGTCGAACAGTTCTCCGGTATTAAAGGCATCACCCAAGACTTTAGCAATGAAACGTTGAAACAAGCGATTAATAGCGGGATACCTTTCGCGGCGATTAGATTCGGGGCGACTGAACTTAGCTGTTTGAATAACTATGAAAAGATTCAATTTGGCTGGCGTAGCGAATACAAAAAGTCAGTTAAATATTCGATGAAGAATAACGCCGGTTTTTTTCCAACGACGGACGCTAACCTAAACTATTACTGCTCACAATACTTAAAGGAACTGCCGAAAACCGATATTTTGGGCATATCCGGCATCCACATGGAAGATTATTTTTTCCGTAAATTTATCCCCCGTGCCAAAATTATTCAATACAACTCGTTTGAGCCGCTCATGGGTGATTGGACTGAATCGCTAAAAGGCAAGCGCGTGCTCGTCATTTCCCCGTTTGCAAAACTGATCGAAGCCCAATATGCCCGCAAGGAAGAAATCATAACCAATCGGCAGGTCTTACCCGATTTTAAGCTCATCACCATCGAAGCCGTGCAAACAATCGCAGAAGAATACGACGAACGATTCCACAACTGGTTTGAAGCGCTTGATTATTTAAAAGTGGAAGTCGTCAAGCACGATTTCGACGTTGCACTCGTGGGCGCCGGTGCTTATGGCACGCATTTGTGCTGGTTTATCAAGAGCCTTGGCAAACAAGCGATACAAACTGGAGGAGCAACGCAACTTCTATTTGGTATAATGGGAAAAAGATGGGAAAAACGCAGCCATGTCACGCGATATGTCACGTCATCGTGGACGCGCCCCATTGATAAGCCAAAAGGCGCGGAACATGTTGAAAAAGGATGTTACTGGTAATGGATAAACTAAAACTTTTGACTTATAAGAAAAAGTATGCCTCGTTATTTGCTTTTTTGGCGTTGGAACTGTTGCTATTCACGAGCATGAATCTTGCTAATTACGGGCTGCTGTTTCGCTATTTATCGATTTTATTAGCAGTTGCGCTTATCCCCGTCACATTTCTATCATATAAAAAAGAAGACTGGCTTAATGTTGGTTTGTTATTCGGCTTGCCCTTATTTGCCTATGGGGCTTTCATGGCATTTTCGCCACTTTACTATTTGCTGCAAAACGTCGTTGATAACATCGTGATGATTTTGTCTTTAATGGCGTTTCTATTAATCGGTTTGTCACTGGCCCAAACCGATGACTTTAAGATTGAAAAAGGACTGGCCGCGATATTTGCCGGATTAGGAATCTTATTGGCAATCTCGCTTGTTTATACACTCTGGCGCTACACGTTTTTTTATGTTGTCAGATATGCGGGACAGACGCTTTACTTTGACGGGGAAGCCTATGCCGTCTCCAACGAGGCCAAATTCTTATTCGGCTTCGATTTTAAAGAAGTTAAAACAAGTTATTTTGCTTCTTATGCGACGATTCTGGCTCCTCTAACTTTAGGTTTACTATTCATACCGATGAAACAAATCAAAAGGTTCGACTACATATGGATCGGCGCTGGTATCATCGGCATCTTATCAATCGGGCTACTTCCGTACGTCGCCGCCATTAAATATCTGGTTCCAGCGGTGATGCTCGCCTTATTCATTCGTTTCTATCCCCGCGGCAAAAAGTGGCTTAAAGTAGCTCAATACGGACTATATACATTCATCGCTCTTTTTATCATTGCCGCGATTTTGCTATTACTATATGCGTTTGAAGTACCGTTTATGAGCGACCTCGTGGCCACTAATCCAATCTTCAGTCGCTTATTTGGCAATCATTTAGTCACCGGTTATGCCAAAGTGATTCAAGCCGCATTCACACACCCATTCGGGGGCTTGCATCCAATTATCATTGGTAACAGCTTCATCGAATCGACGCGCAGCGCTT
>Ga0116204_1000240_pt1 | contig 29923 bp, 19 predicted proteins | sample LakKivwa52mmetaG_FD_94481 | JGI IMG/M metagenome (GOLD analysis project Ga0116204, IMG submission 94481) | Anoxic lake water microbial communities from Lake Kivu, Rwanda to study Microbial Dark Matter (Phase II) - Lake Kivu water 52m metaG | ecosystem: Environmental > Aquatic > Freshwater > Lake... | reverse complement strand
GTCCCACCCATACTTCCATGGAAAAAAGGAAAATCCGCTTCATGATCGACTTTCTTTCTCGTTTTTTATAAACCAACAACTCCAATGAAAAACCAACGCATTTTTGATGTGCGTTGGTTTTTTTTATGAAAAGAGAATATTTTTTAAAAAACTTTTTCACACATCTGTTCTAAATGATGTGCACCTTGTCTTCCGGCCAATGTCGTTCAATTCCTGCTTCGTCCAATTTTTTCTTGAAACGCTTGATTATAGCCGGTGATTGGGCGAACTCTTGTGCCGATAAACCGGAATCGATCAACTCGCTTGCGAGATATCCCGCAACTTCTCCGATGTTCCATTCAACGGGATGAAGTCGGAAACATCCGTTTGTGAGGTGAGTCGTTCCAATGTTCTTGCATGCAGGGAGAAAATTCCTAAGACGCACTGGAATCAAAGCCCTTAAGGGAATCTCAAACGGCCATGTTGTTTCGAAGAAAAATGTGTTCGATCGCGTTGTGATATGCAAGTCGACATGGTAACATCCGATTCCAACCGAATCTTCAACTTTGGGGAGAGTTTTGTTCGTTTTGGCCAACACATCTTGTTCTTTGATCGTATGAAGAGCGCGAATTCGTCTTGATTCGCGAATGTAAGGCGCCATGGCCAGACCATCTTTTGTTCCAAGGGCGTCTTTCGCAAGTTGCATTTCAGGATATCCATTGCCGCCATCTTCCCTCGGTGCTTCCGTTTGGAGATAATGAATAAAGGCTTTTGTCAATTCGCGCGCCATTTTTCGATGTTCAACTTGATCTTCATCGTCAATGATGTTTCCCAAAAAATAGTCGTTTTGAGGCCAATTGAGGAGCGTCGTTTCCTTTTTCTCGGACCCTATGAATTTTGATGGGTCGAACACTCTCCGGTAGGTCCAAAGAGGCAATCTTCCCGTTTTTGTGTTGAACTTTCTGGCTTTTTTTGTTGTCGAATCGGGTCCGTACTCACTCAATATAAACTTGTCGTCATATGGGGTTTTCATCGTTTTGAAATAATCGTAATACGTAGGTTTTTCAAAACAACCTTTCTTTGATTCATCCCATTCAAGCGCAGCGACATGCGTCACGGGTTGCATGTCTTCCCGATCTTCGATGTCGTTTGCATCGGGTTCCCCGGTTTCAATCTTTGATTCGGCCCCCGTCACATACTCACAACCAACAATCGGAAGCAAATCTCCGGTGTCGGTGCCATCAATCACGATTTGAGCGTTCACTACGGTTTCAACACCAGAGTCCATATCCATGATCGTAATGGTCTCAATTTGATCGTTTATAATCGATGATCGTACGACTTTCGTACGTATTTTCATCTCGAGGTTTTTTCCAAAAAATGGCTTCAGCATCTCGAAAAAAAGTTCATGGGCGACGAGCGGTTCAAATGCGAGTCGAGTCACCCAAGCATCCCCAGGAGAGAATCGCTTGAAATCCATATTTTGGTCTTTTAGCACATATCGAGTTTTGTACCATTCCCGTGCTCTGTTTCGAAATGCGCGGTAGGTCTTCGTACATCCAAACGATTCGATGAACGGATGTTCATCGAGTGGAACGGCCTGGTTTGTGAGTTGTCCTCCAATCCAATCCGTGTCTTCGGTCAATAAGACGCGTTTTCCTTCCTTCGCAAGCGACAAAGCCGCCATCACCCCACCGATCGATCCCCCGGCTACGACCACATCCACTTCGATGCCCGTAGATGGTTTCAAATCAAGAAGAAGCGTTTTGATTTTCTTGGACCCAATCGAGGTGATATTGGGTGTTGAAACCAAACTTCCATCGAGTTTTGTTTCGATCACGCTATGAATTTGCCATGCGGAATGAAGGAGGATGGGTTGTTCAACTTCCATCGGGTTGAAAAGACGCACCTCAATTTTATCTGCCTTCTTTCTTAGCGATGTCAAAGCAAGTCGGTCGTTGCCAAGTTCGAGGAGAGAAGATTGGTTGCGTGCGATTCCCTTGTGGACGATGGGTTTTGTACGAAACTGCGCAACATCCTTTGCCGTCATGGTTTTTCCAAAAGCGAATCGATACTGCATTGAGTGCGATCCAATCATTTGGGCATCGGGTGTGGGGATCGACGGACCAGCCCCACCACCCCGCGAGGTGAAGTTGTCTTTCGACAACCATCCTGTACTTCTCAAAAGAGTCACTTCGACGCGGGATCCTTCGTTTGTATTTGACACTTGATATTCTTGAAGACCAACGTGTTCAAACAACAACCCTTGATCGGTCGATATGGCCGAAAGCGACGGGTCGACGATGACGGGCACTTCCGTCCCTTTTAATGCGTTGAACACTTCCGTTCGCACCGAGCGTTTCACCCAGTCAAACGCTGTATCTGCGTAATGGTGTGTTACTGATTGACTTGGAAATCCGAGGCGAATCCGGTGGTCGCAAGCGTGGTTTTCAATCTCGAGTTCAACTTCAAAGTAAGGATTTCCCTTTGATAAAACGATTGAAACGTTGTAGCGATTTTGAACGTTTGAAACATCGGGACCGGTTCGATCCGTATTCAATCCTCTTTCCATGTCCATGACCAACGTATAATCCATTCGCTCAAGAATTTCGCTTTTAAGAAACACTTGTTTCTCAACTTTTGCATAACGGATGCAATCCTTTAACGGTTTTGAATAATTGTATTCATCGCCAGCATCCAGACTTGAGAAAATCGAATGAATGCCCCTTTGTCGTTTGTTCGTTTTCTTTTCCAGCACATCGAGCGATCCATCCTCATTCAAGCACGCCTCATAGTATTCGTTTTCAATTTTTTTCTCATCCTTCTCAACCAACGAAAGAAAAGACCCCGCCATCAGGCGATAATTACGCACGGAGAATCCTGCAAGTTCGACCACTTTGAACCATACCGTATAGGTCGTTCCCGATCGAAACTCCGGCATGTAGTCAAGCGGCGATTCAAAGCGTTTCGATGCCTCCGATGTTGTCACGAGAGTCTTGTATTGGATTGCCCCGTCTGTGACTACAAAACGGTCGTGAAGCGGATTGTTCTTGTCAATGAATAATTGAACTTTGACATACCCATGGTACGGATACGGTGACGGATTGAAAACGGAAAACGTCGAATCATCGGCGAAGATGGTTGTTGGGCGTTGTTTGTAGTTCCATGTGTGTTCGAGGTTTCCGAGTTTGACAAACGCATCTCGTACAAGCATGTCGATCCGTTCCTCGATTTTCCGAAAGCGAATGTCCATCTCCCGATGAACTGCATCGACGCTGCATCCACAAATTGAATCATGGGGGTGGTTCTCAAGAAGCATCTTCCACGTTTCTTCAAGCACGCGTTGATACGGATACTCCGTATCCATATAGGCAAGCGCGATGAGGGGTTCAAGTTCCTTCGTCAGGCGTTCTTCGAACCGTTGATTTTGTTGTTTGATTGGAACACGTGTTGATAGGACATTGGGTAGGATATAGGCTTTCGTGTTGTCACGAAGTTCACCAAAAATCTCTTCAAGCGGTTTTTTGATGGTTTTTTTTGCATTTTGAACATATTGTTCGTAGGAACCGGTTTTTATCTTTAATCCGTGTTTTTTGGACAGTTCCTCGATTCGTGCTGATAGGATTGCTTTCGCCGGCATTAGATGGTCGCCTCCGTTGGGTAGAAGCAAACATTCATTCGATGGTGTTTTGTCGAATTTTTCCAAAAAGCGCGTAAAAGCCGTCTCATAGTTTTCCTGATCGACGATTGGTTGGTAATAACCTTCCTTTAAATGGACGGTGAACATTCTTGATCCGTCAGCCCCGACCCATTCGAAAAACTGATCCTCTGGATTCGCCCCCCGCCACAAGACGGCATCTTTGATTCCGAAACCGTCCAATATTTGAGGCATTTGTGAGTTGTGTCCAAACGAATCCGGTAAATACCCAATTCGCATGTACTCTCCTTCGTCTTTTGCCATTTGCGTGCCAAATTCAAGGTTTCGCACCAAACTCTCCCCGCTCACCAAAAATTCATCGGCGAGGACATACCACGGTCCGATGATCATTTTGCGTTCACGAATCAATCGCTTCGTTTGTTCGACCCGTTTGAAACTCGCTAGCGAAAAATAGTCCTCGAGCGCTTTCATTTGGCCATCCATGACGAAACATTCGATTTCTTTGGTTTCCAACAAATCAAGTACCCGGTCCATCACCTGGACAAGACGAATCGAAAACTGATCGAGCGTGAGATACCACTCCCGATCCCAGTGCGTGTGAAATACGATTGTCATTTGTCTCATGTCAGTTCAACTCCTTCAAGGCATTCAAATACGCCCCCAAGATGCCCGCGAAATTGCCGTGTTTTGCTGGAAGGACGGGCTTGTCCATGCCGACTGATTTCAATGAGTGAATCAGCTTTTCCCAAAAATGCTCTTGGCTTTTGATGACGCCACCACCGATGATGAACACTTCCGGATCCAAGACCCGGTTTATTGAATGCAAGAAAAGGGTCAAATCGGCGATATAGGCATCGATCAGTTTTAACGCTTCCAGTGATCCCTTCGCAGCATGGTCGAAGATTTCGCTTCCATGGCGGATTGAAGGATCGACGTATCGAATGGCCCCTTTCATTAGGGCAGACCCTGAAACGTATTGTTCAGCACATCCTTTGTTGCCACAGCTGCACATTCGCCCCTCCGGATGTAGCGTCATATGCCCAAATTCTACTTTGTAGGTCGAACCGGCGTAAAGCACTCCATGGATGTAGGCCGCGGTTCCAACGCCTGTTCCAAGCGTAATCATCACGGCGTTTTGAATGCCGTTTGCGACATGCTCCTCCATTTCGGCGATCATGGCACCGTTTGCATCGTTTTCAAGCCAAACCGGCACATTGTAACGCTCTTGAAGGACATCCCCAAGTGGACATCCGACCCACCCCGGCATCGCCCCAAGGGTCGCTATCACTTTTTTTTCTTTTGAGTCGATGGTTCCGGCACTGACAACGGATATCGCCTTCACTCCGAACGTCCACAACTCGTCGATTACTTCAAACAAACTGGCAAGTATCGTCGAAAGACCACCCGACAAATCGGTCGGACGGGAATATTTTTTCAACACTTTCTCATCAAACAACGCGCCTTTGATTTCGGTACCCCCGATGTCGATGGCGATGATTTTCATACCAATCCCTCATTTTCCATATGATTTGAAAAAGAAGTCCTAAGACTTCTTCTAAGTCAAAAGACTTCTTAGTAGCTTTTGTCCGCGATCGACTGTGCGATCCTTTTCATGTATTCCTTTGATTGTTCCAAATCCGCCTGTGCGGTGTAGGAAAACAACAAGTCGATGATGTATAATTGCGAGATTTTCGCATAGAGGGACCCGCCCTCCATCGGACCTTCACGCCCCGAGGTAAGAATTGTTTTTTCAGCATACTTCGTAATTGGTGATTTGAGATATGATGTAATCGCAATCACCTTCGCCCCATAAGTCGTCGCAACCCGGCACGCATCGACAACGTCTTTTGTTCCGCCTGAAAGGGTGAACGCAACAACGAGATCGCCCGGACCGAGTGTCGAGGAAATCATCATCATGAAGTGAGAATCGGTGAAGGCATCGTATTTGCGTCCGATTCTCATAAAGCGATTTTTCGCTTCTTCTGCAGCGACTCCGCTCGAACCGACGCCATAAAACAAGACGCGATTCGCTGAATTGATCATTCCGACCGTCTCACGAAGATCTTCTTGATTGATCAACATGCTTGATTTGTAGATGGAATTTACCAGTGCGTCGGCAATGATTTGATTCAACGATTTGTCATTTTCAACTTCGATGTTTTGATGGATGCCCATGTGTTGGGCAACGTTCAATTTGAAGTCTTGATATCCCGTGAAGCCGACTTTGCGACAAAATCGGAGGATTGTCGATTCTCCAACTTCAATCCGTTCGGCAAGTTCGGTCACCGACATATAGATGATGTCGTTGATATTTGTTTTCAAATATTGATACAAAGTTTTTTCACTTTTCGTAAATGCGGATTCATAAACACTGATCCCGTCCAACATGTTGCTAGTCGACATGGCATCCCCTCCTGACACAAGCTTATTGTATCACTATTGGTTTGCAGTTACAATCATTTTTGCGAAAAACTAAAATCAAAAATGGAAAACTTTTCCATTCATCCGGCAATGCGATTTCGGGCGTGGGATTTAAACAACGCATAAAATTTCGCAAGTTCTTGTGGGTAGACGATGTACTGAAGCGGTTCGGTGTATTCGGAGTCGCGGTTGTAAAATCCATCCCCAGTCGCTTTCACTTTGATTGTGTAAATTCCGGGTTCGAAATTGCCAACCGGAAGCGCACGCGAAGCCGTTGGATATTCCTCACCATCCACCGAGACGATGAAAGCAATACGGCTGGCGACGTTGTCCCACCGAAGCATCAATCCCGAATCGATGTGGAGATTTTTTGGGGTTTCGAGGGGTACGCTCAAATCGGGAATCGGCAACACCGGTGGAACTTCTGGTGCTGTTCCTCGAACAAAGAAGATGCCATTGGAAAGCGAGCGTGCAGTTGAATTGGTAACTACATTCGTGTAGGTGAAGGTATTGGAGGCGTTTCGAACAACCATTGAGGTCGAGCCTCCTCCATCCAGATTGTATGCTGTTTTCGCCCCGAAATATTCCATCAGACTCGCCAGTTCATAAAGCGTCACACCGTCCATGCCGCTTGAAGACAACCGTCCGTCGACAGTCACGAAAAACACGGTGTGGTCCTCACGGACTCCGATGGCGGTTCGTGGATTTTTCGTTGTGATTGCGGTTCCTTGGGGAATGTTGGTCAAGGCTTGTGAATTTTCAACGAGTTTCTCCCACGTTCCAATCGCCCAGCGAACTCCTTCGAAGGAACATCCGATTTTTTGTTGAACCAAGACGGTATCTCCTGTTTGCATCATGTCGCGGACATAAGGATTGTCAGAGACAACGATGAACTTATTGGTCGGGACGGTATAGGCAGCGGTTGTTTTATTACCGACTCCGCCTTTTCCGAAATAGCGTGTATTGTAGGCATCTCGTTTAATCTCAGTCGCATTGATGATTGTCTTGGTGTATCCTGAAGGAATCGCCACGGTATGATCTTGAAAGAAAACGGTCACTTCGCGATCATCAAACGGCAATTTGTTGATTCGTGCAACCGGCAAGTTGATCCGTTCACGACCTGCTGAATCATAAATTCGAATTTCAAACCCACCGATGCAAGGGCGTCCGAAGACGACGGTGCCGTCTTCCTTGAATCCAATGACATCTCGATTGTATCCAAGCCCCGGCGATACGTTTTCCCCGTTTCGGATGTAGACTTCAACCGGTATGCCAATCGTCATGTTGTAGAAATCACCATTGATTCCTCCAAGCACTTTGTAATGTGGATAACGGTTGTCCACAGCTACGGCCATCGAATGAAGTTGTCTCATTCCGTAAGAATAAGCTGGATAATCGTCGCCGACGATCACTTGAAGGGTCGGATCGGTGAACGGATTGCCGGAAAGAACATTGATCACCTGATTGGAGGTGACACCATCTTTTTCAATCGTACCCGTGATCTTTCGATGTGTCAATCCGTCAATGGTCGTATCCACCTGTGAGGCGATTGTGACGGTGATGTTACCTTGAGATTGAACGACCGACACAAGCGAAATCATTAAAATGATGGTAAGAAAAGCCAATATCTTCTTCATGATGACATCTCTTTCATCCCGTTGTTGGAATCGTCAATTCCACTTCACCGAATGAGGAGTACGTCATTTCAAAACGGTAAATTTTTTGATTCGCGGTGACATTGAAGACAAACGTATCAAACATTCTTCCCTCAATCGTTGCGACGAAATTCGAAACGACCGCACCGGGCAATTCGGTATTGAAAAATTGATGCAAAGATCCATAACGATCAAGATTCAAACGGTACTGGCCATCTTCCAAATAAAACCATGTTGCTTCAAAATCACGGTGGAAATCATAGACGTTGTTTTGTTCCATGCAAGGTATGGTTTCTTCTACCCAATTACCAGAAGCGTTCGTTGTTTGCATGCATAACGTGCCGTTTTTCCACCAAAACGTTTCTTCTCCCGATATGTTTGCATAAGAAATCGAATCTGTGAATCGCAGTTCCATCGTCACGCGGACAAAGTCCAGATCGATTGAAACGTCGAGCGCGTAGTTTTCGGCCTCATTTAACGACTTGATTGCAGCCTCGAGCGGCGTTAGCACGATTTCGACACATTCTCCATCTTCTAACTTGTAACCAGCGGGACACGATACGAGAACACACTCGCCGGCGATTACATCGTAACCTTCGGGACAGGTAATCAAGACGCATTCTCCGTTTTCCAACCGATATCCCTCATCGCACACAATTGGAACGCATTCGCCTTCTTGAAGATCAAATCCCAAAGGACACGATGTGACGGTGCACTTTCCATCCAACCATTCCTCGTTTTCTTCGCACGTGATAGCGACACATTCTCCTGTGATCAGTTCAAAACCATCGGGACACGAAGTGACGATGCATTCGCCATCGATGTATTCCTCATTGTCTTTGCAGTTGGGATCGAAGGTTGTATCGCACCCGCCAACAGCAAACAGCACAATCACGATTCCTATCCATTGTTTCCACTTCATCGGTTCACTCTCCTTGAAAACGGCATATCTCGCGTTTTCTATATTTTTTCAATTGTTTGTTTTCGGATGATTCGCGTTTTAAGACCGACTTCGAACATCCGACTCCATGGCATATGGCAATCAAGAATCTCGATGCTTGTCGTTTCGTCTTCAATATGATCTTTTAGAAAGATTTCGAGACGTTTTTTTACGATTTCAGATACACGTCCGCGTTTTCCATCGGCTTGAAAATATCCAAGTCCCATTTTTGGCAGTTCCTCCGCGCACACAGCCTGACGTACAATGCCACAATATCCAGCATCTTCTGTGTAACGAAGCGATAAGAAATCAAGATGATCTTGTGTTGAGCCGTAATGGTGATGGATCATTCCTTGGGGAATGCATGTGCCTAGTGTGTTTGATGATGTGTTCCATCCGGCATATCCAGCAAGTTGAAACAACAAACCTTCCGCTTTCAATAAGGCAATCAGCTGTAAATCCGCCCCATTTCCATAGGCAACATCGGCGATGACGACTTGTTTCTTAAGTGTCCGGATGACATACCCGGCATAAACAACGGCTTCGGTCAGATTGCGGAACGCATCGTATTCAATGCCACGCAAATGACTTTGTGAGGCATTCAACATGTTTGAAGGCGGTGCGTTGACGATTAAGACGAAATCGGCTTCCACCATGCTCGATGCGACCATTCCTCCTGCGGCGATGATTTGGTATTTGACGGTTTCATGGAGCGGTCGATCCTCATAAAGCGGAATGACCATTTTTGCCCCTTCCGATGTGTATTTCAAAAAGACATTGGGTGTTTTGTCTTTGAATCGGTTGATCATACGGGACAACAACGTGTTGGCAACTTCGTCGGCACCTGGGTACATATAGACTTTCATGCCGACCTTTTTTTCATCGATGTGTTTTCGCACGGATATTTGATCAATCGCTGTCAGTCCATAAGGACTTGCATCATCTTGTGGGATGATTAAAAAATCAACAAATCCAACGCTGACCAAATCGATGATTTTCATGTTCATTTGGATGTTTTTCGCCCGTCGTGAAGTATAGTCTTCAAAGTGTTCGGGAGGTAACTTGAGGGTGATTGCCTCGTACTCTTTTTCTTCTTCGGATGAGGCAATCTTCAACAACCGTTTGTGCTCAATCACGCCGCGCCGATGAATTTCTCGACCGAACAATCCATAGTAATCGGGTTCTTCATCTGCGCTTGAATAGGTGGGATTACGCATAATCAAACTATATCCGAAAACGACCAAAGCCGGGTTTATCTGTTTTAGCATTCGTACGTTTTCTAGACGTTTTTGAAGCGTGTCCGTCGTTTCCATATGAAGGCGCGAAGGAACAATTCCACCATAAAGCAACGTGTCGAAAGACACAATAATGCCGGAAGCATCTTGGACTTCCTTTCTTGCCCACGCCCATATTGCATCGACATCGCCCTTTTCCTTCTTGTTTCCCATGATTTCAAACGGTGGAACAATAACCTCATACTCGGTTCCAAATGAAAGGGCGACTGGAAAATGAAAATTGCATGGTCGCTCATCGAGTGGTATCAAAACGATCTTGGCCATATTGGATTCTCCCTTCAACGATTTTCGTCAGTTTTTGATCGAGAGGACCGGCATACCGGTTGGTTTTTTTGGCAAGTTTGAGTGGAATGTTCGACCCTGTTGATGCCTTCAGGTTATTCAGTGCATCTATCAATATCGATATTTCTTGATCCTTGTTTTCAACAAGCGCATCGAAGAGTTCCATCTCCCACTGGATACGAATTTTCCATGGGGTGAACTCACGGTGAAAAGCGGGATTGTCAAAGTGTTCAAGCGCAACCATCGCACGCCTTAGGTCCATCATCACTGGTTTCAATGCCTTGAAATCGAGCGCTTCAATCCGTTTGGTCCAGCTTGGATTCGGGTTATAATTCAAAAGCGAAAATTCAAAATGCCTGACAAGGGTCGTCAATGCTTGATAAAGATGGTTATCTCCTTTACAAAATGCCTTAAGTGCGTTTTCGTGCGCTCTTTTTTCGTCGTATGCCGAGGGATTCCACATATATTCAGCCATCGTGAAAAGGGCAATTTTCGACAACTCCCATTGGTTCATCGGATTCGAGACCATCCCAACGTGGGAGATGGGTAAATTTTTACCCCGATTTCTCAACGGTCCCAAAAACAACAAGTCGGGTGCGACATCATTCACCGGGTAATTATCCCAAAGCACGAGGTCGTGTCCGAACTGTTCGCGAACGAGGGGTCCGTCTTCGTTTCGGATGTATTCCGCAATCGTGTTGTATCCTGTCCAAAAGACCTTGATTTCCGAATCAAGATGATGTTTCAAATCGCTTCGGTAGGGGGAATCCTTGATTTGCCAGTATTCCGTCGGACACATCACTATCACCGGATTGTCGATGCATTTTTTTAAATGTTTGAACAACCGATTGGAAATATGGCTGTGCGCTTTTCCGGGTGTTGCGAACATTTCCTTGTCTGCTCCATGCAACGCATAGTCGATGTCGTCCAAAAGCAAACAAAAATGACGGACCCCGCGTGCAACCACGGCATCGATTTTTTGAAAAAGTGCTTCAAAATCCGCTTCTTCTGCGAAATTGAAATCTTTCCCCGGGCTGATTGAAAAGTAGAAGTCCACCATTCGTCGATTTGCTTCATCAATAAGCTCGGTCAATTCTTTGAACTCATGTGCCGGATACGGCACCCGCCACAATTCACGGTGGAAGGGATCGTCTTTGGGGGCATACATATACGTGTTCAACCGATTCTCCTCACAAAAGACGATGGCATCGAGTCGGTCTTGATGACTCCAAGGAACGCCGTAAAACCCTTCGATAATTCCACGCATTGGAAATGCGGGTCCGTCCTCGACGATTCCAAGGGGTAAGGAATGATCCTTGGTGAACATTTTCGACAAGGACTCGAGGGCATATTTCAACCCACGCTTCGAACCGTGCCGAATTTCGACGGGGTTATCTTTCTTACTATGAATCGTGAAATTCTCATCATCCGATCCATCACAAAAAATTGTGATCTCAAGGGGTGGTACGCACTCCGGAAATCCGTCTTCACGAATTTTGACCGATTGGAAGGTTCGTTCATGGTTGAGCGTGAACAACTCCTTGGGGTTTTTCACCGAGATACCGCCTCCACGAAACTTTTTGTGATCAAGTGTGGACGAGTGATTGCTGACCCGATGACAACCGAATAAGCTCCTGCGCGAAGTGCACGTTTCAAATCCCTCGGACAACGGATGCCGCCTTCGGCAATCACGGGAATCGGGACTTTTCTTGACAATTTTCGCACGAGATTGATGTTCGGCAACTGCGTTGATTTCGTTTCCTCTGTGTATCCCGAAAGCGTCGTCGAAACAACATCCACGCCAAGTTGTGAGGCCTTCACCCCTTCTTCATAGGTCGAAATATCAGCCATTATGTGAAGAGAAGGGTATTTCGCACGGATGCTTTTGATGAATTCCTCCAACGTCGATCCGTCGGGACGATTTCGACAGGTTGCATCGATTGCGACGATTTCTGCCCCACTCTCAGCGACTTCATCGACTTCTTTCATTGTCGGAGTAATGTATATCGCGGAATTGAGATATTCCCTCTTGACGATGCCGATGACAGGCAAATCGACTGTTTGTTTGATTGCTTTGATGTCGCATCCCGAATTGGCACGAATGCATTTCGCACCGCCCAGTTTCGCAGCAAGCGCCATTTTGGCCATGATTGGCGCACCATAAAGCGGTTCGCCTTCCAGCGCTTGGCAACTCACAATGATTCCATGTTTTTGTATGATTCCATTTTTCATCTTCATTACTCCTGATTGCTCGTTTTGTGAAATGCAAATTGTTTGAACAGTTGTTTGAACGTCTCTTCAAGCGAGGAGGGACCAAATTCATAGGTGATGTTGGTTGAGGAGTACGAATTCAAAATCTTGTATTCGTTTCCAATCGCGGTGATGCTGATCCGGTGTGATCCGCTCGCAAGATTGCTTGTTCGAAGGTTGAGTTCGTTGTCAACGATGTCGATGTTCCGAAGTCCGATTCTAACGCGGTATCCAAGAGCGTTTGGAACATCGTCGAACATCAAGACCCCATCAACGATTCGAATCGAGGCCGGGGTTGAAAGGCGCTCGACTTCATGCACAAGCGGTTGACCATAAGAACTGTCGGTTGCAAAAATACCGTCGCCAAGTGCTTTCACTTCGATGGCATTCGAACCGGTCGTGATGTTTGCGAGTTTCAAATCAAACTGGTTGGTTTGAACCGTCGTCTCGTAACCGTTCACACGAACGACGTATCCCGTGCTTTGAACGACCGGGTCCCACGTTAACCAGTTTTCGTTCACAATCAAGTTGACCGGCGAAGAAAGTCCAATGAGGGGGGGAAGAATCGTTTCAACATCGGGATTGATGCTGATGTCGATGGCTTCGTCATAATAAAGTCGTTTCGCCTTGATTTCGAGAATCATCGTCAAGTAGGTGATGTCTTCCGAAAGTCGGGTTCGAGCGGGAAGGTTCGCATAATCAGCGGTGTTTATTGCCTTCAATTCCACGACAATCTCGTTCAAATTTTCCAAAGAAACGTTGTCCATCGCAAGAATTCGTGCGAGTTCAATCTCGAGCAATTGTTTGTTGGCGGGGGTCATCGCATTTTTCGGAACATATATTTGATCGGTTTTTCGAAGAATGTCCGCAATCAGCGTTTCCATAACGAGCGTCGTATCGTCGTGTGGAAGGATCGACGGTCTGCGAAATACCCCGTCTTTGAGGATTGCTTGAACTTTTGAGTTGGAGTTGTTCACTCCGTCGACGTTTCGGACGAGGTAGTTTTGGGTTGCGAAGAAAGCGATGCCTTGTGCGAGTCCGTTGATGCTCGCTTGGATTTGCGAGGTGTTGTAGTGGTCGTTATAGCCCATGTAAGAAGGAGCAATTCCGCTATAAGAAAATCCCTTTTTATTCACCAAACCGGTAAGTCGCGTGATTTCGCTTCGCACGGTCGTCGCTGACTGGTAATAGGCCATCGGCAAGATCATCTCAATATACCCTTCTGCCGTCCATGTCGCCCAATCCTGCATTTTTGTTGAAATCGCACTTTCGATGTTGCCAAAAATCGCTGTTGACAAGTAGACTTTGGGGTTGACGTTTTTCACGGAATAATACACACCGGCAACAAAATCGGAGATGACATCGGTTTTGTATTTTTTCCAATCGGCCGCTGCTTTCGCATTTGTGATTACAAGGGTTCTTAGATCTCCCGTATATCCATAGAGGTATTTGAACTCCCGTTCTGCAACCATGGAATAACCCGTGTCCCAGTTTGAAGCGGGTGGGCTCGTTTCGTTTTGACAAACCGGATATCGGATGTAGTCCAAATGAATCGAGGCGATATCGGTCGTGATCGCCATCTCCATATAGATTGCCTTTAAATATTCGCGTGTCTCCGGATTGGCCGGGTCCATGAATAGATAAAACTTCTCAAATTTCTGCGGAACGGTCCCATCGTAATTGTAGGAAATCCATTCCGGTTTCGCCGATAAAATCGGGCTGTCGGTGTATGCCGTGCCGTATCCGACGAAAAAATTCTCAACCCATGCGTGGACTTCGATGCCGTATTTCTTTCCTTCTTCAACAAACGCAAGCAACAAATTCGTACCGTAGTTGACTTCCAAATCCGAATACCCGTTCAATGTGAAGGCGTGTTGATGGGTGAAAGGAACTTGAGAGGAATAGATCAAACGCCCCATCCAAAACGTTTCGACGAACAACATATTGATGCCCATGTTAGCCAAATCGGAAAGCGTCTGACGAACCATTGTCAAATTGGATTCAAAGGGTCGGTGCCAAATGCCACGTCCTTCGACGTTTCTAGAAGGCAACGTATACGAGTAGAGTTCATACATTTTTTCGTAAACTGAATAGTAAAAAGCATAGTCCGATGAAAATTGCGAAGAGGTCAGTCCTTCGACCGCAGCGTTGACTTCAGCGAGTTTTTCGTTCAAATAGTTCGCATCAACATCGTACATTCCGGCGATGGAAGCATTCACGAGACTTTCGACGGTCGTTCGAAACGACATCAACTGGTTGTAAGTAAGCGTTGAACTCGTTTTGTTTGATCCCGGCCGGACGGTCAAAAAGGTATTGCCGCTGACAACGCTTGAAGAAAGCGTCATCATTGAAGAACTTTTCATATCCATAGCGACTCCTCCCAACATCAACAAACAAGCAAGAACAAGAAAAACTGTTTTTTTCAAGGATGATCCCTCCTATCGGGTCGACACGAACTGAGTTTCCGATTGTTGCGAAAACCCCCGCTCGAGCAAGAGTCGCTCAAACACCGGTTGTTTTGAAAAATGCGGATGGTACTCTCGTTTGTCCGTATTGCATAGTATTGTTTCAATGGTCGTTTTTTTCGTCTTTTCAAGAAGAACATCAAGCATTCCCGCCAAAATCTCTTCGTGTGTGGTTTCTTTTTTGGCCACGGCGAGTTCGATTTCAACGGTTTTTTGGTCAATCGATCGTACGATGAGACATCCAAAAATCTCAAATCCCTGTTTCAAGACGGCGACCGTGCTGAAACCGTGATGGATGTTCGTAGCTTGTATAATATTTTTTTCGAAAATCGCATAATCGATTGACTCTTTGTCGTCCGGTAAATTGGCCTGGAGCACATCCATCAATCGAATCTTGTTCGAAATGTATTTATAATTCATAAAAAGGACTGTCTTGGCTTCTTTTTCAAGGAAAAACTTCCGATAGCGCTTTCCAACGGCAAGAAACATCCAATAAACAGGAAGTGAAACTCCTAGGAAAAACGAAACACTGATCAAAACAGAAAACACAAGATAACCCACCGTGGCGATTACAATCAGTTGTAGTGTCAGAAGCGGTGTTCCGAATATCGACAAGACCGCAAACTTGAACGTATCCTTGAGTGAGAATTTTTCAAAATAGACGGTCGTGATTGGAACATAAAACATCAAGGCGGCACTCACGTAGGAAAAAAGCAATGCGACCATTGAGAAAAGAACGCCAAAAACGGTGATTGTGTCTTCTTTCATAAACGTTTCGTATGCGTAGACGAGATCAAAAGCACTGATCGCTGCGATCAACCCAAGGAGAAGTCCAAGTCCGTTGGACTTCCAAAACATTTTTTTCCAATATCGGAAAAATTCAACGGGAATCTTCAGTTCGTCCTCTCCATCTTGGGTCAAACGTTTTATGACATGGAACAAGGCGAAAAACGAAGGAAAAAATCCAAAGAGTCCTAATCCCGCTATTGTTCCGACAACAAACATCAAATTTGAAATCACAAGTCGCATGATCCAATCCATGATGTTCTTAAGCGGTGTGGTTGCCTTGTCCAAATACTGATCCATTATCCGACGATCCCCGTTCTTTCAATTGATTCGACAAACAGTTTTTGTACAAACAAATATGCGATAAGCAAAGGCAATAACATCAAAAGCGCTCCTGTGTTCGCAATCGTTCCCACAAGCAACGGATTTCGCGAGATGCCTTCTGCGAGCGCTTGATCGACGCCCAGTTTTTGTAAAATGTAAATGAGTCCTGTCGAGATGTTTATCAAATTCAAAGCGAGAATATTCAAGTTTTCAACCGAGATGAGAAGTCGTGTGAAGAAGACGTCATTCCACTGCCAGACGAAGGAAAACAATGCAACCGTCACGAATGCGCTTCCGGCATTCGGAAGCATCACTTTATAAAACGTTTTGAAAACGCCGCATCCATCCATAATCGCCGCTTCCTCGAGTTCTTTCGGAATGCCCCGGAAAACTTGTCGGAAGATGAAGATGAACAAACCCGCCTTGATTCCCATCCCTGTGATTGCGAGGATGAAAATCGACGTGAACGTTGATGTCAATCCAAGCCCGTTGAAGATCATGTAAAGCGGCATGGCAATCGTTTGGGGAGGAACCAAAATCGTAAAAATCACAAAGAAGAACAACAAATTGATTCCTTTGAATTTCAACTTCGCAAACGCATATCCCGCAAGCGAAGTCGTGACGACCGTCAATGCCATGACGCCCAAACTCATGATGAACGTGTTTAACAATCCACTCGTATAGTCGAGCAGTTCGACGGCAAAGCGGATGAAGTTCAAAGACAGTTTGCGAGGAATCCAGACGACGAGCGGATTGGACAAATCAGCCGGATCCGAAATCGCAGCGATGATCATTTGGAAAATGGGATACAAAATGATGAAACACAATCCGAAAACGATCAGACTTCGCATCGCCCCGGCAAAAAACAAACTGACTTTGTTGTTCCAACGACGGCGAAATCCTTCTTTTTGAGTGGTGTCGATCATTGCCGCCTGCATTCGGCGAAGGTTTTCCAACAAGTTCTTCCATTTAGTTGTCATAATAAAACACCATCTTGTTCATAATGCCGACGAACAGACCGATGATGGCCATCACGACGACAAAATAAATCCACGACATACTTGAGGAATATCCGTATTGCAGGTTGTTCTTTAGTTGCAAAATCAAATTGGTGATCGGAGCTCGGACGAAGGAATCGACAATCGTGTAAATGCCGACCGTCAAGACGTGCGGAGAAATCATTGGCACGGTGATCTTCCAAAACGATTGATACGCGGTCGCCCCTTCGATTTTCGCCGATTCGTACAAATGACGGGGAATCGACTGAATCCCGGCCAGAAAAATCAAAATCTGGACGCCGGAATAGGAAATGACTTGGAAGATTTGGTTCACCGAGCGATTTAGAAATCCGACGAAATCCGTCCCAAGACCGGCCTCAATCAAAAAACTTTGGAGTTCAAAATTACCAAAGAGTCCAAGTTCTTCTCCAGCCATCGTGTCTTGAAGAAGTTGCGCTTGGCTGAGAGCGACTGTAATCGCATCGCTTGCGATGATGACCGGAAGGAAGAAAACGGCTTTCGCAAAGACGTTTCCTTTGAACTTCGTATTGAGAAGCACCGCGATCAACAAGCTGAAGATGATGATGAGCGGAAGATTCAAGGTGATATCGACAATCGAATCGACCAAAATCCGATTGAATGTCGCGTGTTCGAAGAGTGCGTAACGAAAATTGGCGATTCCGACCCATTCCAAAACCAAGGGACCTTTCCGGAAAGCGAAATTTTGAAGGGAGTCCATGAAAACCTGCACCGCTTCCGGCGTCGCCGCACGACCGAGAAAATGCACCTTGGAAAAACTATAAAGCAACGAATCCATCATCGCAGAAAGAAAAATGAAGACAAGACCGATGATCCAAGGAAGCAAAAACAAAACACCGAAGATTTTCTTTTCTTGATCGTAGGTCAATCTTTTACGAAACAAACCGCTTTTCATAAACATCAACCTCCCGTTCCAACGAAGGATCGTCCCGGAACATCGACGCCCTCGTGTGACATCGTGTTTTCGTTGAAATTGATCCAGAACATTTTTTGATTGCTGTACGTCACCTTCACGAATCCGTTTGAAATGGTTTCATGGCGAATCAGATGATGACCGTCGATTCCAGCGTTCTTTAATGACATATACGCATCGATAATGAATGCTTTTTGTGACTCATAGTATGTTTGATAATAATCCAGGAATACCGTGTCTTGGAGCACGGTCGGGTTTTGATACGAAAGTGTCGCTTTCATGTTTGATCCCGTCGCAAGGGCCGTCAAAACATACAAGTCCTTTTCGTAACGGTCATACATGTTGAACGATGGCATCGCATACGGAATGTACTTCGCGATCGCGATTTGGTAAAACGGTACTGCTTCATCTGCGACGATTAGGTTCGAAGACCTCGTTTCCAAATCGACGATCCGATCGACGAAAAACAACATATAATCGTGAACGTTTGCCATCATGATGTCATAAGAATGAAATTTTGCGACGATGTCTTGGAAATATAGAACATTTTGAATTCTTGAGACTTGGCGATTGATGGAAAAATCACCATACAACGTGTTTCCGAGACTTCTAAAAGAGATTCCGTCCACACCGAGTCTTGCGAAATTTTTCTCGAACTTTGTCGTATTGGCATCAATCGCAGCGGTTGAGGAAAGATGATGGGGATCAAGCATCGTGTTGGCGCGAAGCGTCGCCTTGTCATATGGATAAAACTTGGCTGGAAGTCCGCCAATCACGCGTGAGTAGTTTTTCGAGGTGTAGAAAGCACCCGATGCATACGTGTTGACAAAATCGACATCGTAATGAACGGGGTATCCATGTCCTTCCATTTTTGAATAAAACGTCTGAAACGCCTTGCGCGAACCGAGTTCGGAATCGAGCGTGATGTTGTTTGGGACACTATGACGAATTCCTTCGTTGAACCATCCAATGTAGCGAAGGACTTGTTCGTCAACCCCGGAAGCTTTGAGTTCCTCCACGATCTTCGTTGCCTGCGCAAAGGTTGTCAACGTGCCCGTCTTTTTAACCGGGAACCACATGAAGAAATCATCGTAGGAGTAAGACCCAAGCAAATCCAAATGCATCGCAAGCGGATGTTCCTCGAGGAGTGTCAATCGGTATTTGTGTTTCAAATACTCCCCGTATAACTGCGCCATATCGGTATAGTTTGCTTTTTCGCCAGCGAAAAAATAGTATTTGACGTTTGGGGAATAAACATACGGGTTTTTGTTCCAAATCGGAATCTTGTTCAAAGCGAGCTGATAGGTTCCCGATTGGCGAAAGACGAATTCGTTGTAGATTTTGTTGAATGAGTCGAGTTTCGCACCGACATCGGCACGAACAACGGAATGAGCGGCGCCGTTTTCAATCACAGCGAGCATCGCGTTCTCGTTTGATTTGAGTCCGAAGATGGGAATCATGCTTCCAACATCTTTTTGCAAAAGCGTATCCGGAATCTCCGTCACATCCTCGCCGTAGATTGAACTCGCATAACTCGCGGTCACGGTTTTTTGATTGTTGAAGCGGATCAGTCCGCCCGATCCCTCCGGTATCAATAGATATCCGTTCTTGTCGAGATCGGCAGCTCCAAAATACGGCAAAAGACGAATACTGACGATTTCATAACCGTTTTTCTCAACAAGTCCCGAATAATTGATCCGGGCATCGAGGTTGTCTTCGTTTAATTTGATTTCAATCGGGATTTCAAATTCCGGCTGACGCGTCACAACAAATACTTCGTGCTCTGCGTTGTCGAATTCCACATCCTCCAACGTATACTCCTCGATGTAGTTATCGGAAGCATCCTTTTTGTTGCCATAATAGCCGATTTGATAAAACAATTTAAACAAGGTCGCCACCTGCGCACCGGAAAGCTTCGTCATGTCGTACATGCCGGTTTCCTCATCAAGCGTCAGTTGTCGGATGACATAAATGTCTTCATTATCCGCCATCGGACCATAATATTGTTCGAGGTTTCTTCGATCCGTCATGTTCCCAAAGGTAAAAACGGGGGTTTGAATGAGTTCGATAAAACGTTCTTTCGAGATATATGCGGGAAACCAATGACCCCGCGGTTCCCGATCGGCCATTCGGTAAAGGACTTTGAATCCGTTGTCGATCATTTCAATCGTAAAGGCATCCGCGAAATCTCGTTTGTAGTTGATGCTGAATTGAAAGTTGTTCATCGTTCCGGTCGTGTTGTCAAATTTTAAATACGTCACCATCAAGGTCGATTTTTGGAGATTTCTTTGTGTTTCGGTTCGCGCAAGCGGATCAAACCGCGTCGAGTTTGAGAACCAAGTGTGGTTGTTGCGTTTGTCTTTGACAGCGAAATGCGATGTCGAAGCATTCAGGTATAACGCTAAGAAATCATTTTCGGCTACTTTCGAATAACCGATGACTCCGGTATCGAAATTGCCAAATTCATCGTTCATCAACGTCGGAACCGCGGATGAGGAATACAAGTCACGAACCCCTAATTTCGGTGGAACGTTCAAAGCATATGTCGATGCCGCGAATACAAGGAGGAAGCTTGCTATTAGAATTTTTTTCATGTGTTTTTTCATATCCGCCACCTACAACCTCAAAATGAGTTCCCGGTAGATCGTCACAAAGAACACATACACTTGTTGAATCAAGGAAAACGACAAGAGTCCAATGAACAAAATGACGCCTGCACTGACAAACGTCAGTCCGACTGTGAACACGGCCTTTAGGAGTGTGTATTCATGAACGACGAGCATTCCAACAAACGTCATGGCGATCATGATAAAGTATCCCAAACTCTCAATTCCATAATAGAAAAACGCTTCGGTTTCGGTCATGAAGTTGCTTAAAACGATATTGATCAAACTGAGAATCACCTTCATGAAAAGAGCATATCCAACCACATTGTAGATGTCCTTCATTCGTCCTTTCCCATCCATCAACGTCGTAATCGCCCAATTGGCGACGATGAATATTGCATAAGGGGAAAGCGTAACAAACACCTGCCGAATGTAGTTGAACCGAGCCGCGTTAAATGGATTGAACAAAAAACCAGTGTAACGGTACTGAAGAATCCCAATGGTCGATTCCAAAATCAAATAGAATGTCGCAACTCGAATCAAGCCTTTTTCATAGCGCTGCATTTCGTAAAAACCGTTGATGGGATGAATCAACAAGTAAAACGGGTATTTGATGAAATCGCGGTAAAATGCCACGAACAAACGTTTCATCTTTTTCATTGCTTCGCCCCCTTCCGGATATCCATGACAACCGGCCGGATAATCGTGATGCCTATCACTCCGAACGCAAGAACTCCGATGATCGGGAAATTGTCCCGAAGCACGGTCTTCCGGTGTTGATCGTACGCTTTGGAATAACCCGTCTTGTCATGGGCGAGACGGAATGCATCCATGGCAGCCTTGTAGTTTTTCTCACGGAAGTATTGATTTCCAATGCCGATGTAAGCATACGAAAAATTGGCGTTTTCTTCGATCACTTCGTGCCAAATCGCGGCGACATCCAAATACTCGCCCATATAACCAAGTTTGATTGCTTCGTTCACTTTCGCACCAAACGTCGTCGGTGTGAAAATGGTGATTGTGTTCAAAACCGAATCGGATATGAGAAGATTTTCCCCGTCATAAACGACGGATGTCGGCGATTTGAACATGCCTTCAAAATCCCCATCACCACCCGTGACATAGATCAAGTAGCCTTCGTCGTTGTAGGTGAATATTTTTTTGTTGGCGAAGTCAACGACGCTGTACATACCGTAGTCGTTGACCGCGATCGACACAAATGCCGATGCCGGTTGGTTTGCATATTTCAAGACATCTCCAATCGGACGGACATACCCGTTTCGACGCAAAACGTCAATTCCTTTCGAATTGAGTCGCTGAATCGGAGAGTTCGATTGTGATGTGGCTGTTGCATAAATGAAGCCTTCATTATCAATCGCGAGGCTTGTGTATTCGACCGGTAAAAACAAGACGGTCCGTTCGAGTTGGGTATCCGTCATCAAGCGACGCCATAAAATGTCGATTGCGTTGACAGATACTTCCTGGACGCCGAAGAAACGACTGAATGCACCATCGTTTGTCAGTTCAACGATTCCATCATAGACATTTCCAATCGTGACATATATACGTTTCGCGCGATCAAGAACGATTTTATTCGCTTGAAACGGTCTTGTTCCATAAGTTGGATTGTCCGGAGTCGTGATTTTCTTGATAAAAGCGTAGTTTTCATCAAAAACGAAAATGGCTTGGTTTTCATAGTCTGTGATGTAATATTCCGAATCCGACGTGACGAAGATTCCTCTTGGGTCAATCAAAGAGCGACTTTCCACTCCATCTTCGGTAATTTCTTCAAAGTGTTTGAAGACATGGACCGTATTGAACGATTTATCGAGGATCCCAACTCTTCCCGAACCCTTGTCAACGACGAAGTAGTTCGATTCGGTAACAAACAAATCGATGATTTGTGTCGCCAAAACGGGGTTTGCATCTTGCAAAACGGTCAAATTAATGTCTTTTCCATAGATGATCCCATTGGGGTGGACTTTATATCCGTCTTTGGCGGGAACGGGTTCAAGCCAATGATTGTAATTGTAGGCGGACGCCGAAACGTTCGATCCCGAAACAGCAACCACGACGAAGACAACAAGCAACGCACGAATCGTGTAAATCAACCATTTCATAACGATCCCCTCACTCCTTGATGCCCGAGTGCGCCATCGTTTGAATGATGCTCGCTTGGCTTAAGACAAAGATGATCACAGGAACCGTCATCATGAACAAGCTGATTGCGGCGACGACTCCGGTACGTCCAATTCCGCCCCCTGCGATTTGCGAAAGGGCGTAACTGAGGGGTTTCAAGGATTCATCGTAAATGTATTGTCCCCCGGTCGCTCCCCAGAGTGCTTGGAAACTTAAAATCGTGAGGGTCAACCATGCCGGTTTGACAAGAGGCATGACGATTTTCCAAAAAATTTGGAAATGGTTTCCGCCGTCGATATATGCACTTTCAATATAGACCGTTGGAATTTGGACCATGAAGTTTTTCATGAGGTACAGTCCCAAACTGAACGCAAACGCCGGCAAAATAATCGCAAGATAGGTGTCGATGAGTCCGAGTCTCGTCATAATGACGTATCCGGGAATCGCCGTGACGGATGCATTAAACATCAAACTGTAAACAATGATCTTCGAGAGCGCTTCCGATCCCTTGAACGTATGCTTGGCCAAGGGGTAAGCCGCCATCGAAGCAAGCACGACATGTCCTACGGTTCCGACGACCGTGATCAACAATGTGTTGAACACATAGCGCGTAAGCGGAATCCACGAATCCGCCATCAGATTGATCAAATCGATGAAATTATCCAAAGTCGGATTCCGAACAAACAATTGTGGTGGAAAGATGAACAATTCATTGAATGGTTTGAACGCATTCGAGATGATGAAGACCATCGGATAAGCACTAAAGGTTGCAAAGACCAACATGACGATGAGAAGCACGATATCTCCACCGACGCTTCGGTTCAAGGAGTTTGCCGGTTTGATTACGTTCATCAATCGTTTGGCTAAACTTTTTTGTTTTTGAGGACGGGGTTTCGCTGCATTCATACTACGTTCCCACCCTTCTCAACATTTTTTGGACGAGTAGGTTGCTTCCAAGCATCACGAAGAAAAGAAGCGTCGCAATCGCGCTCGCATAACCGAGTTCGAAAGCGATCGATCCGTGGTAAATCAGATGGGTGACAATGGTGTGTCCGGCGTTTTCAACGCTTGGGAATCCGGCAACTTGCATCGCAACTTCTGAAATCGCAAGCGAGGATGTAATTTGGATCACGGCACTGAACATCAACTGTGGTTTCATCGACGGCAAGGTGATGAACCATAACTCTTGCCATCGGTTTTTGATTCCATCCACCGCTGCGGCTTCATAAAGCGTTCGGTCAACGCTTTGGAGTCCTGCGACAAAAGCAAGAAAACTGACGCCAAGGCTCATCCATAACTGGACGAGGATGATGATGATTGGAATATAGGTCGGGTTTTGAAGCCACTGGATGGGCTCGGTCGTAATGCCAAGATTAATCAAAAAGGCATTCAAGTACCCATACATATCTCCAGAAAAAAGAAGTCTCCATATGATATAGGCCCCTCCTGAAATCGAAGGTGCGTAAAAAATCAACGTCATCACAGCCCGAATTTTCGGCTTGAGTTCATTGACGAACCATGCGAACAAAAACGCGGCGAAATAACCGATTGGTCCCGTGACCACGGCGAACAAGACGGTGTTTTTAATGGCGACCATGAACACATCGTCTTCAAAAAACAGTTTCCGATAATTTTCCCATCCCGCCCATGTCGGCATCTCAAGCACATTGAAATACGTGAAGGCAAGCACAAGAGAAACAGCAACCGGGAGCACCGTGAAGACAAAAAACAAAGAAAAGTATGGAAACATTAATACATAGAGTTCTTTGTTTTTGTGAAATTCGATCTTGCGAGCAAGTCTTTTTTGTTCGCGAGATGGTTTGTCGTGTGACAGTTGCATCAAAGACCTCCTCCTTTATTCCAATCCGAATTCTTTCCGTTTGTTTTTGATTTCATCGTTGATAAGTTCCGCATAACGGTACAATGTTTCCCGAGGATTGACCCCCGTGTTGACAACCATGCGTAGCGCATTGTCCATGTAGCGCCCTGTAATATAGCTACCTGGCACTTCCGGTATACCGCGAACGGCATCCCATTGTTCAAGCAACACGCGGATATCCCGTGATGGCCAAGGCAGTTTTTCAAGTGCTCCGACATTCGCGGTCGGATATCGCGCGGCAGCACCCATGATTCCTTCCATCTCGCGACCAAACTGAACTTGGGTTTCTTCACTGCCCCACCACTTGAGATACTCCCAAGCCGCTTGTTTGTTTTTCGACTGGTTGAGAATGATCGTTCCGATTCCGGTCGCTGGAGTCGTATGGTCGACGGATCCGTCGGCTTGAAGCGTTCCCGGAATGACGGTAAATTTCCATTGACCACTTATTTCTGGAGCAAAGACGCTCAACATGTTGTACATTGTATAATAAGCGATTCCAATCGGCATTTCGCCGGTTCGAAATCGGTTGGCGAAATTAGCAGCGATCGTAAAGCGATAATTCGTGTAAAAGTCGGTCCACATCTTGAATGTGTCGATTGCCTTTCTTTCTTGAAGCAGTGTTCTTGAACCGTCCTCGGTATAAAGCGATCCTCCTTGTTGGTACAAAAGGCTGACATAAATTAGATTCGGGGGAATAATCCCTCCTAGTTGCTGTTCGACGATGTCAATCGGCAGATAAAATTCGAGGTTGAGCCGTTGGAGTTCGGGAATCATGTCAATGACATCATCCCATGTGAATTCTTGCCAAAAAGCCTCATCGGCATCGGCAGGGATAACCCCGATTTCTTTCAAAATGTCTTCCCGGTAAAACAAGACGGGGAAGATGTGTTGTTCGGGCATCGCGTAGACACCGCCTTCGAAACGGTAGGGCAAAATGGCACTTTCTTTGAACTGCGACATGACCACATCGAAATCAGGAAACGTCGACAGGTCATGGACGGCATTTCGCATCGCGTAGTTGACCGGTGTCGTGTTTCCAACCCCCATCATCACATCCGGTCCTTTTCCGGTGAATGTCGCTGGAAGCAAGACCGATTCGGGAACGAGTTGGAGTCGGACGTTGATGTTTTTTTCCGGTGTGAACGATTCGTCGATCAAACGACGTATGATGTTCGCCTGATCACGCCCCGAACCAACCCACACGGTGATTTCTCCGCCGGAAGCGGTCGTTCCTGTTGTAGAAAGCGCATTGTAATCGACAAAGAAACTAGCAAAGAAACTTTTAATCTCGAACCAAATTTTCTCAAAAAAGTTTGCTTGAGCTCGAGGCAGTTTAAAATCCGGTACGTGGAGGACGAGGTAATCGATCGCAAGCGGTTGTTACCGGATATTCAATACCCAAGTTCCTAATGCGGAAATGTTGTTTCTGAAATCACCAAGGCGTTGATGAATCGTCTGAGGTCGTTCGATGAATCCTTCGAGTTGAATCGCGATTTGGCTCAAAGCCGCCGTGCGATCACCAAGTTCCCCAGAGACCGCAACAAGACGATCAATCACGCTGTTGATTCGCGAAAGTTCCACTTCGAATGTCGGTTTCAACTGTGGAATTCGTGTTGTCAGTTGATAGTCGCGGTATTGATCCGGTGTCGTGCTCGTAATCATGATAATTTGACGGTAGATGCCGTTTAGCGAATCAATGACATTTTCGATGTCTTGAATCGCCTCGGCGAAATCGCCCAAAGCGACTTCAAGCGAAATCGTATGCATTCCTTTTGTCAAATAGATTTCATAAGGTTCACTTTCACCCAGTGTGACCATCCGCCAGTTGGAATAATTGAATGGGATTTTTTCCAGTTCCCGAAACGGGATTTCTCCGTCGATTCGAATGCTTCGCGTGACGTAGGCTCCGCGCAGGTAGGTTTGTTTCGCTACCATCGACAACCGATAGAACCCATCTTCAGGGGCCTCCACTTGATAACTGATCCAATCGCCAACCAAACGGTAGTTGATGCCCCCACCGGCATTTAACTTCAACTTCGCGTGATGTTGTGGGGTGGTGAGGGGGCTCGTGCGGTCAATGATTGGATAAAGCGTTGGCGATGTTTTTTCAAACATGTTTTGACCTTGAACCTTGACCGCCGTCCCCGGTGCGACGTTATTGGGTCGATGTGCGTTGTTTGTCATGTATTCCATATAACTCGGAGGAGTTTGCTTATGGTACAAACGCAAATAATCGATCAAGATCGGTTCACGCACGCTGTGAAGCGAAATTGTGTTGATTCCTTCGTTGAAATGAAAAGCAAGGCTTTCTTGGATATAGCCGTTTGCATCCCGTATGTCATGCTCAATCCAGCGAGGGGCTTCAATTTGTTTGGGAACGATGTCGTTGCCGTTGGTATCTTGGAGAAATTCATTTCTCGCATTGACCCAAATCCGTTTCAAGATAATGCGGTCAGCCAAATCGAACGGGCGTACATCATTTATTCGGATGTTTCTTTCGATGCTTCCACTTTTTCCTTCGATGGGATAATACCGGATGAGAATGTTGTAGTATCCTTCTTCGGCATTGTCAAAAACGAAGGTTAGATTTCCTTCGTCATCTCCGTAGACAGCCTTTTCATAGGTTGCCCCCGGAACATTTTCCCTTAACTCAAATCCCACGCTTTTCACATAATCCAAATTTTGATAACTGAGTTCGTAATCCAAATTCGGAAAATGGGGTTCCTCCGGAAGATAATTGACATACGAGTTTGCTCCAAACGATATGTTCGAAGGAGTTTCGAACTCGGCTTTTACTTCCGTGCGGGGAATCGAACGCGTGGAGATCGCGAATAAAATCGAAACAAACACCAAACCTAACATTAAGATTTTTTTCATCGTCACCTCTATAAAACAAGGCAAGTCAAACTGGATGAACCATGTCCATCCAGTTTGACCGCCCGCTTTTCTTTGATTTAACTTATACCCAAGGCTTCTCGAACGCGGGCTTCCAAAGAAGGCAGTGCCGCATCGATGGTGGACGTGATGGATGCTCCGTTTGCAATCTGGCCGAAAATGTTTCCGATTCCAGGTGCGAGCTCATCCCCCCACACGATGCCAAACAGGAAGGTCTTGTCGTAATAACCGTATCGGGATACGCTGATGTATGCCTCGAGACTCGTCAGGTCGTCCATATGGTCTTCCATTGTTTGATAGTACCGATAATCTTGTTCCACGTCATCGCCCCACGGGGTGATGTTCTTGAAAAACTGGACCAATCGATCGGCTTCTACGTCTGTTGCATCACCACGGACAACCCAAAGGTTGCTAACGGAAATCGGCAATCGATATTGAGAAGCGATATCGGTCACATCCGGTCCAACCGGAAAAGGCACCATGCCAAGCGTGAACTGAACGGCTCCGCCGGGTTTCAAAATGCTTGAGTCCCCGCTAATCCAATCCGCTCCGAAGTAAAACAACATGTTCCCTCCAACAAATTCTGCACGCGTCGTCGGGTCGCCTTCAGGGGCGTACCATATGTAATCTTTTTCCTTCAACGTCCGAATGAATTCCAACGCACGGACCGTTTTAGGATCGTCAAGTTCGAATTCGTTCGTGAACGGATTCATCACTCTACCGCCGTTTGAACCGATGAAGTACGATCCGGCATAGTATTCGCTGATTCCGAAAATTTTAAAGTTTGCCGGTGCGTTCGCCTTCACTTCCTCCGCCATCGTCATCATTCTCGCCCAGTCCCACTGTCCGTCTTGCCACAATTCGGCTGGATTGGCTTGCGAGTATTCGTTGATTAGGTCGAGGTTGACATAAATACCCATGTTTACATTGTTTCGTTCATTCCAAAAACCGTAAATTTCGCCGTCCCAAGTTCCAATTTGAATGTTCGCATCCCAGTAGTAATTCGGGAAATATTTCTCAACGTACTCGGTGATCGGACGAATCGATCCCGCGCGTGCGAGTCTACCCAAATAGTGGGAGTTGATGTTGTAAAGATCGGCCTTGTGGTCACCGGCCAAATGATTGTTGATAATTTCTTGCCAATGATTGATGTCGTTGAAGTACGGGACCCATGTGATGAGGGAATTCGAAGCGGGATCGGGTAGGACGTCATGCTCCGAAACCGCTCTTGTCGTGCATGTTTTTTTCTGGGTGTTCAGTTCGGTTTGTTTTGCAAACCGGAAAAATGGATCAAGAAAGTTTCTCATCCATGTTCCGAACCGAACAGCAGTGTTGTCAAAACTTAAGATGGGATCGTCCGACAAATAGTTCGGATCACAATCGCCAAATGCAATGACTTTTTGGGTGATCGTGATGTTGATCGTCCGGATCGCTTCGTTTCCTGATGCATCACTAACGGTGAAGACGACATTGAACGTTCCCACGGCATTCATATTGACTTGTGCTTTATTGACATGGCTCAATGTGATCGTGATTTCACCATCGACATCATCGGCTGCTGTAATGTATTCCAACCAATTGGGTTCTGGGTCCCCTTCGGTGAAAACCATCGGTTTGGTCGTGTTGAGAGTAATGACCGGTGGCGTTGTGTCCGTCGTGTCCGGTTCAATCGTGATGGTGATTGTTCTTGTCGCAGTGTTTCCAGCAGCATCGGTTGCTGTGAAAATGACATCGAACGTTCCCGCCGTGTTCATATTGACGGCTGTTTTGTTGACGTTCGTTGTCGATAGGACAATCGCCCCATCGACATCATCCGTAACGGTGACGTAATCGAGCCAATTGGGTTCCGCATCTCCTTGCATGAAGGTGAGTGGTTTATTCGCAACAAGCGAAATGACCGGTGGCGTCACGTCCGTTCCGAGCGGACTGATTGTGATCGTAATCGTTCTCGTCGCTGTGTTTCCAGCCGCATCGGTCACCGTAAAGACTACGTTGAACGTCCCCGCCACGTTCATATTGACCGCCGTTTTATTGACATTCGCTGCGGTCAACGTGATTGCGCCGTCAACATTGTCGTTGACACTTACGTATGTAAGCCAGTCGGGTTCAGAAGATCCCTCGACAAATGTCAGTGGCTTTGAGTTGTCAACGGTAATAACCGGAGCTGTTTTGTCGGTAGTGTCCACGCAATCGGGATGATCCGGGGTTAGATCGCAATTGACATCCGGATCTACCTGTGGGGTGCACCCTGCAATCATTCCAAAAGAAAGAACAAGCAAAGCGAAAATGAATGCCTTTTTCATAAGGTCCTCCTCGTTGTGTTTTTTGTGATTATCCTGCCGTTTGAAAAGGGACGGCCGGATTGTATTATTTGACTTTTCCCGTCCAATAACCCAATG
>Ga0116204_1000239_pt1 | contig 29967 bp, 24 predicted proteins | sample LakKivwa52mmetaG_FD_94481 | JGI IMG/M metagenome (GOLD analysis project Ga0116204, IMG submission 94481) | Anoxic lake water microbial communities from Lake Kivu, Rwanda to study Microbial Dark Matter (Phase II) - Lake Kivu water 52m metaG | ecosystem: Environmental > Aquatic > Freshwater > Lake... | reverse complement strand
GACGGCGATTTGAATGCCGAAAAGGCCATCATCGAATTGATGAATGCCGTTGACACCTACATCCCGAATCCGGTTCGTGAAACCGACAAACCGTTCTTGATGCCCGTTGAAGACGTCTTCACCATCACCGGACGCGGCACCGTCGCAACCGGTCGTGTTGAACGTGGAACCGTCAAAGTCGGTGAAACCGTTGAAATCGTCGGAATCAAAGACACCAAAGCAACCGTCGTCACAGGCGTTGAAATGTTCCGCAAATTGCTCGATCAAGCACAAGCCGGAGACAACATCGGTGCGCTTCTTCGTGGGGTTGCACGTCATGAAGTCGAACGCGGTCAAGTTTTGGCGAAACCGAAATCCGTTCAACCACATTCCGAATTCGAAGCACAAGTGTACGTGTTGACCAAGGAAGAAGGCGGACGCCACACTCCGTTCTTCACAAACTATCGTCCGCAGTTTTATTTCCGGACGACCGATGTGACAGGAATCATCGAACTTCCCGCAGGAGTTGAAATGGTTATGCCGGGAGACAACATCTCCTTGACTGTCAAATTGATTCATCCGATCGCTGTTGAAACAGGAACAAAATTCTCAATCCGTGAAGGCGGCAGAACCGTCGGAGCCGGAAACGTTTCAATGATTGACAAATAGTCCAATCCACAACCGGCCATCTTCGGATGGCCTTTTTTGTTTTTCATTTCACAAGATGAAAAATTTGTGCTATAATATACAAACAAGAGGAGGGGTATGATGTATATTGATACGCATGTACACTTGAATTCCGACCGATTCTTTGAAGACTATGACCGGATCATATCGGAAGCGAATGCGGCAGGGGTGGAGAAATTGATAGTCATCGGATACGACAAACTTTCATCAAAACGCGCACTCAAGATCGCAAGTGAATATCCGAATGTTTATGCATCGATTGGATTCCATCCAACCGACATTTCCGAGATTTCTGATGAGGACTACACATGGCTAGAACAAACCGGAAAGCATAAAAAAGTGGTGGCGATCGGAGAATGCGGATATGATTTCCATTGGAAAACAACAACGCCCCATCAACAAAAGCAAGCGTTCAAACGTCAAATCGAAATAGCGAAACGGCTCAACAAGCCACTCGTCATCCATATGAGAGATGCCTCGCAATTAACGCTCGACACGTTGATTGAATACGGAGCACAATCGGTAGGAGGCGTGATGCATTGTTACTCGGGAAGTTACGAGATGGCCATCGAATTCATCAAATGTAATTTTTACATCTCACTAGGAGGACCGGTCACCTTCAAAAACGCAGTGGAGGCGAAAAGAATAGCCTCTGGCATCGTTTTGGATCGATTGCTCTCGGAAACGGATTCTCCCTACCTTGCTCCACATCCACACCGCGGCGAAATCAACGAACCGAAATATGTCGGACTTGTCGTTCAAGAGATTGCTCTTTTGAGAAATCAACCCTTGGAGGATGTGGCGAAGAAACTAGTGGACAATGCCGTCAAATTGTTCCGGTTGGACCAATAAAATGAAACATTTGATTTTTTATAAGATATGATCGACAAGAGGAAGAAAGAAGGGAAAAAATGAAAAAAGCAATCACAACCATCCTTTTATTGTTGACGGTGTTCCTTTTCTCAGGATGCGAGTTGTTCGGAGAACGGTTTGTGACCAATGAAATCACAAACAAGGTCATCAACGTTGAGGAATTGAACATTCAGGATTTCGAAGATTTGGTAGTCAATATCGTTGAAATGGTATCCCCGGCAGTCATTGGTGTCACCAACTACGGATCGTTAATCCTAAACTCCACGACACCAACCGGAGTCGGAAGCGGAGTCATATACAAACGGGAAGCCAAACTAATCAATCCCGAACTTGGCGAAGTGGATGGAAACATTTCAAACTATACCTATTATGTCATTACAAACAAACACGTCATTGAAGATCAAAAAAACCCGACTGTGCGCCAAAAACTAAAAATCTACCTTGGTGAGGAAGACTTGTACGTCAACGCGACGGAACTTGGAAAGGATACAAAAGTAGATTTGGCGGTTCTCACGTTCGATCACTCGACATTGATTCAACCGGTTGCTTTTGGAGACTCCAATATGGTGCGTAAGGGATCGTTCGCGGTTGCAATTGGAAATCCGGATGGTTATAATTTCTACGGATCGGCGACCTTTGGCATCATCAGCCATCCGAAACGATACATGAGCGACGATACCGACGGAGACGGAGTCAATGATTTCGATGCGGAGTATGTCCAACACGATGTGGCGATCAATCCTGGAAACAGTGGAGGAGGATTGTTCAATCTTCGTGGAGAGTTGATCGGAATCAACACATTGAAACTGGTCAGCACCGACATCGACAATATGGGATTTGCGATTCCAATCAATGTCGTCAAAAAATTGATTTTCGACTATCTTGAACTTGGAACGGTTCCTACCCGTCCACGATTGGGCATCACGGTTGTCGCAGTTCGAAACTTGACGGATCAGGCGATCGCTCAATATCAAATTCAAACGATACCCGAAGAGATCGATTATGGGTTATACGTCATATCAATTGCTGAAAACACGACAATGGCCTCATCTCCAATTCAACCTCATGACATCATTCTCAAATTTGACGGGAAGAATTTGATGAGCACATCGGATGTAACGGTCGAACTGAACAAACTGACTACCTATATGATTGGATCCTCGGTCGAGATCACGTATTATTCGCGCAATCTTGGCATCATCACCACGACAACCGTCACGCTCAAACCGTAAAAAAAAGGAGCCGTTTCCTAAGGTTGGATACAGCCCACGCAGATAGTGAAGCATCCCCTCAAGAAACGGCTCTTTTCATTCGGAAAAACGGATATGGTCATAGGCTCGTTTGAACGAAGAGTGAAGCGAATTCTCGTTCAAAAAATATATGTTTTCGATACTGGTTTGTTGATAGTAATTGGTTACCGGAATGCCTCGGTCGAGAAGAATTCCCGATTGCTCGATTCCTGCGATGAGATCTTTGGACCCAATGATCAAGTAATCGAAGAAAAACGCATCATTCCCGCAAACTACGGATGACGACTTCGTCAATCGACAAAAGTCTGACACGACCAAAATGTTGTTATAATCCGGGAGGGTTTCTTTTTTATGATCCCATATCATTACAATGATTGTCTCCATCATTCGCATCACCTCACGTATGATACCTTAAAAAATGCGATTGTACAAGAAAAAGTGGATTTTTCCACGAAAAACGTGTAATATAGGATTTGGTGATAGTATGATCATACGGTGCAAGTCCTGCTTCAAAGTTCTACATACGCAAGAGTTGTATTGTACGCGTTGCGGGGAGAAAAGCGATCGAGTCGAAGAGTATATGAAAAACCCCACCATGGATTATTTGAGCGATTTCAACAAGGCGAAAATCACGCTGACGTTGTATTTTTTTATTTGCTTTTTATTAAATGGCGCCATCAGTGTGATGTTGTCGGTGTTTTACCATCGTGTGATTGACCCAAGCATACCTTTGGGTTCGATTGGATCAAACATTCCCCTTGAGGTGCTTGGATTCAGCCAAAGTTATTCTCTGCTGGTCGTTGGATTGGCTTCACTTGGTATTTTCTTCGGTGTTAACCGAAAGAAGATCATGGAAGACCTCCTCAACGTTTTCGCAAACATCAAAAAAAGACCGTTGTCGTTTCTTCGAAGTTTGATCTTTTTTTCCGCTGTCGTCACAGTTTCCATTTTTGCGACAAAATTGTTCGGTGGCCGATTGTTCATATCTGGTTCATTTGAACACTATTTGCTTGAAGGAATCGTCAATAGGTGGATTATTTTCATCATACTCGGAATATTCTCATTCTTGGAAGAATTGGTTTTTCGGAAAATTGTCATGGATGCTCTCGATGAACGTTTCTTATTGAACGATGCAACTTCTTTCCTCATCATGGCCGTCATTTCCGCTTTTTTTCAGTTCTTGGTTTTTTTGGACTTTCGGATGATTGTTCCAAGTTTGCTTTTCGCAATTGCCATGGGGTTTCTTTATCGTATGAACAATGAGAACTTTTTGATTGGAGCGTTCTTCAGGATTGTTTTCTTGACGGGATTTCTTTTGATCGGTTACTAGTTTCAATATCAAAAATATCAAAAAATAAATTTATGGAAAATCGAGGTAATAGATTATGGGATTGACAGCAGGAATCGTCGGGTTGCCCAATGTCGGAAAATCGACCCTTTTCAATGCAATCATTAAGGCGAGAGCCATGGTGGAAAACTATCCGTTTGCCACCATCGAACCCAATGTGGGGATCGTTCAACTGCGTGATGCAAGATTGGACAAACTGGTATCGGTAGTGAAACCAAGAAGCGTGGTTCCAACAGCCTTTTCGATCACGGATGTTGCAGGATTGGTCAAGGGGGCAAGTCGAGGAGAGGGGTTGGGGAATCAATTTTTGTCACACATTCGGGAAATGGATGCCATTTGCCAAGTCGTGCGATGCTTTGAAGATGAAAACGTGATTCATGTCGAGGATACGATTGATCCAGTAAGAGACATCGAAACAATCAATTTGGAACTGATTCTTGCGGATATGGAGGTCATAGAGAAACGACTTCCAAAAATTGAAAAAAAGGCCCACTTGAAAGTGGATTCGGATTCAACATTCGAGTATTCGATTTTGAAGAAAATTTACGATCATCTTGAAAATGGGATTCCTGCTAGAAAAGTCGATTTGACAAAGGGGGAGAGGTTTCATGTGAAACAATTCAACTTCCTCACGTTGAAACCCATGCTTTACATTGCGAACATTGGAGAAAACGAAATCGGCGTTGAATCAGCCCATGTCAAAGCAATTCGAAAGATTGCGGAGGATGAAAACACGAAGGTGATCGCCGTTTCCGCAAAGATTGAAGAAGAATTGATTTCACTTGACAATGAAGAAAGAGATTTGTTTCTTCAAGAGTTGGGAATCAAAGAAAGTGGATTGGATCAATTGGTTCATGCGGCGTATGATTTACTTGGATTGGCAACTTTTTTCACCGCGGGTGAAAAGGAAGTTCGCGCTTGGACTTTTAAAAAAGGGATGAAAGCCCCCGAATGCGCCGGAATCATTCATAGTGATTTTGAAAAAGGGTTTATTCGGGCGGAAACGATCAGCTATGCCGACTTCTCCTTGTATGGTTCACAACAAAAAGCAAAAGAATTCGGCAAGGCGCGACTCGAAGGAAAGGAATACGTTGTTCAAGATGGGGACATCATGCTGTTTCGATTCAACGTCTAAGGGGGAAACCCCTTTTTTTCCGTTTCGCACAAAACACTTTCAATATTGGACGATTTAATGTATAATTTAATTAAATAAGGGGTGAGCACGATGAACAACAGTTATTTTGAGGCAGGCAGGGATATTCTGAAAAGACTCAACGACAAAGGGTTTGAATCTTATTTTGTCGGCGGGGTAGTTCGGGATAAGATCCTCAATCTTGAGTTTGATGACATAGACATTTGCACCTCTGCGGCACCCGATGAAATCAAATCGATTTTCACCAATCACAAAGAAACCGGTATTGATTTTGGAACCGTCACCGTGTTTTCCAATGAGTTTCATTTTGATGTGACGACATTTCGCGTCGAAGAAGAATACAAAAACAACCGGAAACCAAAAAAGGTGCATTATTCGAAAAATCTCTCCGACGATCTTGTCCGCCGGGATTTCACGATCAACGCACTCGCAATGACCTATGGTCAAAAAATCGTCGATTTGAACAACGGGTTGAAGGATATTGAAAAGGGAGTAATCCGAACAATCGGAAATCCGAAGAAACGATTCACAGAAGATGCGTTGCGCATTTTGAGGGCGTTTCGGTTCGTAAGCAAACTCAACTTTAAAATCGACCCAAAAACAATGTCCGCGATGAAATCAACGCGAAAACTGCTAAAAAATCTTTCCCATGACCGCATCTTGTCTGAACTAACAAAAGTTTTTGAGGGTAAGCACAACAAGAAGGCCATCGCTTTAATGGTTTCGCTTGGAATACACAAGCAACTAGATCAATATTCCGAAGGACTTCGTGTTCTAAGTTCAAAAGTGGGCGACTTGAACGTCGAGGAATGTTTCGCCCTTTGTTTTAAGTTGAATGATGCAAGCATCACCGAAGTCAATTTATCAAGCAATACAAAAAATAGATTGAAACAAATCATCGACTTGTCTTCCGTAACCGTGAAGGATCCTTATGATGAGATTCTTGTCTTCACCTACGGCAAAGACGTTTGTGTTTCGGCCAATAAGATCAATGTTGCTTTGAAAAAGTCACGACCGAGGATCAAACAAATTGAGAAAATCGATCATGCGCTTCCAATTCGGGATATATGCGATCTCAAGTTCAAGGGAGAAGACATACTTCAATTGACCGGAGGCAAAAGCGGTCCTTTTGTCGGTTCTTTGATTGACGACATCAAGATGAAGGTGTTGAAGAAGGAACTCGCCAACGATTACACCACACTTAGAAATTACGCCGTCGAACAACTTGAAACGACAACTCCATCCCCCCCCCTTCAACGAAAATCGGAAACAGAACCAAAAATTCCATTTCGTGAACAAACGCAAAAACCGGAAAGAAGAGAGGACCGTCCATCCGCCGATCGACCGTTTTTTTCTCGAAAACCGGATAAAGAACCTTCCTATGAAAAACCGTTTCCCACCAAAGGACCATCGAACTATGATCAGTACACCCCCGAACCTGTCTATCCTCAAAAAATGCAACAAGAATCCTCGCGCCGTTTTGATTCCGATCAAAATTCCTCCTATGAAGACCGGCTCAAACAACTTGAGAACCGCATCATCGCCCAAGAGAGGGAACTGAGAAACAAGGATCAAGAATACGACGAACTCCAAAAACAAATTCTTCGTCAAAAATACGATTACGAGCGCGAAAGACTCATTTCAGCGAACATTGAAGCCCTTGAACGGATGGATTATGTGAAAGACGGTTATCAAAAAGCAGCGGTTGCGCGAGAGATGGAAAAAGTGGTCAAACGGGTGCTTGAGGACATCAACCAAGACTACAGGAAGTTAGAGGACAAAGATCACTATGAATGACAGAATAAAAGACATTAAAAACGGGATGGTCTCAGAGCTTTACGTCCGATTCGTTGAAATCAAAGAACGAGTGTCTTCAAGCAACAGTGCGTATTTCACGGTGGTGTTGTATGACGGACAAGATTATATTGATGCCAAAATTTGGGACATATCCGACAAGAAAGATTGGCTCAAAGCGGGCGAAGTCTATCGAATCCTCGGAAAAGGAAACGAGTATGCTGGAAAAATTCAGTTCATCATCACCGAAGTTCATCCGGTTGGCGATCACGAACTGGAAGACATCAAAAAGTTCTACAAATTTGCAAAAATATCAAGGGAAGATCTCGAAACTTACGTTTATGAGTATGCGAAAAGAATTGAAAACAAAACACTAAGTGCCATCGTGATGAAATTGATGAACAAGCACTTTAAAAAGTATTTCGAATATCCTGCAGCGGTGACCATGCATCACAACTATATTTCTGGACTTTCCTACCATGTCTACTCGATGCTTCGATTGTCGGAAGTCTTCCTCCGATTGTATCCGTTTCTGAATCAGGACTTGCTTTTTTCCGGAATTCTACTTCATGATCTTGGCAAGGTAATCGAACTGAGCGATTCCAAGGGTCCGGAATATACCAAACAAGGAAACTTGATTGGGCATATCACGATTACGAGCAATGAAATCGCAATCGCCGCCAACGATCTTGGCGTAACGGAGACCGATGAGGTCATTGCCTTGCAACATCTTGTCTTGAGTCATCATGGAGAATTGGAATACGGAAGCCCGAAGGAACCGATGATGGCTGAGGCGCTTGCTTTATATTTCCTAGACAGCACGGATGCGAAAATGGCAGGAATTGAAAACGAAATGGAAATGACCGCGGAAGGGAACTACACCAATCAAATTCCATCGCTCGGGCGGAAAACACTTTATGTACCGAAATTTAAAAAATAGCCGAAAGGCTATTTTTTATAAAGCACCGCTTTCGCGGTGCTTTTGTGCTATTGATTGAATGATTCTTCGCTGATTTCAACCATGCGTGCATAGATGGTGTTGTGAAGCGCACTCGTGAAATTGACGTCTGCGAGCTCTCTTGCTTTTGCGAGTTCAATGTTGATTCTCGCGCCTTCTTCGGCTTTGGCGACTGCCGGCGTGTAGTAAGCGGCGATGGCGGCTTTCACGGCGGTTGTCAAATCGGGGTCGGTAGCATCTGCAACGTATTTGTCGATTTCTTCATTCGTTGGTAGAACACGGGCGTTCGCTTTGTCCGCATAGCTCATGTCGCTTGTCATGTATGTTCCGATGTAATGGAATCCGAAACTCGTTTCAAATGCACCATCGGACCAGTAAAATTCGTTTTGACCCAAATTTCCATCCGCTTTTACTTTATCCCAGATCATTTTGATTTGATCCAAAAATTCAGGGACGAAGGAAGAGTTGTTTGAAGATGTGCCAAGATCTTCAATCTTCAAGTTCAAACCGGCAAGTTTGTATGCGCCCCATTTCACATCCGAACGCGTGGCGTTGTTGTACTCAACGATGATTTGATCGAACGCCATCTTGTAGGTGACGGTTCCAGTGACAAGTCGGTCAAGTTCAGCTTGAACCACGGTAACAAGTCCGGGAATGAGATCCTTTTGTGCTTGTGTCCAGTTGTGTTCGGGATCGATCTCTCCGATTTTGTTCGTGTCGGGTGTTCCGTTTTGATCGAAATCAACGGTGATGACAAGATTTAACACCGAAGCCGTGAAGAACTTGTTTACCGCATCTTCCATGTATGTTCTAAGTAGTGTGTTGTCATATGTCGTCTTGACGAAAGCTTGATATACTTCACCGTAAATCATGACGCGGTGCAACAAATCGGTTTCATTGTCGACTCCGAAGAAAGCGCTAATGAAATTGTTCCAGCCCATGCTTGCGGGATATCCGTTTTGAGCGAAGTAATCTTGTGCGAATGCGGTTTTATATTGATTGATTTGGTCTTTCAATTCATCGTACTTCGTCTTGTCAAGGACTTTGTCGTTTGCGAAATCGTAAATCTTGTTCAATTCGGTATTGTTGACAAGGAGAAGTTGATTCAAATGTTGAACGGCACCGGATACGCCGGAGCGGTTTGCCAAACGTTCAAACAATTCATCTACCGTCAGTTCGACTTTCGTGTCTCCATTCATGAATGAAGCGACCAATGTCTTGCTTTTTGCTTTTTTGTCCACCTTGAAATTCGAATCATAGTTTGTATATGTTTTTTCCATCAACGGATCATACAGTTTCAACCCGGCTTCGATTCTCAATTTCTTGATTTCCGTATCGATTCTGGTTGCAGTGATGTCTGCGTCAATGAATTTTTCAAGAATTTCCGCTTGTGCTTGCTCCAAGGTGACAATCGGATCCACACCGAATTTCAACACGAGATAAAACGATCCTCCGTAATTTCTTGAACTTGGCGAGTATGAACGGTAAAACGTATCGTCATAGGTCGTATTGTTCGTATCGTCAGGCAATTGGAGCGTGTTGAAGACATGATTTGCCAAAGAGGCATTTGTTTTGTTCAAATCGATGTATTTATGATTCCATCCGACAAATTTTTCAACGGGTTGGGTGGTGAAGAGAACTTTCCCATCGGTGATGGTGTAGTGAACATCTTCTTTAAGGGGAATTCCGTCAACTACTTTATATCCGTGAAGTTGATTGTACATTGCAATAAAGTTCTTGGAGATATCCTCAGGAGATAATGCTACTTCGGGGGCATCTTTGTCCGCGTTATATTGGACAAGTTTGTTTGTGTTTTCGGTGGAGGTCATCATTCCAAATTCCTGCAACGTGAGTTTTGCTTCATTCGCCGTGGAATACTTCAAGATGAGGGCGTTCACGTTTGGTTTGTAATTTGCATTGAAATAATCTTGGTATTTCGTTGCGGTATAAAACGGTGTTTGTGTTGATGTTTCTGTTTCAGCGATGTACGATACATATTGAACTCTTGTATACAGCCGCTTTGCTTCTTGAAGACGGTAGTAATCCCTCACGGATGCTTCGGTGGTGAAACCGGAAAGATATTGGTTGTCAAAGAACGCTTGAGTTCTTTCTGTAATTTCTGTGGATGTAAATCCGGAAAGATCGCTGGTTTGGAATATCGCCTTGTTGAGGGCATCGGTCACCATTTGTTCGGTCACTTGGGTCAAATAGTTTGCAAGCAGGATCCGATCCATGTAATCGACGATTTCCTGTAGCCCCATCGTTCCTCGAAGGTCATTGTAAATTTGTTGGTTGGTAACGGCTTTTCCTCCGATTGTCGCGAATGCGGCCTCCGGGTTGGAAATTTGGGGAATTGGTTTTTCATTCGGAATCAAACTGAAAGTCACAGCAGTTCCGATGATGACCAGCAATGTTATGATAAGTGGCAATGTCTTTTTCAAAACAGACTTACCATCCAAAGCTTTTACGCTCATGTTGTTTTCACTCCTTCTACATTGTGTTTATAACCATATCATAAAGTTAACAATAGTATAATACCATTTTATTGCATAAATTTCAACAAAAAAAAACAAAACTTTGCAGCCCGTCCCCGGAGGAAAACGATGTGTCTGTTTGATGGAAAAAGGGTCGATCAGGAAGTGGTGCAAAAGTGTTTCTTTTTGTTTGGGAAAGAGGACTTTTCAACTAATGCGTGTTAACAATTGAAAAAGAACTTGATGTATGGTAAAATATATCAACGAGGTGCGTAGTATGAAATTCGTAGTTTTGGCAAGCGGATCAAGCGGGAACGCCACATACATAGAAACGAAAAAGATCCGGTTGTTGATCGATGTTGGGATATCCATGCGACAAATCGAGTCGCGATTAGTCAACCAAGGAATCGAATTGGACAAACTCGATGCGATTTTCATCACCCACGAACACGGGGATCATGTCGATAATTTGGTATCCATCTTGAATAAAACCAAAGCGAAGTTATACATTAACGAAAAAAGTTTTCGCAGTCTCAATCCGAAGATTTTGATGAATTTGCAGCACCACCGCATCGCTTTTATTCGTCCAGACACAAAATACACACTTCAAGATCTAAACATTGTTCCAATCGAGTTGTCTCATGATGCGGTCAACACCTATGGCTACCTTTTTGAATCCGACAACAAAACTCTCGCATACGTGTCGGATACCGGATATGTTCCGACAAAATACATTCACGTGTTGTCAAAAATGCAGGCCATCATCATCGAATCGAACTATGATGTGGAAATGCTTCTCGAAAGCAACAGACCATGGTTTTTGAAAGAACGTATTTTATCGGAGGAAGGACACATGTCGAACAAGGCTTGTGCCGATATTTTAAAAGTAATTACCAACGAAAACACCCGTTTCGTTGTCTTGGCCCACCTTAGTCAAGAATGCAACAGGGAAGAAGTCGCAAGGAACAATATCCTCAAGGAGTTTTCCGATGGAATGCCCTTTCGTTTATTGATCGCGAAGCCTTACGAAGAATTGGAGATGATCGAGTTGTGATGACCGTTGATATTTTTGCGGTTGGAAAAGTTCGTGAGAAGCATTTTCAAGGAATCGTCGAGGAGTATCGAAAACGACTATCCTCGTTTTGTAATTTATCAATCACGGAAACGAAGGAAACGACCGCGTATTTTGATGTAAAAAACTTGGAAGAAGAAGCAACAGACATCCTTAAAAAAATCAAAACGGATGATTTTGTCGTCACACTCGAAATTGAAGGACACCCATTGTCCAGCGAAGAACTTGCGAAGTTCATTGATGAAAAAAGAACCTACGGCATTTCAAAAATGATATTCATCATCGGAGGGTCTTGCGGATTGGATGATTCCGTCAAAAAAAGAAGCGATTTTTCGCTGTCTTTTGGGAAAATGACATTTCCACATCAAATGATGAGAATGATTCTTTTGGAACAAATTTATCGTAGTTTCATGATTATTAATCATCGACAATATCACAAATAGGAGAAGCACATATGACAATAGTGTATTTGATCTTTTCGTTTTTGTTCTTTGTTTTTTTCACTCTTCTTTTGATCCGAAGAGAAATCCAAAAGTTTCGTTTTTTTCGATCATACAATCAGGAAAGTTCTTTTGTTTTAGCATCAATCCGTGCGGTTAGCGAAGAAAAAAAGAAATTCCATTTTGTTTGTGAATATGCAAGTCCTACAAACAAAATGAAATTCAATAAGTTGTTCTCCGTTGAAAACACCAAGGAAAATCAAATCAAATACAAAATGGGAACGACAGTGAAAATCCGCTACCCGAAAAACGTGATGCCAAAATCAACTTTTTTTCCGCTGGTGCTCGATGAGAAGTCTCCGAACATTTATAACACCTCCTTCTTCATAATGGCAATTTTTGTTTTGACGAGCGGGTTGGTTTTTGGATATTTTTTAATATCCTTGATTTCAGCGGGGTTTTTCACAACAACGGGCTCGGAAATCACAATTACGACGTTGTTCGATCCAATTGCATTGTTCACAATCGTGGTCATGTATGTGATTGGTATGCAAACGGTGACGGCCATCTCGTTTAACATGAGTAAAGATGACAGCACGGATCATATCAAATTATTCGGGAAAAAAGCCCTGGCCAGGGTTGTAAAAAGCAAACCGACAGGCGCGAAGTCCAAGGGATTGAAAGAAGAATTGCTCGACATCGAGTATTTTGACCAAGACAATGTAAAAACCATCACCCGATTGACCACGTTTTATTTCAAACATACCGATTACATCGACATTTTATATTCGCCTCTCAACCATAAAAACGTTGTTTTGTGCGAAAAATAAAAAAGGAGTCCTATGAACGAATTCAAACTGGTGTCAAAATATCGACCTACCGGAGATCAACCGGAAGCGATTGAGCAAATTGTTTCCAATCTTGAAAGTGGAATGAAGGAACAAACGCTTCTTGGTGCGACCGGAACTGGAAAAACGTTCACGATTTCAAATGTAATTGAACGCGTGAACAAACCAACGCTTGTTCTTGCGCATAACAAAACGCTTGCGGGGCAGTTGTACAGCGAATTCAAGGAGTTTTTTCCAGAAAACCGCGTTGAATATTTCATTTCTTATTATGATTATTATCAACCGGAGGCATATGTTCCAAGCAAGGACTTGTATATTGAAAAAGATTCCAGCATCAACGAAGAAATTGATCAAATGAGGCATGCCGCTACGGCAAGTCTATTGGAACGCAAAGACGTCATCGTCGTTGCGAGTGTTTCATGCATATACGGAATCGGCGATCCCGAAGATTATAAAAACTCAATGATCGTCTTACGGGTAAAAGAAAAAATCGATAGGGATGTTTTGCTCGAGAAACTGGTCGCAATGCAGTTCACACGAAACAATATTGAATTCGCCAGAGGAACGTTTCGAGTGAAGGGGGACGTGGTCGAAGTGATTCCGACCTATGAAAGTACCAATGCGATTCGGATTGAGTTTTTTGACGATGAGATTGAGCGGATTCGTGAAGTTGATGTTGTGTCAGGACAAGTTCTTCGAAACGTTGACTTAGTCACAATTTTTCCCGCAACCCATTTTGTCACAAACGAAGAGAAAAAAGACGAAGCCATCCGAAGAATCGAAAGTGAACTCCATGAACAAATTGAAAAATTCACACAAGAAGGAAAACTGTTAGAAGCACAACGGATTGAACAACGAACAAAATATGATTTGGAAATGTTGAAGGAAATCGGGGTTTGTAGTGGCGTTGAAAATTATTCCAGACACCTCAGTCTTCGAAGCGAGGGTGAAACACCGTCAACATTGATGGATTTTTTCGGGGATGATTATCTTCTCGTCGTCGACGAATCGCATGTGACCCTCCCTCAAGTCCGAGGCATGTATAACGGAGATAGAAGCAGAAAACAAACGCTTGTGGAGTATGGGTTCCGTCTTCCATCCGCACTAGACAATCGGCCGCTTCGTTATGAGGAATTCAATAAAAAAATCAAACAAGTTATTTATGTGTCCGCAACACCCGGAGACTACGAAATGGCAACTTCGGGAGCCGTTGTCCAACAAATCATACGCCCAACGGGACTTCTCGATCCCATAATCGAGGTTCGTCCATCAAAGAATCAAATCGACAATTTGATCAAAGACATTCGGCAATGCGTTGCTCGCAATGAACGTGTGCTCGTCACCACCCTCACCATCAAGATGAGTGAGGATTTGACGGCATATTTGAAAGAAGCCGGTATTAAAGTCACTTATTTGCATTCTGAAATCAAATCGTTAGAACGAATCGAACTGATCCGAAACCTTCGACTTGGAACGTACGACGTCATTGTTGGGATCAATCTCCTTAGGGAAGGATTGGATTTGCCGGAAGTAAGTTTGATATCGATTTTGGATGCAGACAAAGAAGGGTTTTTGCGAAGCGAACGAGCACTCATTCAAACGGCAGGTCGGGCAGCACGCAACATCAACGGCAAGGTGGTGATGTATGCCGACAAGATGACCGAATCCATGCAAAGGGCGATTCAGGAAACTTATCGACGCAGAGAAATACAACAAAAGCACAACGAAGAAAACAATATTGTTCCACAAACTATCTTGAAGGATATCCGCGATTCGATTTCAATCATAAAAGAGATTGATTTGATCGCCGAAGAAAAAGGATCCTTGAAGTTGGAAGAATTGACAAAATTTGAGAAGAGAAAACTTGTTGAAAAATTGGAAAAGGAAATGAAAGAGGCTGCCAGAAATTATGAATTTGAGCGTGCAGCCACTTTGCGTGATGTCATTTTCGAAATAAAAGCGGGAATGTAGGTGTAAACCATGCCGAAAAAAGTGATTGTTGGATTATCCGGAGGAGTAGACAGCAGTGTGGCTGCAGCTTTGTTGTTGGAACAAGGTTTTTTGGTCGAAGCAGTCTTCATGAAAAATTGGGATTCGGCAACCAACAATGACATTTTGGGAAATCCGACAATCGATGAGGAGATTTGCACACAGGAGAAAGATTTCCAAGATGCGAAAAAAGTGGCAGATAAGCTTGGAATCAAGCTCCACAAAGTCGACTTCATCAAAGAGTATTGGGATCATGTGTTCACGCATTTTCTAGAGGAGTACAGGGCGTTTCGAACACCAAACCCGGATGTTCTTTGCAACAAGGAAATCAAGTTCAAGGCATTTTTGGATTATGCACAAACGCTTGGATGCGACTTTATCGCTATGGGACATTATGCCAGAATTTCGAGAAACGGCACGACAAGATTGTTGAGAGGACTCGATTCCGCGAAAGATCAAAGCTATTTTTTGCATCAATTGACCGAAAAACAACTGGAAAAGGTTTTGTTCCCAGTCGGGGAATTGGATAAAAAATCCGTGCGGGAGATTGCAAAGAAGTATGATTTGGCGACCGCCAATAAAAGAGATTCAACCGGCGTTTGTTTCATCGGAGAACGCGATTTTAAAAGATTTCTTCAAAACTATTTATACGCTATGTCGGGGAAAATGGTGGATCTGAGTGGGAATGTGATTGGTTCTCATGAAGGAATCATGTATTATACGATTGGGCAACGAAAAGGACTTGCCATAGGAGGACCTGGTGAGGCGTGGTTCGTAATCGGTAAAAATTCTATGAAGAACGAGTTGATTGTCGGACAAGGAAGCGATCAGGAATACTTGTTTGCCAACAAGTGCACACTCACGAAGGTGAACATCATTAATGACAATCTTCCGAATCGTGTGGAATGCACGGCCAAATTTCGTTACCGACAAAAAGATGTTCCCATCGTTTTATACCGAAATGGACCCTCAGAATTTCGTGTGGAATGCAAGGAAAACGTCAAAGCCATGACACCCGGACAATCTTGTGTTTTTTACGACAACGAAGTTTGCCTTGGCGGGGGAACCATCGATGAAGTGTTCATGGATGAATCCAAACGGGAATACTGAATGTGAGGATGAAGATGGCAGAAAAAATTCATGGTGTCATTTCACGAATCACGTTTCACAATGAGACAACGGGCTACACGATTGCGACAGTTGAACTCGATTATGAGGACAAAAGCATCGCAAAACACAAGGCAAAACTGTTTTCAAACAAATTGACCGTCGTCGGATTATTGGATAGAAAACCGTTTGAAAACGAGGAATACATTTTCTGCGGAGATTTCATCAATGACCCCAACTATGGGTACCAATTCAAATTTCAATCCTTCGAACGTAAAACAGTCGAATCCATTGAAGGGGCGATCTCTTATTTATCGAGTGATTTTTTCCCTGGAATCGGAAAAAAGACGGCGAAAATCATTGTTGAGGAACTCGGAGCGGGTGCTGTTTCCGTGATTGCTTCGGAAAAAAAACGTTTGTATGCGATTGAAGAATTGTCTTTGAAGCAAAAAGATACGGTGTATTCCAATGTGATTTCAAACATGGTTAATCAAAAAACAGTGTTGTTTTTGTTAAAACACGGAATCACGATTGATATGTCTTTGAAAATCATATCCATCTTGGGAGCAAATACGATCGAACTGATTAAGGAAAACCCCTATATTTTGATGGAACGAATCGAACGAATCGGGTTTAAAAAAAACGATGTCATCGCATTGAACATGGGAATCGACCCAAACAGTCCGGTACGTTTGGTCGCCTTATTGATGTATATCATCAAGGAAGCTTCCTTTCAACTTGGTTACACGTATTTGGGCAAGGATCAACTGTATTCGCTTGCATGCAAAGAAATTGATCGAGATGATTATAAATTTGCCAGCGTAACGTATGAAGAAATATTAAAAAGACTGGTTCTTGAGAATAAAATCGTGATCGATTCCCACCGAAGGGTGTTCGATTCGATGCTGTTTTATGATGAAATCGATCTTGCTCAACGAATTCGCGCGTTGATTGAGGACAAAAATCGTTTTTCTGACAAATATGGAAAAAGCAACATCGATCTTGCATTTTCAAAAATTTTGAAAAAAGAAGATATGGAATACAGCGAAAAACAAATTGAAGCAATTAAATCGGCATTAAGCGATCCGATCACGATTATTACGGGAGGTCCCGGAACAGGGAAAACCACCATCATCCATGCCATCATCAAAATGTATTTGGAGTTGAACAAGAACAATGAAAATTTGGTGGAAGAAATCGCCCTTGTCGCACCGACCGGAAGAGCTGCAAAGCGATTGAAGGAAGTGAGTGGTCTAAACGCAACGACCATTCACAAATTTTTGGGATTTGAAGGACACGGTGTCTTCAAGCATGGTAAGGAAAATCCGACAACAGCACGTTTGATCATCGTTGATGAGGCATCCATGATGGACATATCGCTTGCAAGCCGTTTGTTTGTTTCAATGGAAAAGAATGCAAGAATTGTGATTGTTGGCGATTCGGACCAATTGCCTTCCGTCGGTCCGGGTCAAGTGCTTTTGGACTTGATTGACAGCAAAGAAATCAAAGTGGTCCGTCTTGACAAGATTCATCGACAAGCTGAAGGGTCGACCATCATCAAATTGGCGCATTCGATCAACGAAGGACAGCTTCCTGAGAACATCTTGGAGAAACAACATGACCGGAATTTCATCAACACCGATGACGATTTCATTTTGGATATGACAATCAAAGCCATTCGATATGCGATGGAAAAAGGGTTGGACATCGTTCGAGACATCCAAGTGTTGATTCCAATGTATCGCGGGGAAGTTGGAATCAATGAGTTCAATCGCTCCATTCAAGAAGAATTGAATCCCCACCGAATAGGAGAAGATGAGATTTCCCATCTTGGAAGAAAATTCAGAATCGATGACAAGGTGCTCCAACTTGTGAACCGTAGCGAAAAGGCGGTCATGAACGGGGACATCGGCACCATTATTGGATTTTTGAGAAAAGAAGGAGAGCCAAAAGGAATCAAGGTATTGTTCGATTTCGGCGCAGTAGAATATACGCTTGATGAATTGGAAGACTTGAATCATGCCTACGCAATCAGCGTACATAAGTCGCAAGGAAGTGAGTTTGAGTTGGTCATCATGCCAATATCCTCCAAACACTTCATCATGCTAAAAAAGAAGTTGATTTATACCGCAGTGACGAGAGCGAAGAAAAGCTTGTTGATGATTGGAAATGTCCAAGCGCTCAACCGCGGAATCCGATTTGTTGAAGAAGGACGTCAGACTACTTTGAAAGAGAAAATAAGAAACTTGTTCGAACCCTCGACAATCAACAACATCGATGATGATTTAAGTGCATTCAAAACCCTTGGAGAAAATGACATGGAAGGGATCAGTCCCCACACGTTCATGGATTAGGAAGCGAAAGCTTCCTTTTTTCAAGCAATTTCGTTTAATGAAGCGAAAAATGTAAGGGAGGTGATGAACGATGAAAAGAAAAATTGTGATTGGCGTATTGATTGTTGCGGGGTTGCTTGGAGCAACTTGGATGAGTAAGAAGGAGAATAATCCGATTCCCTCACAAAACCCAAACACATCAGAAAATTTTGATGCAGAAAACTGCGTATGGATTGAAGTCAAAGGTGCAGTGCGAAGACCAAACATCTATTGTGTTCCAAAAGGAGGAATCGTGGATGATGCAATCAATCTTGCAGGAGGAGTGATGCCCGGGGCTGATTTAACAACCGTGAATCGGGTCGCCAAAGTGAAAGAAGAGATGATGATTCATGTGCCGTTCATTCAAGAGTATCAATCATCCAAAATATCAATCAATAACGCAACCATCGATGAACTGATGAAAATACCGATGATAGGAGAGTCAAAGGCCAGAAACATTGTCGAATTCCGGAATAAAAACGGACATTTCCAAAGATTGGAAGACATTACCAAGGTAAGTGGAATTGGCAATGAAACATATCTCAAGATTAAAGACTACATCAAGTTATAATCACCTAAGACAAAACTGGTTTTTGGTTGCATTTCTTCTATTGTTGACGGCGTTGTCAATTGACCATTTGGTGTTCCTTCCGATTTTGATAGGCCTTGGTTTGGTTGTTTGGAAAAAGAACAAGATAGTTTTTTTGGCGTCGGTTATGTGCTCCATCATTTTTCTTCTCGGGGTTGTCTTGATGCAAACACGAATTGATGAAAGTAGTTTGGATCAAACTGAAATTTTGGTCGGTGTGATTGAGGTGACGCCAAAGAATTACCATATGGAAGTTTTGGTTCGTTTTGGAAGGCAAAATATTTTGATTCAATACAAAGGATTGCAACCGCTGGAATCGGGACAGAAAATTTTGGCTCGTGGAGTTATGACAAAACCGGAAACATCAAGAATTCCTGGAGCATTTGACTATGCGAAACATTTGTCCGGAAGAAACATTCGTTTGATTTTCAAGGCGGAAACCATCGAAATTGTAGAGGAAGGGTTTCACCCATTTCGACTCGGAGAAATGATTGCATCGCATTTTGATGGGTATTCTCCAGAAAGCTCAAAGTATTTAAAAGCGTTCATTCTAGGACAGACGAATGAGATGGACGAACAAGATAAGTCAGACATCACAAAACTAGGAATTGGCCATCTTTTCGCAGTTTCTGGTTTGCATATCCATACTTTGGTTTTTTGCTTGCGGCTTGTGATGAAGAAAGTAAAAATAAAGGAAACTTTCGCAGATGGAATTGTGATGATTGTGCTTGGATTGTATATGGTTGCCTCCCGATTGCTTCTTTCGGTCATTCGGGCCGGATTGATGGAAATGTTTGCAATCGGGAATCAAAGGTTAAATCTAGGATTGGACGGATTGGATCGATTCAGTTTGATTTTTTGCGGATTTTTGATTTTCTTTCCTAATGTGTTGTATCAAACATCGTTTGTCCTAAGCTTTTCCGTGACGTTGTTTCTTATTCTAGGAGCAAACTTGACGAGAGAGTTTAAAACCTTTTGGGGACAAGGGTTTATGATCAGCGCATTGGCTTCATTTGCATCGTTTCCGATGGTGGTGAGAATGAATGGTGAATTCAATCCATGGACCATTCTTTTGAATGTTTTTTATGTCGGACTGGTGGGTTTTGTCCTCCTTCCGTTTACGTTTTTGACGGCCATCTTCAAACCGTTGGATTTTTTTTATGCCCCGGTGATCGTTCTTTATGAATCGATGACGAGGCTTTCAGCATCGATGTTTCATCTTCCAATTCGATTTGGCGAACCGACCATGTTACTTCTCATACTTTATGTTGTTGTTTGCCTTTTTTTCCTACGGTCATTGGAAACAAAAAAACACATCATGCATTCAGGGGCAGTGCTCATTTTGTTTTTTGTTGTGTATTCGAATGCATCATGGATGCGTGTGACGGATGAAATCCATTTTTTGGATTTGTTGGTCGGAGAATCGACGGTCATCATCGAGAAATTGGACCGATGCAACATCGTGATTGACACAGGAGAGGGAAAACGTACGGAAGTTGGAGACTTTTTGAAAAGAAAAGGAATCAAGCGGATTGACTATCTCATCATAACACATGGCGATTCGGATCATATTGGCGAAGCGACATCATTGATGAATGCGTTTTTCGTAAAAAACGTGATTATTGGCGGTTTTGACGAAACCAAACTCACCAACGAAATGATTTCAAACAACATTCGCTCCAATGTCCTCCGAATGAGGTCGGGAGATGAGATTGAGTGTGGAAGCATTCATTTTCAGGTGTTGTCTCCGATTTTCGATTTGAACAATTCGAATGAAAACAGTCTGGTGCTGATGGGGGAGGTGTTCGGAGAACGCATCTTGTTCACTGGTGACTTGGGCAGCAAAGGAGAACAATTGTTGGTCCAGACATATGGAGCGCTGAAATTTGACACGTTAAAAGTGGGACACCACGGATCTGCCACTTCGACATCAGACACTTTTCTCGAGCATCTTCATTTTTCACGGTGCGTGATCATGGCTGGAAACAAAAATCCATTTGGGTTTCCTCGGGAAGTTGTCGTTGAAAAACTTAAAGATTGGAAAGTTTACCGCACGGATTTAAACCATACGATCACATACAAACGGTTCCTCTGGGAAAGGGATTTGACAATTTCAACGTGGAACCGATGAAATTTTTGTTTGAATCGGTGAAAATTATGATATAATAGGAACGGGGTGATTGGATGGTTCAAGACGTAATACATTTGTTTTTAGGAAAAGACAAACACATCATCAAAACGAAAATGAAACGGCTTATTGATGAAATCACCGACGAGGAAGATTGCATCACAAGTTATGACTTGGATTACGTCAATGTCTCCTCCGCGATCAGTGATGCGACAACCATTCCGTTTTTACACAAGATAAAAGTAATCATCTTGAAAAATCCAAAATTTCTCACTTCCGAAAAAACGGACATCTCGCACGATTTGGATGCATTCGTTCGTTATCTGAAACGCCCTTCTGAAACAACCTACTTGATCATAGATGGGTCGGGTCTTGAAATGGATCTTAAAAATGAAACGTACCGTCAAGTGAGAAATTATGCTGTCATCAACGAATCGAAGGAACTCACGGAGATCGAGGTCAAGGGATGGATTCGAAGACAATTCGATTTGGAGAAGGTTGAAATTGACGACGATGCCCTTCATAAAATCTATGATTATACCGGAAATGATTTGACGAGAGCGAGAAACGAAATTGACAAGTTGCTCAGTTATGCAAACGAATGCAAAACAGTGTCAATGAATGATGTGAAGTTACTATTAAGCAAGAATTTTGAAAACGAAATTTTTGATTTGATTGGCCTTTTGTTGAAAAAGGACCAAGAACGTGTCCTATCGATTTATTTCGAATTGACAAAAGGGATCCAAGACCCGATGGGTATCATTTCAATGATATCCAAAAATTTAAGAGATATGCTAATGGCTGGAAAACTTGTTCAAAATGGTTACAACCAAGGGGACATTTCAACCATCATGAACATATCACCGGGCAGGGCGTATTATTTGATGAAGGACGTGAAAACACACCCATTGAAAGAGATTGAACGTTTGGTGAAGAAATTCGCTGATCTTGACTTCAAAATAAAAAGTGGAAAAATCGACAAGGGTATTGGAATCGAATTTATTCTTTTGGGAAAATAAAAAATGACTTCCTTTCGAGAAGTCCTTTGCAAAATAAAAAACCCCGCAAGGGTGTTTTTTATTGTTATTCGATTCCGTTAATGGCGTTTGACAACCGCGATTTTTGACCACTCGCGTAGTTTTTGTGGAAAATTCCCTTGGTGACAGATTTGTCGAGCTTCTTGCAAGCCAATTTATATGCCTCAAGCGCACTAGGCTTGTTGCTGTTTTGAACATGCTCTTCAACTGCTTTGATTGCCGTTCTCAAGGAAGATTTGAATGACGAGTTGATCAATCTTTTTTTCTCATTGGTCAGCACGCGTTTCTTCTGTTGTTTGATGTTTGCCAAAATTTCACCTCCGTATTACTTATCGTATAGATTATACCACAAACAATAAAAAAAGCAAGTGAAAAGTAAAAAAAGAGAGAGTCCGCATAAAAGGGATATTTGTTTCTAAAAACCGTTACAATACAAAAAACTTGCATTTTTTTAGTAAATATGGTATCATTTCGTATATCAAATATTTTGATATACGAAACAAATAATCAAATGATATGAAGCAAGTTCTTGCTTTTTTTAAGAAATTATGATAATATATGGCAGTCAATATTCTATGATTGACTTGTTGTGGGAGGAACCTATGCACATTAGAATTTTGGACGGACAGCTTTACAAGGCTTTGGTCACAAACGGTGCGGCCAATCTGAAAAAGAACTATAAAATCGTCGACTCTTTGAACGTCTTTCCTGTCCCGGATGGCGACACCGGAACAAACATGAAAATGACCATCGAGGCGGGGGCAAATGAAATAAAGGATTTCGATGACAATTCCATCTATGAAGTGTCGAAGAAACTTTCTCGAGGCATGCTAATGGGTGCGCGCGGAAATTCAGGAGTTATTTTATCACAATTGTTCCGAGGAATTTACAAGGGTGTCGAGGGACATAATGAAATTGATGTTTTCATTTTGGCCGACGCTTTTTTGTCGGGAGTTCGACAAGCCTACAAAGCGGTCATCAAACCCGTTGAAGGAACCATTCTCACGGTTGCGCGGGAATCCGCTGAAAAGGCAAAGTCTTTGTTGACGGTTGATTCGACGATTAATGATTACTTCACGAACTACTTGAAAGAAGCAAGAGAGTCGTTGGAAAGAACTCCGTCGTTGTTGCCTGTTTTGAAAGAAGCGGGAGTGATCGACAGCGGTGCCGCAGGCTTGATTTACATTGTCGAAGGCATGGAAATGGCTCTTGAGGGTAAATTCATTTCGAGCGATACCATCGGTGAATCGCTGCACACAGCGAGTAAATTGTCTTTTGAATCCACAACCGAAGTGGAGTTTGGTTATTGTACGGAGTTCATCTTGCAACTTTCTGGAAAAAAAGTGGATGTTTCAACATTCAATGAGAAAATAATTGTCGAGCGTTTGTCCACATTGGGGGATTCTATTGTCGTGGTCAAGGATGATGACATCATAAAAGTCCATGTTCACACACTTACCCCCGGTGATGCACTTAATATGTGTCAACAATTTGGTGAATTCGTCACGTTGAAAATTGAAAATATGACGATCCAACATTCGGAGGTTCAAGCACAAGCTGGAGATTGCGAATGTGTGGATTGCAAACAAGAAAAAATCCCTCTCCCAAGAAAAAAATACGCAATCATTGCGGTTGCATCGGGGCAAGGAATTGTTGAAACGTTCAAGCAAATGGGTGTGGATTATGTTGTTCAGGGCGGCCAAAGCATGAATCCCTCGACGGATGACTTCGTCAAAGGCTTCGATTCGGTCAATGCGGACCATATCATCGTGTTTCCAAACAACAGCAACATCATAATGGCAGCTAGACAAGCCGGCAAATATTACCAAAACGCAAGCGTCCACGTTGTGGAAACAAAATCGATTGCTCAAGGATATTCCGCATTGACAATGCTTGATTTGAATGGAGAAATCGAAGACATCATGGGAGAAATTTCCCAAGTCATTTCAAAAGTGACAAGCGGATTGGTCACTTACTCCATACGCGATACTGAATTCGAAGGGTTGAAAATCAACAACGGAGACTATATTGGAATCGTAAATGGAAAAATTGTTGTCAGTGTCAAAAACCGATGCGATGTTGTAAAAGGGATTCTTGAAAAATCCAAAGCCCAACAAAAAGAAATCATCACGATTATTTACGGGGCGGATGTTCACAAAGACGAATTGGAAGAAATCACATCTTATATCGAAGAAAACTATAGTGATCTTGAAATCGACACCATCGAAGGAAAACAAGACGTTTATAGTTATATTCTATCAATAGAATAGAACTATTGAAGCGGCTTTCGTCGCTTCAATTTTCTTATTGGGAGGCAGAATGCATACACTTAAAAATGTGTCGTTGACGAATTTGGATTACATACCAACCAAGATGGTTGGTTCATACAAAAAACAAGGCATTGAGAACGTGTATGACTTGCTGAGGCATTATCCGTCAAGATACGAAGACTTTACCGTAACGAACCTCAAGGACGCCAAGTTGGATGAAAATGTCACTATCGAGGGAACCGTCCTCGGAAAAGTAATGGTGAACAACATAAAACCAAAACTTGTTTCGATGAGTTTTTATGTTGAGGTGGATGATCGAAAAATCAAAGCCATCATCTTCAATCGACAGTTTCTAAAAGCAAAACTATCCTATGGAACCTTGGTGCGGTTGAATGGGAAATTCAACAGCAATTACAACACGTTCACAACGAATGAGATATTGTTCATTGATGAGGGTGCATTGTCGATATATCCCATTTATGATTTGAAAGACATCAATCCAACCAAATATGTTTCCATCATGGAGAAAACCATTGAAAAATATCTTCATCAGATGGAAGAAGAACTTCCCGATGAGTTGATTCATAAGCATCGCTTGCTGGGTATGAAAGAAACAATCCGCATATTGCATCTTCCTGAGAAGATCACAGATTTGAGTCGTGCGATTGAGAGGGTGAAGTTTGAGGAATTGCTAAGGTATCAAATCAATGTCAAATACCTTTCGTTGCGAAGAAAGACGGATTCAACCGGTGTCTCAATTGCATTTGACTCGGAAAAGGTCTTGGATTTTATTGCACAACTTCCATACGAACTAACTACCGATCAAGGAAAAGTGCTTGAGGAGATTTTGCTCGATATGGCATCACCTTTTAAAATGAACCGGCTGCTTCAAGGTGAGGTCGGAAGTGGGAAAACGATTGTTGCTGCCATCAGTTTGTATGCGGCAGTTACGGCACAATATCAAGGTGCTCTGATGTGCCCGACTGAAATTCTTGCTAGTCAACACCATCAGACATTTTGCGAATTGTTTCGGCATCTCCCGGTGAAGATTGCTCTCTTAACGTCATCGGTGATTGGCAAAGAACGAAAATTAATTTTGGATCAACTTGAAAAAGGAGATATCCAAATCTTGATTGGGACGCATGCATTGTTTCAAAAAGAAGTTGAATTCAAGAATCTTGGCATTGTCGTCACCGATGAAGAACATCGATTCGGTGTGAAGCAACGCGTGTCGATCAAAACGAAAGGTCACGACATTGATTACTTGAAAATGTCTGCAACGCCCATTCCTAGAACCCTTGCCATTTCATCGTTTGGAGATACAGACATTTCTGTGATCAAGACGATGCCCGGGCAGAAGAAGAAAGTCATCACCCGTTATGTCGATGAAAAAAACAAGCGCTTTGTCATGGACCATATAAAAAAAGAACTCAGTGAAAATAGACAGATATATATCGTCACCCCGCTTATCAATGAATCGGAAGCCATCGAAGCCGCTAATGCGACCGAGATCTTTCAAAATATGAAGCACTACTTTGAAGGAACGGCTACCGTTGGTTTGATTCATGGTAAAATGAGAATGGATGAAAAAGAAAATGTCATGGCCTCTTTCTTAAACAACGACATCCAAATTTTGGTCGCAACAAGTGTCATCGAGGTTGGAGTCAATGTATTGAATGCAACAACGATTGTCATTTTAGGAGCAGAGCGTTTCGGCATCGCTCAACTCCATCAAATGCGAGGAAGAGTTCAACGCGGGGATTTGCAGTCATATTGTTTTCTTGTGAGCGATGCCATCAACGAATCAAGCATCAAGCGATTAAGACTGGTTGAAGAAAACAGCGATGGGTTTGTTTTGGCGGAAGAGGATTTGAAACTTCGTGGTCCAGGTGATTTTTTTGGAGAAAGACAATCGGGAAACATTAATTTTCGTTTCGCAGATTTGGTGGCAGATGAGAAATTGTTCGAAACGGCAAACGATGAAGCGGATCAAATCATCAAAAGAAACGACTTCGATCAAACCGGAGTGTATCGGTATTTATTTGTTGAAGCACATGACAATTTCATAAAAAAAACCATGCAATTGGATTAAGGAAGTGAACGTATGATTAAATTGGCAATTGACGCAATGGGTGGGGATAACGCTCCTGAAATCACGGTAAAAGGGGCCATGCTCGCTGTTCAAAATTTCAAAGACATTGAATTGACGCTTTACGGGGATGAGGAAAAAATCCGTGCTCTTTTGACAAATCCTGAACGGATTACCATTGTGAATGCACCAAAACAAATCGACATGGGGGAAAAAGATCCCGTCTCCGAAATCAGGCGGAACAAAGACACGTCGATGGTCATGGCCTTCTCGGCTGTCAAAAACAAAGAAGCCGCCGGTGTTGTCACCGCAGGTCCGACCCAAGGAGCGATTGTTGCTGCGCACATCGTCGTACGAAGAATCAAGGGTATGAAAAGGGTTGCTCTTTGTCCGAACGTTCCCTCTTTTCGAAAAGGAGGATCCATTATGCTTGATGTGGGGGCAAATACCGAGATTAAAGCAGAGCACATGCTTCAACATGCGCAGTTCGCAAGTATTTTCTATCGCGAAACAAGAGGAGTGGAATCTCCCAAAGTTGCTCTTTTGAACATTGGGTCCGAACCTGGAAAAGGCAGAGATCTCGAAAAAGAAGTGTTCAAGTTGCTAAGCGATAACAAGAACATCAACTTTGTTGGCAATTTGGAGCCAAAAGAACTTTTAACGTCGGATGTTGACATCATCCTGACCGACGGTTTTACAGGAAACATCGCAATGAAAACATTTGAAGGTTCAGCGAAAGCCATGGGAATGGGATTGAAGAAACAAATAAAAAGCTCCATTCCTGCGATGATTGGCGGTTTGCTCATGAAAAAAGCATTGAAAAGATTTAAGCGTCAATTCAGCGCAGACGAAATCGGGGGTGCAAACATCTTCGGTGTCGATGGTGTTATTGTCAAAGCGCATGGATCAAGCAATGATTTTGCTTTTATGAATGCAATCAACCAAGCAAGGGTGGTCATTTTGGGCGATGTTGTCGAAAAGATGAAAAAAATCATTTCAGAAAACCCATTATCGGATGATGAAGCATGATGGACTCGCACAAGAAGAAGATTCAAAGATTTCTTAAGGGATTTGACATTGCTACCGATCGATTGGATTTATTGGTTCAAGCATTAACCCATACATCATACGCCAATGAGAATAAGGTCGATCACTATGAACGACTCGAGTTTTTGGGTGATGCGGTTTTGCAATTGTACGTTTCGGAATACCTATTTGACAATTATCCCGATTTCCCAGAAGGGGAACTGACCAAATTACGAGCAAAACACGTGTGTGAGGCTGCAACAGCCGACTATGCGATATCTTCTAAATTGGATGAACTCATTTTGCTCGGAAAGGGAGAAGAGACAATGGGTGGAAGGGCGAGACCAGCCATTTTATCCGATTCCTTCGAAGCTTTCTTGGCTGCTTTGTTTCTTACCATTGGCGCAGATGGGGTAAAGAAGGTTTTGGAAAAAACCGTGTTTCCTCACATCATGTCGGATGAGGTCAAACCATTCACGGATCATAAAAGCAAACTACAAGAACTCGTCCAATCGGAAAGCAGAGAAACCCTTGTTTATCGTTTGGATTTTGAGGAAGGTCCTCCCCACGACCGAACGTTTAAAATGAGTGTTTTTCTCGATGAAATCAAACTGGGGGAAGGGATCGGAAAAAGCAAGAAAGAAGCCACTCAGGAAGCAGCCAAAGCTGCTTTGTCGTTGATGGTCCGTAAATGAGAAAAATCTCCGTCGTTTTTCATATTGAAAAAATGCCAAAAACGACCGTTTCATGGTATAATGTCGTAAGGAGTTGATAACATGAGTCTAATCACAAAACTAATAAAGGAAGATATGATATCGTTTGTCGATGTGATATTGGAACATTATCCGAAAATGATGATTGATGAAACAAACGTTATTTTGCTTATTTTTCTTTTCAAGCAAAAAAAGCAAGGCAACCACTTTCTATCAACGAAGATTCTTTCCGCGAAAATGATGATTTCCGCCGAAGAATGTGGAAACCGTGTGGTCGACTTGGTTCAAAGAGGATTCATCGAACTTGAATTTTCATCGAAAGATGAAAAAGAGACATTCAATCTAAAACCAACATTGGCAAAACTGGACGCATTGTTTCAAGGGACCGAGGAAACATCGAAAAAATACGAGGTGAATCAGACCGTCAAGACGGTGATTGAGATGGTTGAGGCGGAGTACCATCGTCCGTTGACGACATATGAACTCGATATTATTAACGTATGGGTGACGGAAGAAGGGTATCTTCTAGAAGACATCAAGGGAGCATTGTTGGAAAGTTTAAAAGCGAAAAAAACTAATTTGAGGTATGTGGATATCATCTTAATCAATCGGACCAAACCCAAGAAAACCATTCCAAACCAAAAGAAAAATGAAGAGTTGGAGCTAATCCTTCATCAAGTTTATGCAAAGAAGAAGTGAGTACATTTTTACAACAATATCAAAAATGTTTCCGAATGCTTGTTGCGAACTCGAGTTCAAGAATGTGTTTCAATTGGCTGTCTCGGTGGTGTTGAGTGCGCAAACAACCGATAAACAAGTCAATCTCGTCACACCGACATTGTTTGAACGATACCCAACCCCAGAAAAACTAAAGAACGCTGAAATCGAATCAATTGAGACCATCATAAAATCAATCGGTTTGTACAAAACAAAATCAAGGAATATCATAAATTTGAGCAAAGATCTTGTCGATATACACCAAGGCGTTGTTCCAAACGATTTTGATTTATTGATCAAACTGCCCGGAATCGGACGAAAAACAGCAAATGTGATTTTGTCGGAAGGGTTTGGAATTCCAAGGATCGCTGTTGATACCCATGTGGAACGAGTCAGCAAACGGCTCCAATTCGTCGCTCTTGAAGCGGACGTCCTCGACGTTGAAAGGAAATTGATGGAAGAGTTCGATCAACATTTGTGGCACAAGGTGCATCTTTCCATTTTGTTTTTTGGCCGATACTTCTGTTTTGCGAAAAATCCCAGTTGTCAACGATGTCCATTCTACAAGAAAGAATGCATGAAAAAATAGGAGTTTAATGAAGTGCACCCCAAAAAATTGGACAAAGGATTAAAACTATAAAAAATTACAATGCAAGGATTGATTTCTATATTGAATAGGAGTCAGTCCTTTTAATTTTAGTGATAATCTTTCGTTGTTATAGTAATTTATATAGTTATCAAGTTTCTTAATAAAATCATCAATACTGATAAATTCTTCTAAATAGTAAAATTCAGATTTCAAATGGCTAAAAAAGTTTTCAATAATCGAATTATCCAAACAATTCCCTTTTCTCGACATCGATTGCTTAATTTCATGGGAAGATAGGATTTGTTGATACTTACGATGTTGGTATTGCCATCCTTGATCAGAATGTAAGATCAAATCATTTATTTGGTTTGTCTGTAACGCTTCCTCTATCATATCGGTAACCAAATGGAGATTCGGTGTTTTTGATACTTGATACGATATAACGCAATGATCATACATATCAAG
>Ga0116204_1000238_pt1 | contig 29984 bp, 30 predicted proteins | sample LakKivwa52mmetaG_FD_94481 | JGI IMG/M metagenome (GOLD analysis project Ga0116204, IMG submission 94481) | Anoxic lake water microbial communities from Lake Kivu, Rwanda to study Microbial Dark Matter (Phase II) - Lake Kivu water 52m metaG | ecosystem: Environmental > Aquatic > Freshwater > Lake... | reverse complement strand
GAGGTGCATCATGGAGCAGCGCACGCGCTGCCACAGAAGCAGGACCATGCTCCTCGCACCAACCCAGAAATCTGCGTTGCACTTCCATGCGCCGTACGCGTGATGTTAGGACGGGTGGCGAGGAGGCTGAACAGGATCGACTGTCTGAGCCGAGACTTGCTGCGCAGGCTGCACACTGCCTCCCGACACCGTCGGCGGCGGCGGCTCTGGATCATTCTCGTAGCGGGACGACACCACACGAATCTCCTCGATGTGCTGCAGCAGAATGTCCACAAGCTCGGGGTCGAACTGTGTTCCAGCGTTCGCCTTCATTTCGGTGAGCACCCGCTCTTCCGGCCATGACTCCTTGTACTTGCGCTTCGATGAAAGTGCATCGAACACATCGGCGACCGCCACGATCCGCGCGAACAGCGGAATTGCATCACCCAACAGTCGCGCACCCTCTCCGCCTCGGGCCGCAGCGCCACCCTTCTGATCGTCGCCGACAGAAACATCGCCTGGATATCCGCCCCCATCCCAACGCTCGTGATGATGCAGCGCAACATCGAGCGCGGACTGATCGAGCGCAGAGTCCCGAGCACCAAAAAGTCGCGCGCCGACGATGGTGTGCGTCTTCATCACGGCGTATTCCTCAGCCGTCAGCCGACCCGGCTTCTTCAGAATCGCATCGGGAATACCCACCTTGCCCACATCATGAAGCATCGCCACGATGCGCAGGAGATCTCGCTCACGCTGAATGCGATCCTCAGGCAGAGCGCGGCGGCGCGCCCACTGCTCGTACAGGATCACCGAGTAGCCAGCCACGCGATTGACGTGCGCACCCGTCTCGGTCGGGTCGCGCATTTCCGCCATGCTGATCATCCGAAGCACGATCGAACGCGTCAGAGCCGCGCGTTCAAGCGCCACCGTCGCCGCGGACGCGAAGTGCGCGATGCTCTCAAGATCGTCGGGCGAGAAGCCGACCCGATCAGTGCCATCCTCGTTCAGCGGATTCAGAAGCTGAAGCACGCCGATGTTTCGCCCCGCCGACGAGCGCAGCGGCACGCTCAAGATCGAACGCGTGCGGTATCCCGACTTCCGGTCCACTTCTTGGTTGAACGCATACGGCTTGTCCTCGGGAATCGTGTAAGCATCGTCGATCACGACCGTGTGTCCGCTTGTCGCCGCGTAGCCGGCGATGCTGCGCCCATGCACTGGAATCCGAAGCGACTTGACCACCAGAGGCTTGCCACTCTCGAGTCGTTTCGCGAGCGTGTCATTCTGCACGAATGAAAGGATGAGATCATCGCCATCACGAAGCATCACGCTGCCCGCGTCACAGCGAGTCAGTTCACGCGCCTCCGCGAGAATGCGCTCGATAAGAATGTCGATGTCTTGAATCTGATTGAGGCTCTCATCGACCTCCGCGATCGACTTCAGCCGCTCCTGCTGCTTCGACACATCCCGCACAAGCTGCAGATTTCGCTGCGCAACCTCTTGGCGCTTCTGCAGCGTGTCCGCCATCGAGTTCAGCTCGCCGTACAACGCCGAGTACTCCGGCGATGGCGCCGCAGCGAGCCGCTGCTCGACACGGCCTTCGCTCACTCCGGCGATGAATGCCCGCACACGCTCGATGGGGGCGAGCAGCCGACTGACACCGAGGGAAGCTCCTGCGAACACCAGCAGCGAGATCAGCGCAGACGCTGCAAGCGACACCACGAGCAGCTGGTCGACTTCAGCGAGGTATCCCGCGTAGGGAATGTCCGCCGCAACGAGCGCAACCACATCTCCACGATTCGTGCGGATCGGCGCGAAACCTGAGATCCATTGTCCGCTTGAGTCTTCGATGAAGAGCGCGAAGGGCCTGCCCGGAATCACCGCACTTGCGCCAATCTGCGCGGCAGCGCTGGAGCTCGAATGCACCACAAGCGGACGGCCTGGCGAGTCCCACGCAGGGCTGCTGCGCGGCTCGCCATCCACCGCGAAATCCCATCCGCTCGCGGCGCCTGTGCGCGTCGGGACGAGCAGGTAGCAAAAACGCACTGGAGTTGCCCCGTCCGCATTCGCCTCTACCACGGAGTGCAGACGCTCCTCGATCCGCAGAAATGCGGGGTCGCTCAGCGCACCATCACCCTGCGGGATTGCTGCGACTTCATCGGGCGAGATTCGCGCCGCAACGGTTCCAGCAAGCGCACGCACACGCTCTTCGATGCCCCCCTGCACAACTCGCCGCATCATCGCGGATCCGAGGATCGACATGCCAAACGTTGACAGCACCACTGCCGCGACAAGCCACACCTTGATACGCCCACTGAGCGTCAAGAGTGCCCCCGCTCAAACCGCGCACAGCGCAGGACGCGCGCGCAGAAAAAGCCGCCGATCGGACTTGAACCGACAACCTCAAGATTACAAATCATGTGCTCTACCAATTGAGCTACGGCGGCGGACGCGGGTGGACAATCCTCCCGACGACATTCGCAGTCTAGCAGTGACCGGCCCACCACTTGGCCGTACCACGAGTCATCGGTCGCTCGAAGAGTTGCCGTCCACTCGCACGGCACGAAGAACGGGAGCGCCTTGGCTTGATCCAGACTGGCCTTCGAGTAGCAGCACAAGATCACCGCGGCGCACCATGCCCCTTTGCACCAATGAAGCACAGATTTCCTGCGTGCTCGAGTGTCCCATCGAAGCCTCACGCGGGACGAGGAGTCCGCGAACGCCCCACGCAAGCGACAACTGACGCACCGTGCTTTCGTTCGCAGTGCAGGCGATGATCGCGCTCAGCGGACGCCACCTCGCCAACCGCAGAGCCGTGCGCCCGCCGTCTGTCACTGCCACGATCGCTGCGGGCTGAGTCTCTCGTGCAAGCATGCATGCGGTACGCGCCATCGCATCCGCATCTCGGCCAACAGCCGCTGGCTCCAGTTGGAACGAATCCAGTCGATCACTTCTGCCGCGCTCGGCACTGCGGACGATCGCATCCATCGCCTTCACAACCTCCACGGGAAACTGTCCGATCGATGTCTCGCCGCTCAGCATCACCGCATCCGCGCCATCGAGCACGGCGTTCGCCACATCGCTCGCCTCCGCGCGCGTTGGACGCGGACTTGTCGTCATCGACTCGAGCATCTGCGTCGCGACAATCACCGGCTTGCCCATCCTGTTGCAGGTCCGCACGATCTGCTTCTGCAGCATCGGGACATCCTCGGGCGGCATCTCAACGCCAAGATCACCGCGCGCAACCATCACCGCATCGGACGCACCCACGATCGCATCGAGTGCATCGATAGCCTCTGGCTTCTCGATCTTTGACACGATCGCGACGAAGCGACCACCGCTTTCCCGCTGAATACGCCGCCGCAGGTCATGAAGATCCTCGGCACTTCGCACGAATGACAGCGCCACCAAGTCGACTCCTGCCGCAAGTCCAAAGGCCAGATCATCGATGTCCTTCGCCGACAGCGCGGGCGCCGACACGCGCACACCTGGCAAATGCATACCCACCCGTGAACGGATCTCGCCGCCATGCTCGACGATGCACAGCACATCATCACCGCGCACTTCCTTTACTCGGAGTCGCACCTTCCCATCATCGAGCAAGAGCGCGTTCCCAGCACACACATCACGCGCGAGCGCCTCATACGCGCAGGGCAAGTGCGGCAGGCCATCGAATCCAGACCCGCTTCCAATCGACACATCACTGCCAGTCACGAGCGTTGCTGCAGCCGCAGGCACTTCACCCAGACGCAGCTTCGGCCCACTCAAGTCCTGCAGGAGTGCGATCGGTTGTCCCGTTCGATGCGATGCCTCGCGGGCTGCATGGATCAGACGCTGATGATCCGCATGCGTTCCATGGGAGAAGTTGAGGCGAGCAACATCCATGCCGCTCTCGATCAAGCGCGCGATGATGGATGCATCCTGCGTCGCAGGTCCGAGCGTGCACACAATCTTCGCGCAGTTCGGCTGCGCATGCCGCGGTGCACCTGCCCGCGCAGGATCTGATGCGGATTCCATGAGCGGCAGGCTAGTCAGGCGCGGCGGAGTCTTCAGACTGCGCGCCGAAGACGGCGAATCGCGATCTCGAGAATCGACACATCGGCAGGCGACATGCCTGCAAGGCGCCCCGCCTGCCCAAGGGTGCGAGGCGAAAACCGCCCGAGGACCTCGCGTGCTTCCGCCGACAGCCCAGCCACCGTCCTCACATCCAGTTCGGCAGGAATGGGCAGGTTCTCACCGGCGCTCGCACGACGCAGCTCCGTTCGCTGCCGCGGGAGGTAGCACTCGTACCTCAGGTCCGTGATCGCACGGTCCATCACAGCACGCGACGCAGCTGGCGCGCGTTCCACCGCGGCAAGCAGGTCCACCAATTCGTCGGCGGTCACTTCCGGTCTGCGCGCCACCTCCGAAAGACGCTTCCCCTGACCGAACCGCTGCGGCGCAACCGCAACGGAAAGCCGCTTGCGCACATCCGCGAGCGCCGCAGCGCGCTCATCACTCCAGCGGCGACGCTGATCACACACCAAGCCCCACGCAACACCCTGAGCCGTCAGTCGATCCTCCGCATTGTCCGCACGAAGCAGCAGTCGGTGTTCGGCGCGGCTGGTGAACATGCGGTACGGCTCGCGCGGCTGCCGCGTGACCAAATCATCCATCAGGACACCGAGATATGCCTGCGAACGCTCGATACGAACTTCGTCCAACCCGCACACGCGGCGGGCGGCGTTCAACCCAGCCACGAGCCCCTGCGCGGCAGCTTCTTCGTAGCCGCTCGTCCCATTGATCTGTCCCGCGAGGAACAGCCTGGGAACGCGCTTGGTCTCGCAGGTCGAATCGATCTGATGCGGCCAGACCATGTCGTACTCCACCGCATAGCCCCACCGCTTCGCACGCGCACGCTCGCAGCCGGGAATGCCACGAATGATCTGTTCCTGCACCTCCGAAGGAAGCGATGTCGAAATGCCATTGCAGTAGATGTCGTCGGTCGCGAGCGACTCGGGTTCGAGAAAGACATGATGGCTCTCGCGCTGCGCGAAGCGCACCACTTTGTCCTCAAGGCTCGGGCAGTACCGCGGTCCAGACTCCGCTTCCATCAGACCCGCATACATCGGTGCTCGGTGCAGATTGCTGCGGACCACTTCGTGAATGACCGCCGTTGTATGCGTCTCGCGGCACTCCACTTGCGGCAGCGCAGGAAAGCGACCAGCGAGCAGCATCTGCGGCGTGCCAGCGCTGAACGGGAGCGGCGGCTCATCGCCCCACTGCGCCACCATCGACTGCCAATCAATCGAATCTCTCGCAAGCCGCGGCGGCGTGCCGGTCTTGAGTCGGCCCAGTTCGAAACCCAGCGCCCGAAGCGCCCCCGAGATACCCACGGCACTTCCCTCGCCAACGCGTCCACCTTCCACGCTGCACTCGCCCGTATGCATGAGTGCGCGCATGAATGTTCCCGTCGTGAGAACCACCGCATCGGCATCGACTCGCACCGATCCGCCTTCGCACGCCGATGCGCACGAAAGCGCTTCCTGCAACGGACGCCGCTCGGCGCCACGCCCATAAGGCATGCGCGGAAACACGCCGTGACCGCGCTCCCCCTGCCACATGCGATCGACCGCGTCGGTGTTCCACTCGAGCGCGGCATGATCAACACGCAGCACACTCGCGCCACTGCGCAACATCAGAGCGCGCACGCCGCCAGACGCTCCATCCGCAGACTGCACATCGACGGACTCCACCAATCCTTCGACCACGATGATCGGCACCGAATCGCCCGCTCGCGTGGAAAGCAGTCGCTGGACTTCAGCCTGATAGTGATGGCGGTCGCACTGCGCACGCGGACCACGCACGGCCTGTCCCTTCGATGCATTCAGCACACGAAAGAGAATCCCCGTGGCATCGGTCGCGCGTCCCATCACACCGCCGAGTGCATCGATCTCACGCACCATCTGCCCCTTGGCAAGTCCGCCGATCGCCGGATTGCAACTCATCGCGCCGATCGTCGACGCATCCATGGTGACAAGCAGCACGCGCGCCGAATCCACAGCCTTCGCCGCAAGTGCGCTCGCAGCGGCCCATGCGGCTTCAACGCCAGCATGACCACCACCCACCACAATCACCGTCGAAACAGCCATCCACGAAGGATAGGGAACGGGCACCGCACACCGAAGCCGCGCCCCTACGATCCGCGCCCATGCACAAGTCCATTCGCGTCGCCAATGCGGCACGTTCGCTTCATGTGATCCCCATCTTTGCGGCGACGGGCAAGAGCGTGCCGCGTCTGCCCACAGATCTGCAAGCGCACGAGGGCGCGCGTCAGGCGGTTCGTGTCGGCGCATTCACCGGCGAGGCGGGCAGCGTTCACGCCGCGGATGATCGAACCCTTCTGGTCGGGCTCGGCGCACGCGATGGGTTCGATCTGCAGCGCCTGCGAACAGTGGCTGCAAAACTTGGTCGTGCGCTCGTCAAGATGCGCGCCACGGCCGTTCACCTGCGGCCCGACTGGACGGGTGGCGTGCGCTCCATCGGCGAGTTCGAAGCCGGCAGCGCCGTCGCGGAAGGACTGTCGATCGGCACCTGGCGGTTCGATCGACTCGACGGGAGCGCATCGCGCCGCGAACCCCGACTCGCCCCGCTTCGCATCTGGTCGGAGCACCGCGACTTTCGTGATGGCATGAACGAGGGGCTTGTGGTTGCTGCAGGCGTGAACGTCGCTCGCGCGATCGCTGCAACCCCGCCAAACATTGCGCATCCGCAGTGGATCGCCGCGGAAGCAGCACGCATCGGGCGCGGTGCACTCCGAGTCAGGCGCATCGACGCTGCGCGAGCGCGTCAACTCGGCATGGGCGGACTGCTTTCGGTCGGACAGGGTTCGACGCGTCCGCCATGCCTTGTCACACTCGAGTGGAACCCGCCGCGTCGCCCGCGCGGCACGCGCGACTCGCATCTCTTGCTCGTCGGGAAGACGATCACATACGACACCGGCGGATACTCACTGAAGGTGAACAACGGCATGAAGGGGATGAAGTACGACAAGTGCGGCGGCGCCGCCGTGCTTGGCGTGATGCATGCGGTCGCGCAGTTGCGCCCCACTGTCCGCGTGACGGCGATCCTTGCCGTGGCCGAAAACATGGTGGCCGGCGATGCGTACCGACCTGACGACATCATCCGAATGCACAATGGCGTGACCGTGGAGGTCACCAACACCGATGCCGAGGGGCGACTCGTTCTTGCTGATGCGCTCAGTTGGGGCTGCAAGACCTTCGATCCGAGTGCGGTCATCGATATTGCGACGCTCACGGGTGGCGTGGTGGTGGCGCTTGGGCACTTCAGCGCCGGCTACTTCAGCAGCGATGATCGGCTTGCACGCGAGGTGGAACGCGCCGCCGACAACAGCGCGGAGGCCGTGTGGCGGCTACCGATTTGGCCCGCGCACCGCGATTACATGCGCAGCCAACACGCGGATCTCATCAACAGCAATCCCGCTCGCATGGCGCATCCCATTCAGGGGGCCGCGTTCCTCTCGCACTTCGTTCCGCCCACACTCCCGTGGGTGCACCTCGACATTGCGGGCGTTGCAGCACCCGAAACGCCAAGTGATCTGACGGGCAGCGGTCCGACGGGATGGGGCGTGCGGTTGATGCTCCGCCTGATCGCCGCGCGAAGTTGACAACGCGCAAGGCGCCTTCACCCTTTCGGGTCTTCGCCCTTCTCGATGCGCGCGATCTTTGCGAGCCGCCGAGCATGGCGACCACCCTCGTACGCGGACTTCATCCAGACATCGACGATCCGCTTCACAAGTATCTGTCCGAGCAGATCCGCCGAGAGACACAACACATTGGCATCGTTGTGCGTGCGGGAGAGCTGCGCACTCAGTTCATCGAGCGCGAGCGCGGCACGGATGCCATGCACCTTGTTCGCGGCGATCGCCATGCCGATACCCGTTCCACAGATGAGGATGCCACGGGCCGCCTTCCCCGCCACAATCTCCTGCGAAACGCGCCACGCGATATCCGGATAGTCCGTCGGCGATCCTGTCGTATCGCTCAGCATCGCGACCTCGAAGCCGTCAAGTCTCAACTGCTGCTCGATCGCAACGGCGATCGCTGACCCACGGTGGTCACTGCCGATCGCGATCGGTCCTTTGGGTGACGCGCTCATGCGGGCAACATCTCCGCAAGTCGCTGCGGAATCAAGTCGCGGAACTGCCGTGCAAGTCGGTCATACGAAGAGTGCCCGAGCCCGATCGGATCGTCGACATCCGCCTTCGGATCGAGCGGGTGAATCTTCGCGGACTGTTCCGGCTCACCCGTCACAAGACTGCGCGCCGCAGCCACATGCCCCGCGGTCATTCCAAACACCAGATCCGCGCCGCGGATCATCTGCGCGGTCAGTCGCTTGCTTCGCCCCTCATGTTCGACGCCGATGCGGCGCAGCGCATCAATCGCCTCGCCGGAACAGGGATGTCCATCAAATGCGGATGTTCCCGCGGAGACCGTGAAGATCCTTCCGTGATCACCGCCGATTCGGCCAGACTCAATCTCGGCACGGGCAATCGCCTCCGCCATGGGTGAGCGGCAGGTGTTCCCTGTACAAACAAAAAGCACCGTCTTCACAGGATCGATGCTACAGATCGCCGTGGCACGGTATCGTGCCCAGCGAGAGGTCATTCGTGGAATTCGTTTCATTTGAAGAAGCGTGGCGGTTGCTGAAGCCCATCGGTGTCGAAGTGGCGTCGCGATCGGACCAGGAACTCCGACTGTCCATTTCCGAAGGGGAGCACAGTGGCTGCATGGACATCGCCGCATCGGATCATGCGCACGCGGCAAAGCTTCCCGCTGACATGCCGAGGCTCACGCGAGCGGTGCTTGCCACCAGCATCGAGGCGATCATCCACAAGTTGCATCTCACGCAGGCGAATGTGATTCCCGTTGGGCATTGGCGCGAACTCTTTGAGGCGGTCGCAGAGCCGATGGCGGCAAACGAAAAGTGGCGTGCAATCGATAGCGCCGCGACGGTGGAACTGAACACACGGGATGCACTTGTGTTTCGCCCCGCTGACTTTCACATTCTGCGTGATCTGGCGCTGGCTGTGCTGACGGCAGGTTCCACACCGCGCCATGGCATCGCGATTTGCAGCAGTGGCAGTCCGATGGTCATTGAAGTCATCCCGGCGGGTGAAGTGACGATCTACTACGGGAAGTCAGAGCTACGGCGCGTCGTCAGCGATGTCCTTGCCCATGTGCAAAGCGGCAGCGCGGCATCGAAGCCTTCACCCGGCGTTCCATCTCAGCGCTAGTTGGCCGCCGGGCGAATCTCTGAGTCCACTTCTCTGTCTTCCCCGCGCGCGCTGAACAGCGCACCGCATGCACTGCACGCATAGCCCTGCCCCCCACTGCCCTCACAGGAATCTGTCACGAGGATCGCGGCCGCATCGCACGCAGGACATGTTCCGCGCCGCAGTTTTCGAATCGCGAGCGGACGCTCCACCGCCTTCACCACTGCCAAAATCGCCACAACGGGTATCAGCGCCATCACAGCGAGAAAGACCATGCCGAGCGCACCAATGGGCAGCATGAACACCATCGTGAACGCGAGAATGAAGGCGATCAGATAGCCGCCGAAGACCACACCAGGATAGACCAGACGGATCCAGCGGACGATGGTGTGCAACATGCAGAAAGGATAGGCGCCGGGTTCACGGCGGACGACCCGATATATTCTGCCGATGCCTGCAGCCACCCAAGAAGCCATGAAGATCGTCTGTGACCGCTCTGCGCTCGTTGATGCACTCACGCTTGCTTCAAGCGTTGTGCTCTCCCGAACCACCGTTCCGGTGCTGCTCTGTGTCAAGTTGACCGCCCGCGACGGCACGCTGCGACTGAGTGCCACCGATCAGGATCTTCGACTGTCGCTCACGCTGTCGAGTGTCGAGGTGCACTCCGATGGCGATGCGCTTGTGCCAGCGGACAAACTCTCACAGATTGTCCGATCCTGCGACGACTCGACGCTTGCGATAGAGATGGACAAGCAGGTGGCCACTGTGCGCGGAGAGGACGCCAAGTTCCGCGTGTTTGGCTACGACCCCCGCGAGTTTCCTGCGGAGACCGATGCCGATGCATCAGTGCCCGAGTTTGAAATCGCAGCGGGCCATCTGCGGCGCATGATCGGTCGCTCCGCATTCGCGACGGCAGCGGACAACTCGCGCTACGCGTTCAACGGCGTGCTGCTTGAGCGCAAGGCCCGACGCCTTCGCATGGTCGCCACGGATGGTCGTCGCCTCGCGCTTGTGCAGGGCGAGTGCACGGGATCCGCCGATGGCGATTCCGCGTGCATCATCCCGACCAAGACCCTGCAGGTGCTCAACCGCCTGCTCGATGATCCCGATACAGCAGTGCGGATCAGCCGCAATCGCAACCGCATTCGGTTCGAGGTGGGCGACACTGCTGCGGTTGTTTCGAGCCTGATTGAAGGCACTTTCCCGCCTTTCGACGATGTGATCCCGAAGGAGCATGATCGCCGAGCCAACTTCGACACGGCAGAACTGGCCGCAGCTGTGAAGCGTGCCGCACTCCTGACCAACGAGGAAAGCAAGGGGGTCAAGTTCTCCTTCGCCGACAAGACGCTCACGATCTCCTCGCGCGCCGCCGAGATGGGCGAGGCGGAAGTTCGTGTCGCGATCAGCAAATGGGAGGGCAAGGACATCGACATTGCCTTCAACCCTGGCTATGTCACCGATGTCCTTCGCATCGCCGACAGTGCGGAGATCGCCGTCGAGATGAAGGCGCCCAACCGACCCGGCGTCTTCAAGGTTGGCGAGGATCTCACCTACGTGATCATGCCAGTCAGCCTGCCCGGCTGAAACCGGGCCGGCTGACCATTTGCAATCACTGCTTGGCGTACTTGACGCCGCAGCCTTCGTTCTTCGTCGTTGCCGGCTCCACAGGCTTGCCAGCCTTCAGCGCCGTGACTGCGTTCACGACATAGTTGGTCTTGCCATCCTTGCTCACGGGGGCGCCGATGTATGCGACATTGCCGTCCGCAGCGATGATGAACACATGCGGTGTGGTCTTTGCACCGTAGGCCCTGCCTACCTTGCCGTCCGCATCAAGAAGCACTGGAACCGATGCGCCAGCCTTGGACATGACTTCGGCGCTCGCGCTGCCCTCTTCCGCATTGCTCATGCTGTTGAAGCCATCCTTCGTCGAGTTCACCGCGAAGTACACGGCGTCAGCGTCCGCCTTGCGCATCCCCTCGATCGTTGCCGCTGCCTTGCCACTTCCCCAGAAGGAACCTTCGCCGCGACCGCTCGCAGGACACGACGAGCAGAACCACTCGAGTACGACGACCTTGCCCTTGTAATCCGCCAACGTATAGGTCTTTCCGTCCACACCCTTCAGGCTGAACGCCGGCGCCTCGTGAGCAATCTCCGCCTTGTCGTGGGTGTGCTTCGAGTGATCGTGGCCTGCATGGGGGTCGCCCTGCTGTGCGGCAACGAGAAGTGAACTGCAGGCAACAACGGCGGCTGTCAGGATGGTTGTGGTCAATCGCATGGCGTGCTCTTTCTTGTGCGGGCCTTTGATCCGCGCGTCTTTTGGGATTTCTTGCTTGGTCTCTCTACCTGCCGGTCAGCGGAACATCCGCTGGCAGCAAATCAACTTGATACACCGGATCTCCTTCGCGGTCGCCCGCAAGAAGAAGTCCGCGAAGGCGCGGCGGACCGCCCTCCGCATCTTCTGGTGTCTCTCGAAATGGTAGGCGCAGCTTCATCTCGCGCCCATGCTCCACGACAGGAAACGGTCCCGTGCCGCCAACCCACTGAAGTCCTGCAACTGCATCAGGCACAAATCGCAGCGGGCGCTGGGGAACAGCAACTGCCGGAAAAGTCAGGAGCAGTGCACGATCTCCGCGCGGATCCTCCAGTTGGGCTCGCACATACGGCGGAAGTTTGAGCGGATAGCTGCGAAGGAGCGTCGGCGAGTAGGGAACGGCTTCGCCACTCACCTGCGCTGACAGACTTGCCTTGCCCGTTTGGCATCGATCCTTGCACACCATCCAGTCCGCTTGAACGCGCACAAGGAACGACGGCGGCTCACGACCCACAGGCGCCACCACCGGCACAAGCACATCAAAGGTCTTCTCGTATCCGTAGTTGCGTTCATCTCCAGAACCAAGAATCTGCGGTCGCGGCAGTCGCGCAGCACCGCTCGTCCAACCTTGCGGCAGCGCCGCTATCACGCGGGTGGCTGCACCAGAATCGCCCGGGTTGCTCCAGTACATGTGCCACTCCGGCGCGATCGTGAAGCGAACCACCACCGCATCACTGCCATCCGACATGCGTGAAAGAGCGGGCAGAACTTGGCACTTCACTGGTTCCTCGGTTGACGCTTTGGGCGGTGGCTCCCGAAGCGCGGTGGCAGGCAGCCCGAGGAGAGCCGCACCCACCGCTGCGTAGAATGCTCGAATGCATGGAAGCTTCCAGCACATCATTCCTTCACGATACCGCACCGCGGTGCCTCGCCTGCATGATGGCGGAGTGCTGCGCCTCGCCATCGGCTTGGCTCTTTTACTGCTGCCGCAGCAGGTTGCGTGCGATCGGAAGACGAGCGACAAGGACCTGGTCTATGTGACCGCCTACGACGCACTGCGGACCATGAATGAACCCACTGGCGTGTTCGGGCGCCGGACCAAAAGCGTGTTCTGTGATCCGCGAAGCCGCGAGCTCTACGCGCAGAAGCACATCGCAGGCGCGATCAGTCTGCCGTTCGAGGACATGACGCTCGAGGCGAAGGGCGTGCTTGGCGAGGACACGGCCGTCGTGATCTACGACAGCGACTACAACGATGTTCTTGCGAAGGCAGCAAGCAAGCGTCTGCTTGAACTCGGCTTTGACCGCGTCTACACGCTCGAAGGCGGGCTGAAGGCTTGGGAGAAGGCAGGCAACGAGGTCGCCACGGGCGTTCCCGCGACGGCTCCTGAACTTCCGGACAAGCCTGTTCGGTGAACTGCTGTTCGGTGAACGCGCTGCGCGCCCTGCGCGCTGTTCGCGTCACTCGAGCGCCGCAGCGCCAGCGATGATCTCTGTGAGTTCCGTGGTGATCTTCGCCTGTCGCGCACGGTTGTAGTTGCGCTTGAGCGTTCGACCGAGGCCACCCGCGTTGTCCGTGGCTGCCTTCATCGCCACCATACGCATCACATTCTCGCTCACGATGGCATCGTTCAACGCCTGAAAGAGCGACACCTTCACGGACTTTGGGAGCAGTTCGTCGAGCAGTGCGGGCGCACTCGGCGCGAACTCGTACACCGTCGACGCGCCCTTCGGCGCTGCTTGCGCATTTGTCGCAGCCGCGGCACCCCCCTCCGATTCAAGGCTCAGCGGCAGCAACTGCATGACATCTGGAACCTGCTTCGCCGCGGAGATGAAACGCATGAACACCACATGCACGGCATCAATCCTGCCCGCAGTGAACTCATCCATGTAGCGCTGCGCCACTGTCGCCACGGCTTCGAACGCGGGCTTGTCACCGAATGTGTGCCGCTCCGCCACATCGATCCGCTGGAACTTGAAGAACGAACTCGCCTTCTTCCCGGCGGTCTCGATCACCACTTCGCGATTCTCGCCACGGCGAGCGCGAATCTCCTGCATCGCGCGTCGGAGCACACTGCCGTTGTACGCACCGCACAGACCGCGATCGCTTGTCACCACCAGCACCAGTTCGCGCCCCGACTTGCGTGCCCCACCGAGCAGCGGATTCTCGACCTCACCCGCCGCCGCCGACACCTCGCCCACAAGCTGGCGAATCCGATCGGTGTAGGGGCGCGTCGCCTTGGATCGCTGAAGCGCGGCTGTGAACTTCGCCGTGGCGATCATCTGCATCGTCTTGGTGATGCGCTGGATCGTCTTGACGGCGACCATGCGCTTCTTGATTTCGCGAATCTGTGCCATGTGGAGGGCGGGATAGTAGCAGGCTCACGCCGGCAACTGCATGCCATCGAAGCCGAGTGCCATCCCGAGCGGCAGTCGCGGATCCAGTTCCGCGTGGCAAATGTCATGTGTCATGTGAACGAACACCGTGCGCCTCGCGGCCAGCTGTCCCGCGACGGAGACAGCCTCATCCACCGTGAAGTGCGTCGGATGCGCGCGGAACCGAAGCATGTCAAGCACCAGTGTCTGCAAACCAGCGAGCCATTGGAACGCCTCGGGTGGCACGGCGGATACGTCGGTGCAGTACGCCATCGGCAGAAGTCCTCCACCATCGCCACCATCGACCGCCTCAATGCGCCAAGCGAGCACCGGCACACGCCCATGCAGCATGGTGAAGGGTCGCATACGAAGACCATGCCGCTCCACCGCGACACCTGGAATCACTCGGTGCGGGATGAGATCAGCCACGAACGAGTCATTCGCGTTCGTGTGCCTGCTGAAGATGTAGCGGAAGACGCGCTCGACATCGGTCATCGTCTGGGCATCCGTGAAGACCTCGATCGGCGCGCGCATCAGCACGTTGTAACGCCGCACTTCGTCGAGCCCGGCGATGTGATCCATGTGCGCGTGCGTGATCAGGATCGCATCGCAGCGCGCGATCCTGCTTCGCAGCGCCTGTGTGCGATGATCGGGCGAAACATCGATCAACCAGAGTCGTTCCTGACCTTGCGGATCGGTGAACCGCAGCGCAGCGCTCGTTCGCAGACGACGATCCCGGGGATCATCGGAGCAGCAAGTGGCGCAGTTGCATGCGATCACGGGAATACCCGAGCTCGTGCCCGTGCCGAGCAGTTCGAGTCGCGCGGCCGTCACTCGCTCTGGCATGGGAAAAGCGCCGTCAGTTCGCGCGCGACGGCTCTCGGATCGGATGCTCGGCAGAGCGCCGATGACACGGCGATGCCGCGGCAACCCGCGGCGCGAAGTTCGGTGGCCCGCGCGGCCGTGATGCCACCGATCGCCAGATGCGGCGTACGCGGATGGCGTTCGACGAATGCCCGCATCCACGCGGGGCCTGCAGGCGTGCGATCAGGCTTCACCGCGGTTTCGAACATGGCTCCAACGCCGCAGTAGTCGGCCCCCGCGGCGACCGCCGCATCTGCTTCCGAAAGATCGTGCACCGTCGCGCCGATGATCAGCGACCCGCCGGCAAGTCTCCGCGCCGCCCGCAGAGGAAGATCATCCCGGCCGAGATGCACGCCATGCGCACCTGCGGCGATTGCCACATCGATGCGGTCATTGATGACCACGGTCGCACCGTACTTTGCTGCGCGCACGAGCAACGAGTCGCTGCGCGCAAGCAGCGCATCGGTCGTCCACCCCTTCTCCCGCAGCTGGATGCATGCCACGCCACCTTCGAGCGCACCATCCACCACCTCCTGCCAGGGTCGCGCACAGATCGACTCGGTCAGCACGAGGCAGACTCCCCACTGCCGTGCCGTCATCGGTCGCAGTCGTTCAAGCAACTGGCCCGTCAACGAGTAGCTCTGATAGCGAACCGACTCCACACGGCTCCAAGCGTCGTCACCCGTCGTCTTCAACATTTCCTCGAGTGTGCGGAGCGCCTCCCCAAGCCGCGAACCATTCGCGCGCACGACATCCGCGATCCCTCGGCGAACCGCCTCGCGTGCACCCTCGATTGGAACACCGACATCCTGCTCCACATCACGCGCACCGATCCGCGCCGCGTGAGATGCACCATCGACTGCCGCCGCGACCTCGTGCCGCACGCGCTTGAACGCGCCGGCAATCTCCGCATCATCGAGGAGGAATCGAGCAACATCTTCCAAGACGCGCGCAGCTTCCAGTGCGCGGTTTGTTGCGGCATCGAGAACACGCTGCACAGGGCGCATGATCGATCAGCGTATGCGGCTCCGATGCGCGCTGCCCGCAGCACCTGCAGCATTCCCCTACGATTCAACCCAGCGATGGCCTCGGATGAAGGAAAACCTGCCCCCCCGCCGCCACTCGCCCAAGGCGACCCGACGCGCCGTGCGTTCCTTGCAGGACTCGGCGCTTCTGCGTTACTTTCCACGGACGGAGTTTCGAGTTTGACGCGCGTCGTGTTGAGTGCCTCGCAAGCGCGCACGCCCCTGACGATGAAGGAGAACACCATGCCATTCACTTTGCCCGATCTGCCCTATGCGGAGAACGCACTCGAGCCATCGATCGATCAGAAGACGATGAACATCCATCGCACGAAGCACCATCAGGCGTATGTCGACAACTTGAACAAAGCGCTCGATGGGCAAGCGGCGTACGAGAAGTGGACGCTCACTGACATCTGTCTGCAGATCGGATCCATTCCGGAAACCATCCGTCCCGCCGTGCGCAACAACGGAGGCGGACACTGGAACCACTCCTTCTTCTGGAACATCATGGCACCCAAAGGATCGGGAGGCGCACCGAGCACTGAGATCACTGCGGCGATTGACCAAGCCTTCGGCGGACTCGATGCGTTCAAGAAGGCGTTTGCAGAGGCGGGAATGAAGCGATTCGGATCGGGCTGGGCGTGGCTCGTCAAGAAGGGCGATGGATCGCTCGCCATCGGCTCCACACCAAATCAGGACAACCCTCTGATGAAGGGATTCGTCGATGTGGCGGGACGGCCGCTGCTCGGCGTCGATGTTTGGGAGCACGCCTACTACCTGAACTACCAGAACCGCCGCGCCGACTATCTCGCAGCGTGGTGGGATGTCGTCAACTGGAACCAAGTGAACGCGCACTTTGCGTAACCCTGACGCACGCTCTGCTGCGGCTGCCATCGCCGTGCGGGAACCGCGGCGGAGCACACCGATGCGACTGGCCAACCAGGGCTAGGCACTCCATGACCAAGATTGATCTGGAGCCTTTCCGAGTCAAGTCGGGCACGAAAGTCTCGCTCAGCGACTGGGACTGCGAAGAAGATGGCGGCCTGGAAAAGTCGGCGGGCGAGGCGCAGTTGGCGAGCAATCTCGCCGCACTCGACGAGCTGCAGATGAAGTTCTGGGCGAACCGTTCGCGTGCGCTGCTGATCGTGCTGCAGGGCATCGACAGTGCGGGCAAGGATGGGGTCATCCGCCGAGTCATCACCGCGCTGAATCCGCAAGGGGTCATCGTCCACTCATTCAAGAAGCCATCGGATGCCGAATCCGCACACGACTACCTCTGGCGCGTCCACTCACGCTGCCCGGCGAAGGGCGACATCGCCGTCTTCAACCGCAGCCACTACGAGGACATCATCGTGGGCCGTGTGCATGGAACGATGGATGCCGAGACCGCTGCGAGGCGCTGCCAACATGTGCGCGAGTTCGAACGCATGCTCACCGATGAGGGCACGATCATCTTGAAGTTCTTCCTGAGCATCACCAAGGAAGAGCAACTCAAGCGGCTGCACGACCGCCTCGACGATCCCACAAAGCAGTGGAAGTTTTCCATGAACGACATGAACGAACGGCAGCGCTGGTCGCGTTACCAAGAGGTGTTTGAGTCGATGCTGAGCGAGACAACGACCGACTTCGCCCCGTGGATGGTCGTCCCCGCCAATCGAAAGTGGTTTCGAAACCTGCTCGTCAGTGAGCGACTGCTGCGCACCCTCGCGGACCTGAAGATGGACTGGCCGCGCCCAACCGAGGATCTCAGCCAAATCCGACTGCGCTGAGCCGCGTCACGACTGCGGGTGAACGCCCGCGATCATCGCCTCAAAATCACTCCGCCACGACTCGACGGTCGCGTCGGGACCAACAAGCCGAATGAAGACGGTTCCGTTTGTCGTTCGCAGGATCGCACCGAGTTGACGGATACCCGGCCGCGGCGCAGCCTGCCCCATGCCCTGATAGAGCCCCGTCAGTTCGATCGTCTTGACCGCGATGCCGTTGACCGTCGAGTCAGCGATGACCGCTTCGGCGGGCGATCCATCTTCCGCACGGAACTGTGAGATCCACCGCTTCACATTCGCGTCCATCGGTCCCCCATCGCCCGCGGCAAACACGCTGAACACCAGTTCTGCATCGCTTGCACCGGCCACCTTCGTAGGCACGGCGTACTGAAGCGCGCGGAACTGAACCGTCGGCGCTTGCCACTGCCATGTCACTGGCTTGGGCATCACAAGTCCACCAATCTCTATCAACTTGGGGTCGCTCGTCGCACTCGACACTCGCAGCGCCGCCGCGGGCGGCGCCTCCTTTGGAACACTCGGCTGTGCAGCACTTGGTTGCGCGGCACTCGGCTGTGGTGCGGTCGCCTGCGGTGCACTCGCCTGCGGCGTGCTGCTCTGCGGCGCACGCGGGTTCTTTGGGCTCGGCGCAATCGGCGTGGGCGGCTTCGGCGCAGGCGCACGCTCACAGCCGAAACCCCAACCAAGAAGCATGACGCATGCAGCGAGACACGGCATCATGAGATGACTCGGTGCGTTGCGAAAGCTCTGCGACGATTGTTCCCGTGCGCTCATGGTGGAATCGTACGCGTGCGCCGAGCCGCATGATCGACTGCAAGTAACCTTCCACTCGGACATGAGAATTCTGGCCGAAGGAATCTGGACAGGAGACCACGGCGATCCATGGCGGCGCGCGATCGATACGGTCGACAGACGCGTGCAACTCTTGCATGATGATGGGTCATCGGCGGACATCCGTTTCAGCGGCGGGTGGATTCTGCCAGGGCTCATTGACGCGCACCTGCACCTCACGCTCGGCTCGCTGTCGCTCACTCGCCTCGATCTTGCGGGTACGGCATCGCGCGCCGACTTCATGCAGCGCATTGCGCGGCGACACGCCATGCTTCCCAGTGGCCAGTGGCTCGAAGCGTTCGGCTGGGACGAATCCCTTTGGGGCGGCGATCAACCGGATGCCACTTGGCTCGAAGCCGCAGGAGAACGCCCCGCAGTCGCATGGCGGTGCGATCAGCATGTCGCGCTTTGCAACAGCGCCGCACTGGCAGAACTCGATCTCTCGTGCGAAGTCGCAGGCGGGACCATCGTGCGGAACGCCAGCGGTCAACCCACTGGACTGCTGCTCGAACAGGCTGCGTGGCAACTGCTCATCCCTCGCATTCCCGCGCCACCGATCGATGTGCAGCGCCGCGCACTGCAACAGGGTTGTCGCCACCTTCTTTCGCTTGGAGTCACCGCCGTTGGCGCGATGGAGTATCTGCAGCAGGTCGAAGAATTGATCGACCCGCTGCGCAACGAAGCCGCACTCGGCGTGCGCGTGGCCGTCACGGTGCTCGACCGAATGTTCCCATTGCCGTTCGACCGCGCGCGGCGCATCGCGCAAAGCGAATCGCTTCGCGTGATCGGATTCAAGTCATTCGCCGATGGCACGCTCGGTGCAGCGACTGCAGCGATGATCGATCCCTACGAGAACGCCGCCGGGAAGGGCACGCTCGTCGAACATGCACTCGAAGGAACGCTCGAAGCTTGGATGCGCGAGGTGCTCGCTGCGGACTTCTCGCCGTCCGTCCATGCCATCGGCGACCGCGCGCTCGCCGAAACGCTCGCCTGCAGTGAACGCTGCGATCCGCAGCGGCGCGTTCGATTCGAGCACGCGCAGACCATCGATCCCCTCTCGCTGCCACGCTTTGCCGGACGCCGCATCAGCATGCAGCCACTGCACAAGTTTGGTGATGCGCCCGTTGCGCTCGAGCGGCTCGGCGCAAAGCGACTGAACCGCTTCTTCCGATTCCGCGATTTTCTCGAGGCCCGAGCCTGCCTCGCGTTCGGATCGGATTGGCCGATCGTGTCCGCGTCCCCCATCGAAGGCATGCGCTGTGCGATCACTGGGATCACACGAAGCGGGTCGCTGCAGGCGACCGATCAGTGCTTGACCGCGGCCGAGGCGATCGATAGCTACACCATCCACGCCGCTCGCTGCCTCGAAGATTGGAAGGGCGTCGGCACACTCGCGCGCGGGTCGCATGCGGACATGGTCGTACTCGACCGCAACCCGCTCGAATGCGACTGGCTCCGCGCACCACCCCGCGTGATCTGCACGATCGTCGATGGGCGCGTCGTGCACGATGCTCGAACGCCCGTCAGCGTCTGACGCACGCGTGACCTCAAAATCGATCCGCAGGATGCATCACTGTGTGGGCGGACCGCCGAGCACCTGCGACACCTGCCCGACCGCAACGACGGCCGTCCGCTGCAGTGCCGTGACAAGCGGCGTTGTGAGTCCGCCCGAGAACAGCACCACGAAGAGAATGATGAGGCCAAACTGCTGCACGGCAGGCTGCGAATAGAAGCGCCTTGCTGACGCGGACAAGCCGGCGAGAATCACCGAACCATCAAGCGGCGGCATCGGCAGCAGATTGAAGCACATCAGATAGAGGTTCAACCAAGCTCCCATCAAACAGAACTCGGTGAGGTTGCCGCGCAGCGGTTCCCCGAAGGTTGCAAAGCACACGACAAGTGCGCAGCCGACGACACACACTGCACTCAGCAGCAGATTGACCGCGGGTCCGGCCGCTGCCACCAAAGCCCACCCGAGCCGTCCATTTCGAAATCGAGCGGGATTCACAGGCATCAGCCCCCATGCGATGCCGAGCAACATGAGCGCAATCAGGCTGAACCACCCCATGTGCACGATGGGGTTGATCGTGATGTGCCCGCTGTCGCGAGGCGTTGTGTCACCCTGCCACAGTGCCGCATAACCATGTCCGAGTTCATGCAGCACGATGGAAGCGACCACCCAGAAGAGCCAACTCACCAGGAGCACCGATTCGCCGCGCTGCCAGAGATCCGCAATCCACCATCCGCTCATCGCTTGGAGGGTAGCAGTGCTTCTGCTACACTTTCCAATTCGCAAACAGCCACCCCAAGGCTCGTCGCACGGCTCGCACGGTTCCACCCGCGAGTCCCACGGCGAGCCCGGACGGCGGCGTCCGAGCGGACGACGCGCCGACCGCGGGAGGCATGACACGGGAGTTTCCCATGGTGGTTCTTCGACTCAAGCGTTTCGGGCGTACTCACTCGCCATTCTTCCGCCTCGCAGCCGCTGACAAGCGATCCCCGAGCGACGGTCGCGTCATCGAGGAGCTCGGTTGGTTCAGCCCCACCGCACCCGAGGGCAAGCAGTGGGAACTGCACGCAGAACGGATTGCGCACTGGCTCGGCGTTGGTGCGCAGCCCTCCGAGACGGTCGTGTCGCTGCTGAAGCGCGCAGGACTTCCCGCCACCGTCGGCACGAAGGGCATCGCATCGATGGCAGCGAGTCGCTTCGAAGCGCGCCGCAACGCGCCGAAGAAGGCCCCAGCCGCAGCTGCGGGCGAAGCGAAGAGCTGATTCACACGGCCCCCGAGGCGTCCGATGGCTCCACGCATCGACATCCTCTCGCTTTTCCCCGAGGTGTTCCCCGCTGCTTTGAGCAGCAGCATCCTCGGGCGCGCTGTCAGCGACGGCCTGCTTTCGGTTCATGTTCACGACATTCGTGAGTGGGCCGAACTGCCGCACCGCAAAGTCGACGATCGCCCCTTTGGCGGCGGCCCAGGCATGGTGTTCATGTGTGAACCGCTCGCAGCCGCGGTGGAAGCCGTGGAGGCGCTCGATGCACGGCGTGCACGCCGCGTTCTTCTTGCGCCTGCTGGTCGACCACTGACACAACCGCTCGTGAACGCGCTCGCCTCGGTCGAACGCCTGATGCTCCTCTGCGGACATTACGAGGGCATCGACCAACGCGCGATCGATGCGCTCGCGTTCGAGGAGATTTCCGTCGGCGACTTCGTCGTGTCGGGCGGCGAACTCCCCGCGCTGTTGCTTGTCGATGCGATCGCGCGTCTGCTGCCTGGCGCGCTCGGGCACGAAGCGAGCGCTGCACAGGATTCGTTCTCGATCATCGATGAGCACGGGCGACCGCTGCTCGACTGTCCGCACTACACCCGCCCGCGCGTCTGGCGCGAGAGGGCCGTTCCAGAAGTCTTGCTCTCCGGCGACCATCAAGCCATCGCCAAATGGCGCCGATCCGAGAGCGAACTCAGGACGCGCACACGCCGTCCTGACCTCGTTTCACTCCATGGGCAACCTCTTGAGGACGAGGCCTCAACGTTGCAGCGCTCCACTGGCCTGGAAGCGATCGCCCCTCGGCGATCCGCCCCATGCTGCGCGGGCCATATGTCCGCGGGCACATCAAGCTCGCAAAGGAACTGACTCATGAATCGCACTGCCATCATGGAGAGCGTGGAGGCCACGCATCTGAAGTCCGCCTCCGAAATCCCAACCCTGCACATCGGCGACACCATCGACGTGCACTATCGCATCGTGGAAGGTGACAAGGAACGCATCCAAGTGTTCCAAGGCATCCTGATCTCCACGAAGGGTCGCGGCGTGAACCGCGTCATCACCGTGCGCCGCATCGTCGCCAACGAAGGCGTCGAGCGCATCTTCCCCGTGCACAGCAAGCGCGTGGCGAAGATCGAAGTACTGCGCGGCGCAGTGGTGCGTCGATCGAAGCTGTACTACCTGCGTGGACTCACGGGCAAGGCGCGTCGTCTCAAGGAGACGCGCTCCGATGGCGCAGCCGAGTGATCCACCCAAGCAGCTCCCGCATCCCCGTTCTGCTCGAGTGAACGCACCGCAGTCGCCTCACCCGCGCGCGGAGATTTTTCGCGCTCACTCCGATGTCGCTCCTGCCATGGATTCTCTGCGCTTTGCGCTCGTACCAGGGAATCCGCAGTCGGCAGAGTGGCGCCGCCCGCCCATTTCGGCCGGTGCGTCCACGCCCTGGCTCTGCTGGAGCGGTTCACTCGCGACCCAGCCCTTCGCGCCCGACCCACGCAACTGGATGCGCGCGGGTCAGGAGGCGTTCCAACGCTGGACCGAACAACTCGCAGCGGAGTGCGCTGCCTCCAGCACGCACGCGAAGTCAAACGCCCCTTGCTGCGCACTGCTACCTCATCACACGCAACTGCTGAGCGATCTGTCGGGGCAGATGCGCCTCTGGCACCAGTACGGATCCGTCGGGATCGGTAGCGTGCTCCACCCAGCCGCGCTCATCGCCCCGTCCATGCTGCGCGACCTCGAGGACCATCTCCTGCGCGCGTTCACCATGCTCGGTCCACGCTGCGTTCTCTGCATCGTGCAGGACATCGAAGTCGTTCGGCATGACGGAGAAACCACCGAAGTGCGCTCGGTGCCTTGGGGAAGTGGGCAGATGCCGCACGCGCTGGTTGAACATCTTCTGAACGAGCACGTCCCGCCGCACATCCCCGTGTGCATTCCCGCAGATCCGCTACCGACCTGATGCGAGCGGGGCGATCCCCCGCTAAACTGTTGCCAAGGCGCTCGACAGCAGGAGAAAGGCGCCGGAGGTACTTGCGTGACGGCATTCGCCAGCGGACTCGACTCGAAAGTTCTCGTACTCAACAAGGTGTACACGGCTCTGAGAGTCGTCAGCGGTCGACGCGCCTTCACGCTTCTTGCCAATCAGGTCGCCGAAATCATCGCTATCGAAGATGGCAACTATGTCTCCTATGACCTGCACAGTTGGGCGGAGGCATCCGAGTACCAACGTGCGCACGAGTCTGAGCAGCATGACTGGGTCGCGACGACGCGGCTGGTGATCGCCGTACCGAAGGTCATACGACTGCTCGGCTATGACCGCATCCCACGCGAGCAGGTCAAGTTGAACCGCCGCAACATTTATGCGCGCGACGGCAACCAGTGCCAATACTGCGGCAAGCACTTCTCCACCCGCGAACTCACGCTTGATCATGTGGTTCCTCGCGTGCAGGGTGGAGACAACTCGTGGTCGAATCTGGTGTGTGCGTGCGTGAAGTGCAACGCGCGAAAGGGCGGTCGCACACCCGTCCAGGCACGGATGAACCTCATTCGGCCGGCGATTCGCCCCAAGCGCAACCCTGCGATCGCAGTGCGGCTTGGCAGTCCGAAGTACCAGAGTTGGAAGGCGTTCCTCGACGAGGCGTACTGGACGATCGAACTCGAGTGAACGGCCACCGCGCTCCGCGCTCTCGCTGCTTCAGGTTTCCGCTTCAGGTTTCCGCTTTCGAGTTCCGCTTCAGGCGCTCATCGCCACATTCAATCCCACGACGAGCGCATTGTTGAGGCCATGCGCGACCATGCATGACAGGAGACTGCCGCGCATTTCGCGCGCTAGGCAGAACGCCACCGCGAGCGCTCCGAGCACGGGAATGAAGACCACTCCCTGCGGATGAATCGCCGCGAAGATGAGACTTGATGCGAGCGCCGACATGCCGAAGGCGATCCAGCGCCCCCATCGCTGCGACAGTTCGCGCAGATGCATGAACAGCACGCCACGAAAAACGATCTCCTCGACAACTGGCGCGAGTACAGCAGCGATGACGAACAACATGACCCTCTCCTGCACCCCGCCCTCAAACAGCTCCTTCTGGATGGGATGCGACGCCTGCTCGAGTTCGGTGGGCATCAGCAGTGCCAGCAAAAACGCGAGCAACCCACCCACCACCAGCATCGGGATCGCTGTCGCGTACGCCACGAATCCATAGCCGATCTCACGCAGCCAGCCTGCGCCCGCATGCAATCCCATCTCTCGGCGCGCGACGCTCCACGGAACTCCAGCAAAGACTGGCAGCAAGCACGCGGTCAGTGGCAGCAGCATGATCAGCATCTGCAGCATGAGCGCGGGCGTTCCAGAAAGTCGATCGACTGCACCGATGATCAATGCCCCGACGAGCGACAGAAGCGTTGTGCCCGCGAACCATGCGGCGAATGTCCAGGGCAGCGCAGCACCACTGACCGTTTTCGCTGGCAGCGGTTCGGCCAGACTGCGCGTGAGAGCTCGGTATCCGACCACACCCAACCAGACGAAACCACCGAGCCCCGCGAGCAACACCACACAACCGAAGATTCCAAACGCACCACCAAGCACAAGTGCGCCGTTCGCCAGCCTTGCCTCGAACGCGTCATTGCGACTCCATGTCGACAGCAACAGTTGTCCGTACCAACCGAGCGATGCGCGAATCGTCTGCGCATCATCCATGGACACCTCTGTGGCGGCGACGGCACCTGCGTCCGCGCTCGTCGTTGCAGCCGCGCGCATCAGCAGCAGCGCGATCACGCGCTCGGATGCCTCGGCAACCGCCAACACACCAGTGGTGGAGTCTTCTTGGCTCTCACGCAGCCGTGTCACCAACGCACGCGCCTGCTCGGCCGCCCGCGAAAGGTCGCCACCCTCCTCTGCAGGCTGCGGCGAAGTCGCGCCCACACGGGCGAGCAGGATGGCAGCACAGATGTTTGACGCAATACCTGCCGACTCGCGGCTCAGCGGCTCGATCTGCTGTCCGACGAGCGCCCCCGTACTGCCACCAAACTGCTGCATAAAAATCACAAAGCGTCCAACCATCTCATCGCGAGCCGAAACAAGCACGGAACTCGAACTCTCGGGAGCGCTTGCAGCGGTCGACTCCTCCTCACCGAGCGCATGGAGCCCCATGAATCCGACCACGCAGAAGGCGATAACCACCCAAGCGACTGCAATGGACTGCGTTCGAGAGATCACTCGGCAAGGGTAGTTGCCCGCCAACACCTTGACACTTCCCCCTCCAGATCGGTACGATCTTCCTTCCCCATTTGGCGCGCATTCGCGCACCAAGTCGGGTTCAAAGGAACGCCAGTCATGCCTCGCCAGACCACATTTCGTAAAGCCGGTCAGACCGCATCCCCTTGGCGCATCGTGGACGCCGAGGGGAAGGTGCTCGGCCGCCTCGCGACCGAGGTAGCAACCGCGCTGATGGGGAAGCACCGCCCTGACTACACACCCAATGTCCTCTGCGGCGATTCCGTCATCATCACCAACGCTGCGAAGATCGTGCTGACGGGGCGCAAGGCCGAGCAGAAGACGCTGCGAAAGTGGAGCGGCTATCCGGGCGGACTGCGCGTGCGCAACTACGAGACGTTGCTGCGCGACGATCCAACGACGCTCGTCACTGAAGCCATCATCCGCATGCTGCCCCGTGGGCGGCTTGGTCGCCGTATCACCCGAAACCTTCGTGTGTTCGCAGGCGCCGAGCATGAGCATCAGGCGCAGCAGCCCACCGTTCTCAAGACCGCGCTCAAGAGCAAGGCCTGATCCCCATGTCGAAGCTGAACATCGGTTCCGTCCCCACCGCACCAGGTACCGCACCCGCATCGGGTCCAGTCGGCACCACTCGCCTCTCGCTCAAGCGCACCGCTGATGCGAAGGGTTGGTTCTGGGGAACGGGTCGCCGAAAGACCGCGACCGCCCGCGTGCGAGTCCGCCCAGGTGCAGGAAATTTCCTGGTGAACGAGCGTCCGATGGAGGAGTTCTTCGTCGAGGACCGAGATCAGCGCGCACTGCTTGGACTGATCGAAAAGTGCTCGCTGAAGGGCAAGATGGATGTGGCCGTCACCGTCGCAGGTGGCGGATTCACGGGCCAGGCTGGCGCCGTCGTGATGGGGCTCGCCCGCTCTCTCTTCGCGTACGACCAGGCTCTCGAACCAGTGCTTCGCTCTGGCTCCTACCTGACGCGTGATTCGCGCAAGGTGGAGCGCAAGAAGTACGGTCAGGCTGGCGCGCGTCGTCGCTTCCAGTTCTCGAAGCGCTGATTCAACTCGCTGCACCAGCGTGCGATCTGCTCGGGCTTCACACGCCTGCGCTCCGCGATCTCTTGCATCGTCCGCGGCATCGTTCCATCCCAGCCCGCGCGCTCGAGCCAGCACTCGCAGCAACGCTGCCCGCGCTCATCATCGGGTGCCGTACGGCGAAGCAGTGCCGCGGCGACCTGTGATGTCGATGCGCCGATCTCCGCCCACACCAGCGCGTGATCGACTGGCTCGTGCAGCGGAACATCCGCGCGGTGCGGCGCATTCCCGCGCGGCGAGTCCACATCCGCGGCAGCGAGACGGCGCTCCACCGCCAGCGCCACTGCCGCACCGACGCGCATGCGACCATCGGCAATCTTTTGCGGATCCGATTGCAGCACCACGGACTCCAATGACTTCGCGCTCCAGGAAAGCACTGTTGCTGCGACGGCATCGTTCTCCAGCCGCGCACCGAGCGCGGGCTTGAGCCGCTTCGCCAACTCAGGGATCGACTCGGTGAGCAGCGTGCGAAGCAGCAATCGTGCCCAACGCAAGTCCGTTTCGATGCGATCAAGCGACTTCGCGGAGGGACGCCGCGAGTCAAGCCGACGAACCCCCTCTCCCGCGCGCCAGAGGAGAAAGCGAACGGCGATCATCCGCGCAGACTCGTGAGCCGCGGTCTGTCGCTGCGCGTCCGCGGCGCGCGCTTCACGCAACATGCTGCACCAGTGGGACATCCGCCGAAGGTGCGCAGCAGGCAGCATGCCCAACTGAACGCTCACCCCGCCAAGAATCACTGCGGACGCGTCCTCTCGCCGAAAGGTGGACGGAATCGCGGACCGCGGCGGCAACCACTCGGTGGCGAGGCGAAGGAGCAGTCTGGCGCGTTCACCGAGCAGCAGCCGATCCGCCGCGAGTCTGCTGCAGCCGAGATCGCGCGGCAACCACGCCGCACCCACGCCCAGTCGAGCCGCGGCGAGAACGCGCCGCGTGTTCCGACCGCGCTGCTGGCGCTTCGACCGCGAAGCCGCGGGGCCCCGCGAATCCTTCGCTCGGCGAACTCTCGCGCGTGGTGCCTGCGCGCCACCGAGCACACCCGCGCGAAACGCCTCCCAATCTGCGCGGCGAAACGCTAACTCCGTCGTGGACAAGACGGCTTTCCTTCTGCGCATCCAGCACGCGGGCAGCCCAAGTCTTCGCCAACGGTGGACCGTTCGCACACTCACGCCAGTCTCCCGCACAAACTGTCGCAGGTTCATCGCTGTACCCGGCAGTTCTGGAGCACGCGCGCTCAAGCGCAGCGCAAGTTCGCAGAGGTCTCGCCGCAACGCCATGCCGACGACCTGCAGCCCACGCTCTTCACCCTCCACCTGAAATCCTGTGATGCGCTTCACCACGCCGCCCCACTCCACCAGTGCACCAGGCGCCAACTGCGGAAGCAGCACTCGCACCGCCGTGATCTGTCGCCGCGCGGTCTCCGCGGGGACGAACGCGAGTTGCGCCGCAAGGCTCGCTGCACACGAGAGGGAAAATGAACTGCGCCGGCCCATGCCAGCAGACTAGATCGCGTCACGCACTCATCGCACCATGCGAGAGGCGCGAAACGATCGGCTCCGCGATCGTTCGATCGATCGCACTGCCTCCGACATGCACGCGCGGGATGCGCGGACTGATGCGGCACAGCAGGTCGTAGGAATGCGTTCCTGATGCCTCCGCAACGGTGGGCAGAAAGTTTGCGGCGGCAGGATCGCTGCCGTAGACCTCCACTCGCATGCCGACGAACCCGCTTGCATAGGCAAGCACCGCGGGGACTTCCGTGAGATCGATCACAATCTGGTCCATGTTCACTGCACCCACAACCGCGACCGAGTGCGCGGTCGGCCCCGCAGGCGTTTCCGCCAGCACACGAACGCTGCGCGTCCGTCCATCGGGCGACATTGGATACCCGTCGAAGTAACCGACGGGGACAAGTCCCAGTCGCGTCCGACGAGGCGCCGTCCACCGCGATCCATATCCCACCGACGCCCCTGCCTCGATCTCCTTCGTCAGAACGACTTGGGATTCCCAGCGAACAATCGGCTCGAGCGGTATCGGACATCCATCGCTCGCGCGCGACTGCGCAAGTCCTGTCCACGCGAGTCCCACGCGAACCATGCCGTGATGGAGCCGCGCATCCGCGAGCGCCGCGTGCGAGTTGGAAGCGTGCACCACTGTGTCAGCCCGAAGTTCCGCAGCATGATCGCGAAGAAACTGCTCCAGCTGCGCGTCTTGCCTCAGGGACAGCCCGCTCTCGCCGGCGCTATCCGTGAAGTGAGTGAACACTCCCGCCAGCCGCAGATAACGAGCGTCTGAAATGCACGCGAGCGCGCGCGCCGCATCCTCGGCAGCGGCGCCGCCACGCGACATGCCCGTGTCGATCTCCAGATGAACGGGGATCGTGACCCCACCGAGGCGCTCCGCCAGATCCGCCACCTCACGAGCGTGGGAGGAACCGTGAATCGTCAGAGCCAGTCGCCCCGCAAGCAGCATGCGATGGGCGTTGCTGCCCACTTCCATGTCACGCTCAGGCATCAGCACGAGTTGTGGCAGCGTCACCCCAACCTGAGCGATCGCTTCCGCCTGAGCGATGGAGTACACAGCCAACATATCCGCCCCGCTCTCCTCAAGCTGCCGTGCGATGCGCGTTGCACCAAGCCCGTAGGCATCCGCCTTCACGACCGCGCACATGCGGCAGCCTGGACCGATCGCACGGCGAATCGCAGTGGTGTTGCGGTCGAGCGCCGCAAGGTCAATGAAGAGTGAACTGTTGGCTCGCATCCATGCGCTCCGTGCGTTTGTATCGGCTGCCCGATTCGGCTACCATGAAGGATCGTGAATGAGGACATGAAGGAGCCCAGTCGGGGCGCTGGGCGTTCCAAAGACATCTTTGCGCAAGACCGCACCTTCAGCTCGCTTGGGCTGTCGGCGGACATCTGTCAGGCGCTCACAGACCGCGGATTCGAACACCCCACCCACATTCAAGCGCAACTCATCCCGGTGGTGCTCTCAGGCAAGGACTGCCTCGGGCAAGCCAAGACAGGCACTGGAAAGACGGCGGCATTCGGGCTGCCCGCCCTGCAGATCATTCCCAAGGATGCGCCGATCGCAGTGCTGGTGCTCGTTCCCACGCGCGAACTGGCGATCCAAGTCGCCAAGGAAATCCACGATTTCGCGCGTCACAGCGGTCATCATGTTGCGGCGGTCTATGGCGGGCAGGCAATCAGCAGCCAAGCACAGAAGTTGCAGCGGAAACCTGCCATCATCGTGGGAACGCCCGGCCGCGTGATGGACATGCATCAGCGCGGACTGCTGCCCTACGACGGCGTCCGCTACGCGGTGCTCGATGAAGTCGACCGAATGCTCGACATCGGTTTCCGTGAGGACATCCGGCGCATCCTCGGTTCGATGAAGCAGCATCCGCAGACCGTGTTCGTTTCTGCGACGATCTCGCCAGAGATTGAAAAGCTCGCGAGGCAGTAT
>Ga0116204_1000235_pt1 | contig 30151 bp, 43 predicted proteins | sample LakKivwa52mmetaG_FD_94481 | JGI IMG/M metagenome (GOLD analysis project Ga0116204, IMG submission 94481) | Anoxic lake water microbial communities from Lake Kivu, Rwanda to study Microbial Dark Matter (Phase II) - Lake Kivu water 52m metaG | ecosystem: Environmental > Aquatic > Freshwater > Lake... | reverse complement strand
GTTGCCGAAACAAAACAGATCCCACCCATGTCCCTTCTGGTGACAAAGCGCGCTCATGAACTCAACCTCAGTGGCTCCTGGGCTTGAGAGACTCTCCCCCCCCGAATTTTTGAGAGGATACAATTAAAGCTTAAAATTGCAAGTTATTACAGGGATTCAGGCGGCGACAGCGAAAGGGGTGTTTAATCGCTTTGACTAATCCGCATCACCCTGCTATAATCCTGATATTCGTAGTTGACTTTTCCTGCCATCAGGCAGTTTGTTTGGTAAGGCGTTTTGTGTTTGAAATCTACACAGGGACCTCGCGCGAGCAAGTCAGCGGAGGTCTTTTTATTTGGGTTGGAGCACGCAAGTGCCGATTCTATGATTCCTTGACCATACCCGCCAAAGGCGGTTTTGAAAAAATTTTTAACCCAAAGAGGTATATAAAACTATATGAGTAAGAAAAATAAATTAAGAATAATCCCGCTCGGGGGGCTTGGCGAAGTGGGAAAGAATATGATGGCCTATGAATTTGGAGGCGACATCATTGTAGTGGACGCTGGCATTATGTTCCCCAAGAACGACATGCTCGGCGTGGATTACATTATCCCAGACTATGAGTATTTGAAGAAAAAAGCCAACCGCATTTTAGGCATCTTCATTACGCATGGACATGAAGATCACATTGGCGCGATCCAGCATGTGATCGCGGATATTCCCGCCCCCATCTACGCGACACCGCTCACCCGCGGGTTGATCGAAGGCAAGCTGATGCGGAACAACGCCCAGCACAAAGCCCAGATCAAGACCATTCAGGCAGGCGAGTCAACCAAGATTGGCCCCTTCCACGTCGAATATTTCCATGTGAGTCATTCCATCCCTGATTGTGTCGGCTTCGCCATTACCACATCCGCAGGGTTGGTCGTGCATATGAGCGATTTCAAATTCGATCACACCCCTGTGGACGGCTGGCCCACCGATTTTGCCAAACTTGCCGAATTCTCTACTCGCGGCGTGGATTTGCTGTTGTCTGATTCAACCAATGCCGAGCGCCCAGGCTGGACTCCCTCCGAGTCGGTCATTGGCCCCGCATTCGATAAGGTGTTCAGTGAAGCGAAGGGACGTGTGATTGTTGCCACGTTTGCGTCCCTGATCTCCCGTGTGCAACAGGTGGCAGATGCGGCTGCCAAGCACGGACGCAAGATCACTTTTGCGGGTCCGAGCATGGTGGATAACGTCAAGATCGCACGCAAGTTGGGGTATCTCGAAATCCCCGATGAAATGATCGTCCCGATTGACCAGGCTCTGCAAATGCAGGATCACAAAGTGTCCATTATGTGTACAGGCTCACAGGGCGAACCCTCGTCCATCGTTGGGCGTTTGTCGGCAGGCACGAACCGCCAGTTCGACCTCAAACCGAATGACACCATCGTACTCTCTTCCCATCCTATTCCTGGCAATGAAGAAACCATCAGCAAGACCATCAACCGTCTCTTGCGCCGCGGCGTAAAAGTAGTGGACGATAGTGTTGCACCCATCCACGTTTCAGGCCATGCCGCACAGGAGGAGCAGAAACTGCTCATCAACATGGTGCGCCCGAAGCACTTCATGCCCATTCACGGCGAACTGCGCATGCTGAAACGTCATGCCGAACTTGCTGTGCAGGTCGGTGTGGAAGAAAAGAATACGATTGTCGTTGAGAATGGTCAGGTTGTGGAATTGGTCGGCAACAAAATTCAGCTTGGCGAACGCATCCCCGGCGATTACGTCTTCGTCACTGGCGAGTCCATTGGCGATATCGATCACGATGTGATGCGTGAGCGCGGTCAATTGGCGCGCAACGGCATCCTGCTGATCGACATCAGCCTCGACAAATTAACAGGCCGCCTGCAACATGCACCTGAGATCATCACCCGCGGCTTCCTCTCCCCCGAAGACGCCGAGGAACTTTTGCCTGAAGTGCAAAAGCGCGTAATGGATGTCGTCCATGGCAGCGGCATCGACGATGAAAAAGATATCGTCAATGCGGTTAAGAGCTACCTGCACCAGCAAACAAAACGCCGCCCAATGGTCTTTGTGACCCTGAGCAAATCGTAAATAAAATGACCGTCGCAATGACGGTCATTTTTTTTTGCCTGCGATCTGCCGATCCACCTTCCCCATCGGGTAATCACCCAACTCACCGATCTTCACCCATTTCAAATTTTTATTTTTTGGAATTGAAACCGCTTGGCATCGAAACGCATGGACAATCACCCTGAAGTGACTATACGCATGCTGGACGATGCCCAACTCCGCCTCTTTCTTAACACCGATATTGGTCGCTGCCTTCAAAGCTTTTTCCAACGCCTCGGCAGGATGCTCTTCCACCCGCGCATTTGGGAATTCCCACATCCCCCCCAGCAACCCATCAGACGGACGCTGGCTCAATAACACACGTCCGCGGTCCATGATCACGGCAGCTATATGAATGTATTGCGGCACCTGCTTCTTCGGCTTCAAAACAGGACGCAATTCCTGCGTGCCGTTCTCGCGGGCTTTACACATGGGCAACAATGGGCAGAGCAAACATCGTGGATTCTTCGGCAAACAGATGGTCGCACCCAAATCCATGAGTGCCTGGTTATAATCTCCTGCTTTTCCTTTGGGTAAATTCTGGGCGGCGTATTCCCATAAAATCTTTTCGCCAGCAGGAGAATCGGCAAATTCAGTTACATCATACAAGCGCGCAAAGACACGACGCAGGTTGCCATCCAAAGTTGCCGCGTCCATTTTGAAGGCAATGGACGCGATCGCTCCAACGGTGTAGCGGCCAATGCCCGGGAGGGAGCGCAATGCTTCGAGGTCACGGGGCAACTGTCCGTTAAAGGTTGAGGCGACGATCTTCGCGGCTTTGTGCAAATTGCGCGCGCGGGTGTAGTAGCCAAGTCCCTCCCATGCATTGAGCACATCCTGTTCATTCGCATTTGCCAGCGAATTTATGTCGGGGAATTGCTTCATCCATTTTTCAAAATATGGGATGACTGTTTCCACCCGTGTTTGTTGAAGCATGATCTCGGAAACCCAAACCGCATACGGGTCGGGGTGGTCGCGCCAGGGCATGGTACGGCTGTGTTTGGAGTACCATTTGAGCAGCAATGTGGAAAGACGGGACATGGCGGGTCGTTAGGGATTTGGGCAGGGAGTATCGAGCGGGGAACTTTGATGCGATGTATTGCCAAAATTCACAACACGAGCCTCGAGGAAATTATCACCCATATCGCAGGCAAGGATGATAGTGTCAACGCCTTGTGAAAAATCAAGCAGTTCACGAGTGGGGAAATAAATATTCCGAACTTCGTCATTGATCAGGATGAACCCAATGCGCGGAAAATCCTGTATGGCATACGCGGGCCACGGATTAGCTGATGAGATGCCATCTCCCTTGCGATACATACGTGGGTAGAGCATCCGTCCTTCAGTTAGAACGGCATTTGGCTGCGAAAGGAACTTTTGGATATCTTCACGGTTATGTCCATTTGATTCCAGTCTGGCGATCAATGCATCCTGTGTGGATATGTAACGCGGTTGCGCAAATCCTTTTACCAGCCAGGGAAGTGCGCCAGCGAACATGAAGGCAAGAATAATGAGCACATAGCTTGGGCGAAAATCACGAAAGGAGATCGTGCCTGCTTTCGAGTGGTTATTCTGCGGAAATATCTTTTCAACCTTTGCACCGAACAATAGGGATACACCGCCTAAAATTTCAATTACACCGATTGCAAAAAAAAAATAGATAACCCAATCTACTGGCAGGTTGTAGCGCCAACTGGAGAAACGGGCTATGCCGTTGGAGATTGCATATCCAAGATTGAAAGCAAGTGGAACCAAGGCGAGCCAGCCCATGTGCCGCCAAGACGCACCAAACCCAACTGAAAGGATGACCATATAAATAAGAAGAAGCAGGGTGTTATACCACTCAAGCGAACCGTCCCACTCCATCCAATATAAATTGACGGGTGCTTGCAAGCCGTTATATGGTTTGATCAACGGTAAAGCAAGCAAACCACTGATCTCGGTATTCAGGAAATGAGAGGTAAAGAAATTCGCAACATACGCGGGGTTTTCCAGCGCGAAAGAGATGATACGTTCGCGGACACTATCCTGCGCAGGGTTGAATTGGCTCAGATCTAAATTATCTGTAAAGGAATACTGGCTGTAGATGACCGCCACCTGTCTTGGATCGTCGAAGGAGAATGCGCCTGCAACGGTGTAATTGTGCGTCAACCATGGCATGACGGTAAGCAGCATTGCAATCCCAAACACAATGCCCGCCTTGATCCACTCCCCTGTTTTACGCTGGAAGGCAAACCATGCCAAAAAGAAAACGACGGGAAAAGTAAGTGCGGATTGGGTGCGAAAAAGCAATAGCAAGCCAAACGCCCCACTTGCGATTAACGTGGACTTCAAATCACGCCGATCCAGCCACCAGACAATGACAAGGCACAATACCGCAATTCCCAGCGCGGTGGGAAGGTCTGTGGTGAATATCTTGGAGTTCGCGACGCGGGTGTTCGATGAGATCCACAAACTGACCAATTCACGGAAGATGGCAAACAAGGCAACTGTCACCCCAGCAGCGGGGCTGTGCAATTGCTTCCCAAGGAAGAATAGAGCTACGGGAAAAACCGCCAGAACAAGCGTCTGCGCGCCAATGATGGCGGAATAATTCTGCCCGAAGAGCAAGTGTAAAAATGCAAGAAATGTGACATATAACGGGCGGGGCGGGATGCTGCCAAAATAATCCGCGCCGATGAGCAGGCTTTGGGAAAGATAGTCATAAAAACCTGCATCAGAATAAGGCAGGGGGATATTCAGGGGCGGCGCGCTGGGTGAATAAAAACTATTGGCGAGTACATTTACAGGCACACTAAGCCAGAGGAGAACAGCTGTCAGGTAGATTGCCAGCGGGAAAAAAATATCTATCAGCCGCGAGTTACGCATGGAAATCAGTAACACGGCAAAGCCGACCAGAATAGACACAGCAAACTGCCACCCCATAATGGCTACACCAGGCTCGCCCCAGTAGGCAGTATCAGGAGTGACCCCGATCTTTGTGAAGGCTACAAATAGAAATAAGGCAAATAGAAAACCTAGAGCAACAAGAGCAGAAATATATATTGGACTGCGTCTGGAAAACTCTTTTGAATGAAATCCGTTTTTGAGAAGCAGGAGAAAAAGCGCGGCCTCTGCGCCAAGGAAAACAAGAAGCCAAAGCAGCGGACTCATCCGCTCGTAGTATGGCATGAGTCTCTCAGGGTTGAGATAACGCAGAAGAAACAGAAGCAGGCTCGAGGTCAGTGCAAGAAGCGCAGCTGCCGTAATGAGTGGCGTACCAGCGAAGCGGCCAAAACGGGAATGGTCGCGGCGGGCAATGAATCCGAAATATATCCCTGTCAGGAAGATAAGGCTGAACACCCCAAACAAAGCCAGCCGCGCAAACGACAGCCCTTCAGATGGAAGGGAGAGCAGTGTAAGCGCCGAGAGCAGGGACTGAAAAGCCGCGGCAAAGAAAAACCCCGGCCAAAATTTCGAAAAGACTTCGGAAGTCTTTGAATGTATTTGAGGATTCATGTGATTTTACAGGAGACCTCCGACGTCTCTTAGAACTGAAAGCCTGTGCGTACAGGCACGATCTTGTATGAATAATTTTTTACATACCCAAAGAGTCGATCTTGCAACTGCGCCCAATCTGTAGAGGCGAGTATCTGGCGTGCATGATTAGCATCGGTGGCAAGTAAGCCCACCTGGATCTGCGGATAGGAGCCATACAGGGTGGCCCATGCCTCGGAGGGCTGCAAACCAAGCCGCTGCACTCCGGGCACAAACTCACCGATGATGAATTCAAAATATTCCTGATCGCGTTCCGCCGCGATGTCCCAGGTCATAATCACTTTGACGGACATGCTATCCTTTTTGGTAATCCAACACGACGACTTTTGTTTCCTGCGGCAAGCCCGAGCGGGTGATCTTCAGGGATGGTTGGGACTCCACTTTACCAAGACCCATTTCCTTAAGAAATTTACTCAGGGCTTCGAGCTTCACTTTCGAGTCATCTGTAGCGTAGTGCATGGGGATGACAATGTTCGGTTCGATCAGGCTGACAACTTCCGCTGCTTTGGCAGCGTTGAGGCTGCTCCCGCCTCCCACTGGGACGAGGAGCACGTTCACTGTTCCCAGAGCTTCCACTTCGCTTTGAGAGGGGACTTCCTGCAAATCGCCCAAATGGGCGACGGTTATGCCATCATAATCAAACACATACAACGTATTGCGGGTCTTTTCCTTGCTTTTCTTGCCGCCGCCAGTCTGCACAGCGGTGATGAACACGCTGCCGATCTCAAATTCACCCGCGCCAGTCAAGGCATGGGTGGAGCCTTTCACTGCATCTGTGTTGTTATGACCAGGCGCTTCATGACTGACGGTAACGATCTCCGCTTTGAGTTTGAGCGCATCATAACCAACAACTTTGTGGTCAAATGGGTCCGTGACAACAGTTGCAAAATTGCGTTCGGTCAAGCGAAAACAGGAATGTCCGTACCAGGTAATTTCCATATAAAAATAAGCCTCCGAAGGGCTATTATACCTGATGAGTACAAAGGAATTAGATCTGCAGCTTTCCAATTTCAGGCTTGTATCCCCGCCCAATTTGACGTATTCTCTTTAATAAGGTTAAGGAGCCGCTCAACATGGGCACCCCATTTTATAACTGCCATATTCACACATTTACTGCCGAACACGTTCTCCCAGACATCTTTCTGTTCCGTTGGCTGGTCAGAGCCATGCGCAAGCCGTGGCTGAGAAAAATCCTCATTTGGCTGGTTGGCGGCCTGCTGCGCATGAACAAGGATTCCATCCGATTAACGGGGCGTTTCCTTGCACGCGGTTCGTTTGAAAACCAGGAATATAGTTTCAATCATATCTATAATCAGTACCCTGAAAACGCCCGGTTTATCGTACTTCCGATGGATTTCGAGTTTATGGGTATCTCCAGAAGACCAATACGTCCCTATGAAGACCAGCTCAAGGAATTAGCAAACCTGCGTGACAAAAACAAACAAAATCTGATCCCCTTCTGCGCCGTTGATCCGCGCCGCCCGAATGTGGTGGAGGAATTCAAGCGCTGGCATCGTGAATACAATATAAATGGGGTAAAGATCTATCCCAATTTAGGATATTATCCGCACGACCCTGTATTGATGGAAGTATACGAATATTGTGAAAAGGAAAAACTCCCAGTTCTGGCACATTGCTCCCCGGGCGGCATCCGAAAATTCGGTTTGTCATTGGAAGAGGCGAAAGAGTTCGCCCACCCTGAAAATTACAGAAAGATTCTTGAGCAATTCCCGAAACTTAATTTTTGTCTGGCGCATTTCGGCGGCGCGGAAGAATGGGAGCGGCACCTTATTGGGGAAGTCCCGCGCGCCGGTGGTAACCCAACCTGGCTGAGCGTCATTACGGATATGATCCGCTCGAAATATTATCCCAACCTTTTTACCGATGTATCCTACACCTTGTTTGTGGAAATGCCCTCCTATCGTCCATTTAATTACTTCAACTTCCTAGAGCCTGTATGCAAAATCAGAAAAGAGGAAAAGAGAGGCGATTGTTATCATGGCAGAGAAATTGGCAGCCCGTTTCTCATAACGAGTGGCGATGCGTCGGAATTGCTTAAGACGATTGATAAGGCGTTCGATAACATTGCGTTTGCGATAAAGTGATTTTTCAAAAGAGCCTCTGCGACGTTCGTTACTCCGGCGAGCAATGGTACACCGAACATGCTTTTTATGAAGATAGGTACGAAAGACTTGGCTGGTGTAGCCTTTGTCTGCCACCAAACGCTGCGGTCGCAAACGCATTTGTCCTGACCTTCTGCGAATGGCACCTGTCTCCATCAATTCTTCTGCCTGGCGGATATCGCTTTCCTGTCCTGGCGTGAGCAAAAACGTGATCAATCTGCCTGTACCTTCACAGCGAAAGTGGATTTTGGTGCTAAATCCACCGCGACTACGCCCTAAAGCCTCTTGTTCTGCGCTACTTTTTTTGCCCCCGCTGCATGCTGGTGGGCTCGCACCGTTGTGGAGTCGATGAAATGGATTTCCCAATCCACATTGCTCTCCACGTCTAACGCAGTCTGCAGCTCGGCAAACATCTTGTCCCAGACGGCTGACTTGCGCCAACGCTGGAAACGGCTGTAGATGGTTGTCCATTTGCCATACCGTTCTGGCATATCTCGCCAGGGTGCTCCGGTTCTCAGCACCCATAAAATGCCATTGAGGAGTTGCCGATGTTCTTGTGCAGGTCGTCCACGTTTCGTTTTTGCTTTCGGGAGCAACGGTTCCAGTCGCTCCCATTGTTCATTAGTTAGGTCGCCACGGTTTCCCATGTCGGCCAGTTTAACCACTTTTTTGCATTTTGCATACAGACCCTAAATGTTCTGCTGGAGGACGAATGCATCGGTGAACATGTACTCTTCGGCACCGATTATTACATGGTGGAACGTGAGAAAGTCAGCGAGAAGGAAGTTTCAATCGGCTTACGCGCCCACCTTGGCGAGAAATTATATTTTCAGATCGCTTATGATAATCCGCGCAATTATTTGTACGAGACCGAAAGGGCCAGGAAACAAGCGCCCAAAACAAGAGGGAAAACTGTACGGAAATAATCACGCTCAAAATAGCCACCCTCAAATGGGGCAAGCCTTATAATTGGCAATCTCCAATTGAGGAACTCTGTGAACAAGCCAAAACTTCTTCCCTATCTCGAAGCCCTGTTTGCCGTCGTAGTTTGGGGCGCGTCATTTATCGCTACAAAGATCGCCGTCGGACAAATCTCCCCCATTGCCGTGGTTTGGTTGCGTTTCGCCATGGGGCTTCCAATACTCATGGCAGCCGTGATCATGCGCAAGCAATTCGCCTTCCCAAAAGGGAATGAATGGCTGTATTTTGCCCTGCTTGGTTTTTTGGGCATCTCCTTTCACCAATGGCTGCAATCGAATGGATTACAAACATCTGAAGCCACTACCACCGCGTGGATCGTCGCCACATCCCCAGCTTTTATCGCCATCCTTGGCTGGTTAACACTCAAGGAAAAACTCACCCTAACCCAAACATCGGGCATCGTGTTTGCCATGCTTGGCGTGTTGATCGTGGTCAGCAAAGGTGATCTCGGCAGTCTTTCCATTGGGCAATTTGGCACAACAGGCGATGTACTCATCCTCATCAGTTCCGTCAACTGGGCGGTGTTTTCCATCCTCTCGCGCTACGGGTTGAAACGCCATCCATCCACACGTATGACATTTTGGGTCATGACCATCGGCTGGATGATCACGTCCGCCGCATTCTTCGCACAAGGCAAAACCGCAGAACTCGCCCTGCTTGACACACACGGTTGGTGGGCAATGATCTTCCTCGGCATCTTCACTACAGGTTTGGCGTACATCGCCTGGTTCGATGCACTCAGTCAGCTGCCCGCCGCACAAACAGGCGCGTTCCTTTTTATTGAACCTCCCACCAGCATGATCGTGGCAGCCATCATTTTGAACGAAGCCATTACATGGGCATCCTTACTTGGCGGCGCAGTCATTCTGGCGGGCGTATGGCTGGTGAACAGGCAAGGATAAATTGATGAAATCAAGAACAACCCCAGGCGCAAATAATGATAAGACCGAGAGCGGTTATCTTTTGAAGATTCCCAGCGGGGACGATTCTGCCTACCGCTTCGCTCAGATCGACGATTATTTCGGACTCTCCCGCCGAAATTTTCCGCATCACTCTTTAACGTTGAGCATGAGAGCCAGAACCTCAGCTTTTCCCCAGCCCGGAACATGGGGCTTCGGGCTGTGGAACGACCCGTTCGGCATGTCGCTTGGATTTGGCGGAAAGCGATGGCAACTCCCCGCCCTGCCAAATGCAGCATGGTTCTTCGGAGCATCGAAAGACAATCACCTATCGTTCAGCGACAAGCCTGCGCAGGGATTTCTCGCGCAAAGTTTCCAGTCGCCGAAATTTCACCCTTTGCTATTTCCAACAGGTCTGGTATTCCCCTTTTCACGCAAGGCGACGAGAAAATTATTAAGCAAGATCATCGCGGAAGATTCATCCGCTATCAGCGTGGATGCAACTCAATGGCACAACTACAGGCTCGAGTGGAGTCTGAAGCGCGTTGCCTGGTATTTGGATGATGCGCAGGTGTTCGAGTCGTCTGTGAGTCCGAAACCGCCGTTGGGGCTGGTCATCTGGATCGATAATCAATTCGCGGCATTCACGCCTGAGGGAAAGATATCATTCGGGGTGCTGGCAGGTGATGAAGCATGGCTGGAAATTTCGGATCTTGTGATGAGGGTTGAGTAAGAAGTGAGAAGAAAAAAGAGGCTCCCAAAACGGAGCCTCTTTTGTGTTGCAATGACAGTTTAGAACAAGCCAGGCCAAAAATTCGGCAGGTAGGTTTTGAGCAGCGCGTCGATGATGAGACCAAGGATGAGGTAGCCGCCAAACTTGCGGTTGTGTTGGAAGGCGAAGCCAGAGAACCACACGGGCCAGGCGGGCCAGCCTTCGGGAGCTTCGGCAGGCTTGGGTTTGTTCATCACACCGATGACCATGAGGGCTTCCTTGTAGGCAAGGAAGATGAAAAGCATGGCGGGGGTGAAATAACCGCTCAGCACCAGATACAAGGTGACCAGATAGATCAACACAATGGAGATTTGATTCACACGGCGGGCATTCGCCTCACCCACGCGGACGGGGAAGGTTCCTACGCCCTTGGCTTTGTCGGGGTCGTGTTTGTCGATGTGCTTGGCAATGTTGATGCTGGCAACACTCAAACCGAATGGCACGCCCGCAAGGAGGACGTTCCAGCTCCAGGTTCCTGTCAGCACAAAATAGACACCCGCGATCAGAATCGGTCCCCAGATAAGGAAGATGGCGAATTCGCCCAAACCCCAATATTTAAAAGGATAGGTGTAGGCGAGCAGGACAATAGCGCCAAAAGCAAATAAGCCGATTGTGATCGGAGAGAATTGGGTGTAGATGAGAGCATAGATGCCCGCCAGTGTGGCCAAAATACCACTGACGATAAACCAGCGGATGGAGGTTTTATTATCCCAAAATTTTTGGACAAGCGGGTGAACACCATACTGCGTGCGGAAGTAGTTATCCACATCCACACCACGGTTGAAATCGGTGTAGTCGTTGAGAATGTTGTTGGTGCCGTGCGCAATGAAAAGACCGATGGTTACGATGAGGAATGGCAGCCACGAGAACGAGCCGTCACGAGCAGCAAGGATGCCTGCGATCACGCAGGAATACACAGTAACCAACGTCACTGCAGAACGGGTGGCGATCAGCCATTTGGAAACGACATCCAATGCGTCCCATTCTTTTTTGTCATCCATTTTGATGAGCTGCCAGGAGGCTTTACGCCACATAGCAAAATTAATATGCATAGTACTCTCTCCTTGAGTAAAAATAGAACGGCTTGCGCCGCGATTAAACAAGCGAAAGCATTATACAACCGTTTTGTGAAAAGCGGAACTTTCGGAATTCAACGCTCGTATGTTTGCTGAACAAAATGGAAATGCAAGCCAAAGGCTTAACGCGAATAACGCAAATGGGGCGAATGACACAAAAAGAAGTATTTTTTGCGAAATTCACCTATATTCGCGCTTTTTGCATTAAGGGTTTATGACTTTGCTACAACCATATATAAGGGCATGAGTACGCTGTACATCTTTACAGCCTTCTGCTTTTTGATTTTACATTCCCTGTTTTTTAGCTTCATTCCAGAAGGCATCCATCTCGTCAAGGGTCATATCCGATAAATTGCGCCCCCCATCTTTCGCGCTCTTTTCCACGAAGGCAAAACGGCGTTTGAACTTCAGGTTCGCCTCACGCAGCGCGGATTCTGCATCCACTTTGCGCCAGCGTGCCAGGTTCACCAGCACAAAGAACAGGTCGCCCAATTCACCTGTCACCTGCTCCAAATTTTGAGCCTGTTTGATCTCCTCGATCTCTTCGCGGATCTTATCCAGCACGCCTTCGATCTCAGGCCAGTCAAACCCCACACGGGCGGCGCGGTTTTGATATTCCTGCGCCTGGCTCAATGCAGGCAGCGAAGACGGCACACCGTCCAAAATCCCCTTCTCTTCTTTTTTCCCCTTGCGTTCCTTTTCCTTTAATTTCTCCCAGTTCTGAAGAACACCGTCCACATCATCCAGTTTCACGTCACCAAACACATGTGGATGACGACGGACGATCTTATCGTAAATGTGCTTTACCACTTCAGTAAAATTAAAATCCTTCGTCTCGCTCGCGATCTGTGAATTCAAAAGAATTTGCAGCAACAGGTCGCCAAATTCCTCGCGCATGCCCGCCTTATCATCTGCGTCAATGGCAGACAGTGTTTCATACGATTCTTCGAGCAGGTGCTTGCGCAGCGTTTGGTGAGTCTGCTCCTTATCCCACGGGCAGCCGTCTGGCGCGCGCAAGTGTGCCACGATCTCAGCAAAAGATTCGAGCGATGTCCCCTCTCCCAGCGAAGAGACAAACAAATGAACGGGATAAACATCCCCGCTTCCAAATTCGCTTAGGCTTGTTTCCACACTTCCAGCATTCGTCACTGCGGACACTTTGTGGCTGTCCGCATATGCTGCGAGCAGCACATTCCGCACCTGCCGCGCCAATTCAGGCGAGTCGATGTTCAGGACGAGCGTGTCCACATCGGGCGGGGTGGGAGGAAAATGCAGGGGCAAAAATATCTGCGCTTCGAGCAGAGTCAGCTTTGAGGGCGTAGTGAGGCGCAGCGTCGTAAAAATTGCTTGAATGAGGGAGAGATCCATATCCTATCTCCATTGTTAAATGCGTAATCCGTAATTCGTAACTCGTAAATAATTTACGGATTACGCATTACGGATTATCCGAGCGATTTGAAGGTTAAAGGACTAACGCTTGGTGTAGGTCGGAGCCTTGCGGGCTTTCTTGAGACCGGGCTTCTTGCGTTCCTTGATGCGGGCATCGCGGGTGAGCAAACCCTTTTTGCGCAAAGCGGATGTCCAATCGGCATTGATGATCTGGAGCGCGCGGGCAACGCCAAGGCGGACCGCTTCGGTCTGACCAGTTACGCCGCCGCCGCTGACGATCACGGAAACATCATACTTGCCGGCTTCCTGCCCCACCGCGCCGAACGGGCGGAGGATGTCTTCCATGTCGCCTGTGCGGGTGAAGAAAGCGCCGCCATCTTTTTCATTGACCGTGAACTTGCCGCTGCCAGCCATGAGGCGCACACGGGCGGTGCTTTCCTTGCGGCGTCCAATGCCTTCGTAGTATTGAGCCATATTCACTTACCTCTTTATTCCAAAACTTTCGGATTCTGCACTTGATGCGGATGTTCCGACCCCGCATAGATCTTCAGGCGCTTCAACACGGCGCGTCCCATGCGATTGTGCGGCAACATGCCCCACACAGCAGCGCGCAGGGCGCGGTCTGGGTAGGTGGCGAGTTGATCGCGCAGGGAGATGGTCTTCAAACCACCGGGATAGCCTGAATGTTTGTAATACATTTTGGTTTCGAGCTTGGAATAGGTCTTCGTGCCGGTTACACTAACGCGCTCGGCATTCACAACCACTACAAAGTCACCCATCTCCACGCCAGGCGTGAAAGTTGGTTTATGCTTTCCAAGCAAAACATGTGCAACACGCGCCGCAAGGCGGCCCAGTGTTTGCCCTTCTGCATTGATAACAACCCAGTCGCGCTGAATTTCAGCGGCTTTCGGATAGTACGTCTTTTGCTGCACTTTCGTCTCTCCGTTTCTTTAATATCATTTCAAAGTGATCCATAATTCACTGCCACCAGTGTCAACCCATGCGCGGGAGCCAGCCTCGAGGGAAGCCTGCCCCGCCCCAAAAAGGCGTTCTGGACTTCCTCCACTGACCCTCTCCCCTGCGCGAGAGACACCTGCACAAATACCAGTCTTCGAACCATGCGATATAAAAACGCATCTGCCTGGACCTCGAACTGCCACTCACCATCCTGCTTTTTTCTCCACTCGGAAATTGTCACCGTGCGCACCGTTGTCCCTTGCGGGGTTGTCGGTGAGCCGAAGGCGCTAAAATCATGTGTGCCGAGAAAGAGTTCAGCATTCTGTTTGAGTGCGTCTCCGTTCAGCCCGGTTCCTACACGCCATGCAAACTTTTCGCGTAACGGGTCACGGATAGGTTCGCAAAACAACCTGTAGCGGTACATTCGTGAGACGGCATCAAAACGTGGGTGAAAATCCGTGTGTGCTGGCAACAGGCGCTTGACAGAAAGATCGCGAGGGAGTTTCGCATTGAGCGCACCCAGCAATTTTGCCGTGGAATGCGTCCACTCGTCGAAATCGAACGCAGCGACCTGTCCGCTTGCGTGAACTCCTGTATCCGTCCGCCCGGCCATTAAGACCGACTTTCCAGACCAGCCGATGCTGCGAAGAGAATTCTCCAACTCGCCCTGCACCGTTCGGGAGTTCGCCTGTCGCTGGCTGCCGGTAAACCCGGTGCCGTCGTAGGCAAGGATCACTTGGTAACGTGCCATATAGCGTTAGCCTGTAGCGGATAGCTTTTGGCTGAGCGCCAGATGTTTCTTCTTTATTCTTCAACCAGTTCGAGCACCACCATTTCGGCGGAGTCGCCGCTTCGGGGGCCAAGTTTTGTTACGCGGGTGTAACCACCATTGCGGCTCGCAAAGCGGGGAGCAATCTCGTCAAACAAACGTTTGATGATCTGATTGTCACCCAACTTGGAAATGGCAAGGCGGCGGGCATGTACCTTCTGATCGGCAGTGCCCTCGGCGCTGTTCTTGGCAAGCGTGATCAAGCGTTCGGCGTCACCGCGAATGGCGGCAGCTTTGGCTTTGGTGGTCTTGATCCGCTCGTGTGTGAAAAATTGTTTGATCAGGTTGCGTCGCAGGGCAATACGTGCGCCCTTTGAACGTCCTAATCGGTAACCTGCAATTGAATGTCGCATCTCTATTAACTCTCCGAGGATGATTCGTCTTTCATAAAGCCCTTTTCACGCATCTTGTCGCGAAGTTCATCGAGGCTCTTCTCGCCAAAATTACGGATGGACATGACCGCGGTTTCGCCCTTTTCCAACAGGTCGAGGACATCGCCTACGGTAGTAATGCCAGTGCGCTTCAAGGAGTTGAAGACGCGCACAGAAAGATCAAGGGCTTCCACTGGCGTTTCTGCCAGTTCACTGCTCAAACGGCTTCCCGTAGTTTCGCGCTCCACAGCCACTGTCAGCATTTCTTCGTTGATCCCTGCAATGTAGCGCAGGTGATCGATCAAAATGCGGGCGGAGGAGCTGAGTGCGCGTTCAGGAGAAACAGTTCCGTCTGTCCAGATCTCAAGGATCAGTTTGTCATAATTGGTGCTCTGCCCCACACGGGCGGATGCAACTTCCCAATTGACGCGTTTGACCGGGCTGAAGATCGCATCAACCGGCAGTTCGCCGATGGGCACATGCCCGGCCCGTTCGTTCGAGGGCGAATAGCCACGGCCACGCTCGATGACGAATTCAATATCGAGTTTGGTCTTGGCGCCGTCAACTGTAAAGAGGTATGTATCGGGGTTGACAATTTCAACCTCGGCGGGAGTGATAATATCCGCTGCGGTGACTGTGCCTTCGCCGCGCACTTCCAACTGCATGCGGGCGCTGTCAACGCCATCCATCTTTACGCGGATCTGTTTGATCTGCAACATAACCTGAATAACATCTTCGCGCACGCCGGGGATGTCGCTAAATTCATGCAAGACATCCGAAAAACGGACAGATGTGATTGCTGCTCCCTCCAGCGAGGAAAGCAGGACGCGGCGCAGGGCGTTGCCCAATGTCACGCCGTAACCGCCCTCAAGCGGGCTGATTACGAATTTGCCGTAGTTTCGAGCTTCTGCTTCGCGCTCGATCTTTGGCATAACCATGTTCGTGATGATACCCGTCACGGTTCACCTTTCCCTTTTGAATATGCCCAGGGTCGGTTGCCCAACATTCAGGTTCGACCCGAGGCGAAAATGGAGCAATTAGCGTCTGGAGTAATATTCGACGATCAGTTGTTCGTCGAGACTTCCATCAATTTCAGTGCGTTCGGGCATGCGAGCCACCGAGCCGCTCATGGATTTCAGGTCACGATTGAGCCAGCTTGGGGATGTGCGCTTTTCGGCAAAGGCAGAGAGTTCCTTGAAATAGGACAACTTGCCAGAACCTTCGCGCACAGCAATGGTGTCGCCTTCTCCGAGAAGCATGGAGGGGACATCGGTGCGGCGATCGTTGACAGTGAAGTGGCCGTGAGTTACCAACAGGCGAGCCTGGGCGCGGCTGGAGGCAAAGCCAAGACGGAAGACAACATTGTCGAGGCGGGATTCGAGAATTTGAAGGAGGTTCAAACCTGTCAGACCGCGACGGGTGATCGCTGTGTCGTAGTAGCGGCGGAACTGGCGTTCCAGCACACCGTAGATGCGGCGGGCCTTCTGCTTGGCACGCAACTGGCGGGCAAAGTCGGAGGCGCGCCCCGTACCCATACCCTTGCCGCCCCGTCCTGCGGTGCGGCCATGCTGACCAGGCGCGAAGCTGCGCTTTTCAAAGGAGCACTTGGGGGTAAAACAGCGCTCGCCCTTGAGATAAAGTTTTTCGCCTTCGCGCCGGCAAAGTTTACAAACCGGACTTAATGATTTAGCCATATATCAACAACCTCACTTACACGCGTCGCTTTTTGGGTGGACGGCAGCCGTTATGCGGTACCGGGGTGATATCGGAGATGGAACGCACCTTCAAGCCCATCGCCTGTACTGCACGAATCGCATTCTCGCGGCCAGGACCAGGTCCCTTGACGAAGAGCTCGACTTCCTGCAAACCAAGCTGTTGAGCGGCTTTGATCGCCTGTTCAGCGGCAAGACGGGCGGCAAAAGGCGTGCTTTTGCGGGAGCCTTTGAAACCAGCAGAACCAGCGGAACCCCAGGCAACAGTGTTGCCTTCGGTGTCGGTTACGGTCACAATCGTATTATTGAAGGAAGCAAAGATATGCACCTGTCCGTGCGACAGGGAACGCTTCCCTTTTTTCGCGCCAGCGGCGCGGCGGGTAGAACGAACGCTCTGAGCCATGTTTCTTTATATACCTCTCGGACAGGATTATTTCTTCGCGCCACGGCGACGACCGCGACCAGCAACTGTCTTTTTGGTGCCCTTGCGGGTACGCGAATTCGTCTTGGTGCGCTGGCCCCTCACCGGCAAATTGCGGCGATGGCGCAGACCACGATAAGAGCCGATTTCGATCAAACGCTTGATGTTCATCTGAACTTCACGGCGCAGATCGCCTTCGACCTTGTAATGCTTTGAAATATATTCACGGATCGCGGCAACTTCCGCTTCCGTCAGATCTTTGATGCGCGTATCAGGGCTGACTTTGGTTTCAGCCAAAATTTGGCGCGCACGAGTGGGACCAATACCAAAAAGGTAGGTCAAACCCACTTCGGTCCGCTTATTGCGCGGAAGATCAACACCTTCAATTCTCGCCATAGGTCACTTACCCTTGTCTCTGTTTGTGTTTTGGATTTTCGCAAATAATGAAGATCACTCCCTTGCGCCGAACAATACGGCACTTGGCACAGCGTTTGCGAATGGAGGGCGAAACTTTCATGAAATACTCCTTACTGGGGGCTGCTATCAGGGCAGCCAAAGGTCTAATTATACTGTTCGTTTTTCAATTCGTCCATACTATTTCGGTTATTCTGCAGTCTTTAGAGGACAGTCAGGAGGAGGGGGTCTCCTTCGGTAACGGCAACTGTATGTTCAAAATGTGCCGTCAAAGTTCCATCTGCAGATACGACCGTCCATTGATCAGGCAGGACGCGGGTTTCGTGCGTCCCAATAAGAACCATGGGTTCAAGCGCAATGGTCATCCCAGCCCGGAGGAGCGTCCCGTTGCCCGCCATGCCATAATTCGGCACCTGCGGACCTTCGTGCATGCTTCTTCCGACGCCGTGTCCGGTATATTCACGGGTAACGTGGAGACCATGGCTTTCGACATGATTCTGTATCGCCACAGAGACGTCGCCTGTGCGCCTGCCTTTTCGCATTTGAGCGATGCCAGCATAAAGCGCCTCTTCCGTGACCTTGAGCAGATTCGCTGCTTCGGGAGAAATCTCCCCCACCCCGGCAGAAAATGCCGAGTCTGCAACAAACCCTTCAAAGACGGTGCCACAGTCTATCGAGACAATGTCCCCGTCCTTTAGCTTGCGCTTCGGGTGGGGAATTCCATGCACCATTTCGTCGTTGATGCTGACGGTGATGGATGCAGGGAACGGCGGATGCCCATATCCCTTGAACGGCGATACACATCCGTGTGACTTCAGCACTTCCTCAGCAGCCGCGTTGAGGTCCGCTGTTGTCACACCTGGTTGTAAAAGTTCCTTCACTCTCGCCAGTACAGTGGCATTGATGCGCCCTGCTGCTCGCATTATCTTGAGGTCAGCGGGGCTTTTAATATTTACCTGGCGTTCGAACATTTTATAAAACCTGCTTTTAACAGAGTTGACTTACAAACTCTGAAACTTCACTAATTTTTACTCTTCAGAGCGGCGACTAGTTTCTCTGTCACCTGCTCAACGGCCTGCGTCCCGTCAATTTCGACCAGCTTGCCCGCCTGGCGGTAATAATCTACCAAAGGCATGGTTTGGTCAAGGTACACGCGGATCCGTTTTGTAACTGTTTCAACCTTGTCATCGTCACGCTGATACAACTCGGAAGCATCTACATCACAAATGCCAGCCTGTTTGGGTGGGCTAAAGGTCTGATGGTAGATATGGCCACTTTCACGACAGGTCCAACGTCCGCTGGTACGTTCCACAAGGACAGATTCGGCAGCGGTAATGTACGGAACCGCATTAACTTCACTGCCAAATTCCGAGAGCATTTTCTCTAGCGCTTCGGCTTGTGCCGGAGTGCGGGGAAATCCGTCTAAAATTGCACCAGCTTCACAGTCCGGACGAGCGATGCGGTCACGAATCATACTGATGGTCACATCGTCAGGAACAAGTTCGCCTTTATCCATATAGGACTTGGCGAGCTTCCCTAGTTCCGTCTGATTTTTAAGGTTCTCACGGAAAAGATCACCAGATGAAACGTGAGCCAGTTTGGTGGTCTCCGAAAGGATTTTTGCCTGGGTTCCCTTGCCAACTCCGGGAGGTCCAAGCAGAACGATGAAGATCGTCATGATGACTCCTAGCGCACGAGCAGTGAGTCTTGATAGCCGTGTAATTTGAGTTCGGCGTCGATGTTTTGGAAGGTGTCACGTACTACACCAACCACAATGAGCAGACCAGAGGAGGTCAACAGGAAGATGCCGGTTTGAGAACTGGCAGCAGCAAGACCAATTGCGCTGAGCAGCAAGCCGAGGAGGAAGGGCATAATGGCAACCAAGCCAAGGAAGACTGCACCTACCAATGTGATACGACGCTGCACCGTGCTAAGGTATTTCTGGGTGGGCGCACCGGTGTGAACACCAGGAACTGTAGCGCCCATCTTCTTCAGGTTTTCGCCATAATTCTGCTGGTCGAATAATACCGAGGTGTAGAAGAAGGTGAAGATGACAACCATCAGGAAGTAGATCGTCCAATAACCCCAATTGCTTGTTCCTGTTGCTCCAAAGAAACTCTGGACGCTTAGGAAGAATTCACGCACGCCCAGATTTTCACTTTGTGTGAAATAGCTTGCAACAATGGTGGGGAATTGCAGGATCGCACTGGCAAAGATCAAGGGGATCATGCCTGCGAGGTTTACCATCAACGGCAGGGTGCCCTTGACCGGCATGGACATACGATTACCCATACGGCGTCCAGGGTACATGACCGGCACATTGCGGCGTCCCTGTTGGACGAAGACAATGGCAAACACGATCAGGGTAATGACGATCAGCGCAAATGCCAGCATGAACCAGCGTGTGGTTTCGTCTGAAAGAAGTGAGATGAGGTTCGCAGGCATTTGTGAAACGATGCCCGCGAAAATGACGAGAGAAAGTCCCTGTCCACGGATACCGTATTCGGAAATCAACTCACCCAGCCAGATGGCGAACATGGTACCGGCTGTCATGGCGATCAAAACTGTCCACGAAGCGAGCGCCCTTTCTGCGTCGAATAAATTGAATGGCAAAATTGGCTGACCAAGCGCTTGAATGGAAAGGGAGTTGAAGATGTTAATCTGGCCAATGGCAGAAAGAGCCGCCATTGGTACAGAAAGATAATAGGTCCACTTTTCCTGCCAGCGGCGTCCCTCACGGGGATCTTCCTGCATTCTGCGCTGGAGGGAAGGGATGATCGGGATCATCAATTGCAGGATGATCTGGGCGGTAATGTATGGATACACACCCATCGACAACAAGGAGAAATTGGAAACCGTACCGCCGGAAAGCAGGTCGAGGAATCCGAGGAAATTACCCTGCCCAGCGGATGAGTTACGGAATATGGAAAGAATTTCGTGGTCCACACCAGGGGCGGGCACATTCGCGGCAAGACGGTAGATCGCCAAAATAATGAAGGTGACGATCAACTTGCGACGGATATCTTCCGATTTCCAGAGGTAACGCCAGCCTGAAAAGGTGGTCTTCATGCAATGTATCCTTTAAGGTTAAGCGATCAATTCAACAGAGCCGCCAGCCTTTTCGATCTTGGCTTTGGCACCTGCGCTGACGCGGTGGACACGAACCTTGAGGGCAACGGTCATTTCGCCGCGTCCCAAAAGAACAATGGGGTTGCGTGAATCTCGCAGAAGATGCGCTTCAGCCAGGGATTCGGGGTTTACTTCCGTATCCGCTTTGAAGACTTGCGAGAGTTGATCAAGGTTCACCTCATTGTAAGTGACCTGATTGGGGGGCGTGAAACCTTCACCACGCATGAACGGCAAGCGGCGATAGAAAGGCAGGTTACCGCCCTGTCGATACAGGTGACCGCCTTCGCCGGAACGTGCGCCTGCGCCCTTGGTACCACGGCCAGCAGTTTTACCCTGCCCTGCCGAGATGCCGCGTCCCACGCGCTTCTTGTTTTTCTTGGACCCAGGATTGGGTACGAGATCGTGTAGTTTCATATCTAATTACCTACTCTTCGATCTTGAGCAAGTGGATCACCTTGGTTAACATGCCGCGCAAAGCGGGGGTGTCTTTATGCTCAACAGTTTGATGTAAGCGGCGCAAACCAAGCGCCTTTACAGTGGCTTTTTGATCCTTAGTGTAGCCAATGGCGCTGCGCACCAAAGTAACACGCAGGGTTTTCCCAGTAATTTCCTTCTTAGGCATGTTGCTTCCTCCGTTCCCAGAATGGAGCAAGGTCTTCCACGCGTTTACCACGGCGGGCCGCTTCAACGGAAGGAGAACGAAGTCCATCCAGCGCTTTGAAAGTAGCCATAACTACATTCAAGACATTCGCGCTTCCCATCGACTTTGTGAGGATATCACGTACCCCAGCCACTTCCAACACTGCACGGACACCGCCTGCAGCGATAACGCCCGTACCAGCAGAGGCAGGCTTAAGGAACACGCGAGCCCCAGCCACTTTTCCGAGAATTTCATGCGGAATGGTCGTGCCTGCGACATTGACTACGCGCAAATCCTTACGGGCGCGTTCAGATGCCTTACGCATCGCATCCGGCACAGCATTGGCTTTGCCAACACCCATGCCGATGGTACCCTTTTTGTCGCCAACAACAACCGTCACGCGGAACTGAAAGCGGCGGCCGCCTTTGACCACTTTGGCAACGCGCGCAATTTCGATCACGCGTTCTTCAAAGGCGTCCTGCGTCTCATACTGTTGCTTGTCAAATTGATTTTCTGCCATATCTTTCTCCACGTAGCGGCGAAATAAGTTCACCGCGATTCACTAGAATTGCAGGCCGCCTTCGCGCGCGCCATCTGCCAATGCCTTGACACGTCCAACATAGCGGAAACCACCACGATCAAACACAACGGAGGAAATTCCCTTGGACTTGGCGCGTTCGGCAATGGCTTTTCCGATCGCCTTCGCCTGTTCGGTCTTCTTCATACCCTTCACCTGCTCACGAATCTCCTTATCAACTGTGGAGGCGGAGATGATGGTAATTCCCTGAATATCATCAATGATCTGGGCGTAAATTCCCGTCAGGCTTTTGAATACATTGAGACGAGGGCGGCTTGTTGTGCCGGATAAAGTCTTGCGAACGCGTATATGACGGCGTTCACGAGCAAGAGAACGACTTTTCTTAGCCATTTTTTACTTGGCTCCTTTCCCGGCCTTGCCAGCTTTACGGCGAACACGTTCACCCAGGTAGCGCAAGCCCTTACCATGGTAAGGCTCAGGCGGACGCACCTTGCGAATGTTTGCAGCGATCTGACCGACCAGTTCCTTATCGAAGCCCAACACCTTAATCTGGCGGGTCTTCGCATCTGTTTCAAATGTCACTCCCGAAGGCGGATCAATCTTGATCGGGTGTGAATAACCAACAAACAGGGACAGTTTATTTCCTTCCATTTCAGCGCGGTATCCCACGCCTTCCACTTCGAGGATAACTTCAAATCCCTTGCTCACGCCATGAATCATATTTGCGAGCACAGCGCGGGTAGTACCGTGCAGAGCGCGTTCTTCGGGATTCTCCGAGTTGCGGCTAATGTTAAGCTGATTGTTTTCCATTTCAATACCGATCAAACTGGAAAACTCACGCTGCATTTCACCTTTCGGACCCTTCACGCGAACCTTGGAACCACTCAGTTCCACCTGCACGCCACTGGGAATATCAATGGGCAAACGACCAATGCGAGACACTATAAACCTCCTACCACACCTTGCAGATGATCTCGCCGCCCACACCCAACTGTCGGGCACGTGCGCCGGTCATGACACCCTTGGGGGTTGAGACAATGGCAACGCCAATTCCCGAGAGAACCCAAGGGATATCCGTCTTCTTGGTGTAGATGCGGCGGCCTGGCTTGCTCACACGTTCCAAACCGGAGATCACAGCACGGCGCTGGCGACGTTCGCCAACATACCTGATCTTCAGGCGCAGGACTTTTTGTCCCTCGTGTTCGCCATCCACCACTTCGTAACTTTCGAGAAAACCTTCATCCTTAAGGATTTTGGCAATCTCCAATTTGATTTTTGAGTTGGGCATAGCAACCTGCGCATGGCTTGCCATGGCAGCATTGCGAATGCGGGTCAACATATCAGCAATCGGGTCACTGAACGACATAATCTACCTCCACCCGGCTACCAGGACGACTTTACGACGCCGGGGATTTTGCCCGTCAACGCCAATTCACGAAAGCAGATGCGGCAAAGACCAAATCGGCGGATAAATCCGCGCGGTCGCCCGCAACGCTGACAACGATTACGCACCTGCACGGCATGGCGGCGGCGCAACTCACGATACTGCATACATTTCTTTGCCATAGGTTAAGCATCCTTCTTGCTACTGAACGGCATTCCGAGCAATTTTAATAGTGCGCGCGCTTCATCATCATTATTTGCAGATGTGACGATGGTAATTTCCATGCCGCGCAATTTATCAATTTTGTCATACTCGATCTCAGGAAACACCAACTGGTCCTTAAGGCCGAGTGTGTAGTTACCACGTCCATCAAACGCATTTGATGAAATACCGCGGAAGTCACGTACGCGAGGCAGGGCAATGTTCACAAGACGGTCAAAGAACGCCCACATGCGCGGGCCGCGCAAGGTCACCCTCGTACCGATCAAACGGCCTTCGCGCAGCTTGAAGTTCGCGATACTCTTGCGAGCCTTGGTCTGAACAGGTTTCTGGCCGGTGATCTGCATCAGATCGCCCGTAGCGGCATCGAGAGCTTTGGGGTTATCCAATGCTTCTCCAAGACCAATATTCACAACGATCTTCTCAAGACGCGGGACCTGCATCACGTTCTTGAAGCCTAACGACTTGAACAAGGCCGGAGCCACTTCGTTTTTATAAAGTTCCTGCATTCTATTCATATTCATTCGCTCCACGGTTAGTCAATCGTGGCCTCACAATTCTTACACACGCGATGAGCGCCTTCATCATCCCGTTGAACACCAACACGGGTCGCTTCATTGCACTTCGGACAGACAAGCATGACATTTGAAATATCAACCGGGCCTTCAAACTGGATGCGTCCCGGGTTCACATTACGCCCAGCCTTTGTCTGCACCTGCTTCTGATGCTTGATGCGAATATTGACACCCTGCACAACTACGCGGCGTTCATCAAGGTTCACATTGATGACCTCGCCCCGCTTCCCCTTGTCTTCGAGGCGTCCGCTGATTACTTCGACTGTATCGCCTTTTCGAATCTTAACGTTCATTCTTTGCTCCTACAGCACTTCCGGGGCGAGCGATACGATCTTCACATAGCCCATATCGCGCAATTCACGCGCCACTGGACCGAAGATGCGGGTGCCCCTCGGATTTTCGCCGTCCGCATCAAGGATGACTGCCGCATTATCATCGAAACGGATATACGATCCGTCTTCACGGCGCCATTCCTTTGTGCAACGCACAATGACGGCCTTCACAACTTCGCTCTTCTTGACAGAACCCTGCGGCGCAGCAGATTTGACTGTGGCAACAACCACATCCCCAATCGCACCATACTTGCGCCTGGAACCACCCAGCACATGAATAACAAGCAATTCACGCGCGCCGGTATTATCAGCAACCTTCAAACGAGATTCATGCTGGATCATGGGTTATTCTCCTACACCCTGATCCGCTGTGCGGGTCTCGCGCTTGATAACGGCTTCAACCGCCCACCGCTTATCACGGGACATGGGTTTGGTCTCTACAATCTGGACCTCGTCACCAATCTGGCAACCGATCTCATCGTGCGCTTTTACGCGCTTGCTGGCAAACACCACTTTTTTATACAAGGGGTGGCTAAACTTGCGGGTAATCTCCACCACGACCGTTTTGGTCATCTTATTGCTGGTGACTACGCCAATGATTCGACGACGATTGTTCATTTTGCACCTTCTACAGCGGCACGCTCAGTTTCGCGCAGGATGGTTTCCATGCGGCCAATATCACGGCGCAAAATCGTCAGGCGGCTGGAGTCTGTCAACTGACCAGTTACCTGTTGAAAACGAAGTTTCATCAACTCGTCACGCGCATCCGCGAGTTTGGTGCGAATTTCTTCCGCCGCCAATTTACGAATTTCTTGTGCTTTCATGGCTTTCATGATTATTCTCCTCCTGTGTGGCGTGCCACAACTTTGGTCTTGATGGAGAATTTGTACTGGGCGCTTTTCAACGCAGCCACTGCAATTTCCGAAGACAAACCACCGACTTCGAACATAATACGGCCAGGTTTGACAACAGCCACATAATATTCCACATTACCCTTACCGGAACCCATGCGGGTTTCTGGTGGCTTGTGGGTAAACGGCTTGGCTGGGAAAATACGGATCCAGACCTTTCCACGGCGTTTCATTTCACGCACAATGGCACGGCGGGCCGCTTCAATCTGACGGGCGGTAATCCAACCCGGCTCCAGCGCTTGCAGACCAAATTCGCCAAAGGAGACTTCCGCGCCACGGAGAGCCTTACCTCGCATGCGACCACGCATCTGCTTACGCCACTTTACACGTTTAGGCATCAACATATCAAAAACCTCTCATAGCGACGTCGCGATTACTCGCTGACGTACACGCCTTCCGTCGCTTCAGCTTTTTCTTCTACTTCCGGCGTTGCTTCACCCTTGTAGATCCAAACCTTTACACCAATCTGGCCATATGTAGTCAGAGCTTCAGCAGTGGCAAAGTCCAGATTTGCGCGCAGGGTCTGCAAAGGCACACGGCCTTCACGCAACCATACGTCACGGGACATTTCTGCGCCGCCCAAACGACCACCAACCAAGATCTTGATACCTTCCGCACCCTGTTTCATTGCTTGCTGAATGGCACGCTTCATCGCTCGACGGTACGCAATACGGCGTTCCAACTGGTCAGCAATATTCTGTGCAACAAGCATCGCATCAGTATCCGGAGAGGAGATTTCCTTGATATCAAGTTCAATCTTCTTTCCGACCAGAGTTTCGAGCGCCTGACGAATCTTCTTCACGCCTTCGCCTTTACGCCCAATCAAGATACCAGGCTTGGCAGTATGAATGGCAATGCGAATCTTGCCAGGTGTGCGGTCCACGTCGATGCGGGAAATGCCAGCCTTGCCGTTTGTTACAGATTCAGGCAATTGCTTGCGAAGAACGCGGACTTTCTCATTGGCAGCGGCGCCACCTTTGGAAAGTTTGCCAACCAACAGGTTTCGAATTGCGAAATCCTGGTGCAACTGTTGGCGATAGGTGCTGCCTTCAGCAAACCAGCGCCCGCCCCAAGGCTGGTTAATACCCAGACGAAAACCAACGGGATGTACTTTACGACCCATAAAATTCTCCTTATGCTCCGCGCTCGCGCAAAATAACAGTGACGTGTGAACTGCGGCGCAAAATTGGCTTGAACCGTCCACGAGCGCCAAAGCGACGCCACTTACGGGTCGGGGCTTCATCAGCAGTGATCTTTACAACATACAGATCGTCTCGGCTGACACCAAAGTTTTCTTCGGCATTCGCCACTGCGGATGCGACAAGTTTCTCAACAGGATTGGCGGCGCGCTTGTTTACGAAGCGAAGGATATCCAGTGCTTCATTGGCGCTCTTGCCGCGCACAAGGTCAATCACAGCGCGCACTTTTTGTGCGGACTGAGGGAGAAAGCGAAGTGTTGCTTGAATATTCTGCATCTTTCAATCTCCTACGCAGCCTTCTCGCTGGCTTGATGCCCACGGAATGTGCGTGTCGGGGCGAATTCGCCCAAACGATGACCGACCATGTTTTCGGTAATGTAGATCGGCACATGGCGGCGTCCGTCATGAACCGCAATTGTGTGTCCGACCATCTGCGGGAATATCACAGAGGCGCGACTCCAAGTGCGGATGACTTTCTTTTCTTTCTTCTGATTCATGGCTTCGATTCGCTTGAGCAGTTTCGGCTCAATGAACGGGCCTTTTTTCAATGATCGTGACATGTTTCTTACCTCATTTACTAGCGGTTCGTCTTACTGCGACGACGCACAATGTACTGATCGGTCTTCTTGTTACGGCGGGTCTTCTTGCCAAGGGTGGGTTTACCCCACGGGCTCTTGGGACCCGGAAGACCGATGGGCTGGACACCTTCACCACCACCATGTGGATGGTCGCGGGGGCTCATTGCAGTACCGCGAACTGTCGGGCGAATGCCGAGGTGACGCTTGCGTCCTGCTTTACCAAGCTTGATGTTGCCATGGTCGAGGTTACCCACCTGACCAATAGTGGCATAGCAAACCTGATGAATGAGACGAACCTCGCCTGAGGGCATGCGGATCTGGGCAAAATCGCCTTCTTTGGCAAGTAACTGTGCCGAACCACCAGCAGAACGGACAAGTTGTGCTCCCTTGCCAGCCTTCATCTCAATATTATGGATCATGGTACCGACCGGAATGTTGCTGATCGGAAGAGCATTTCCAGTGCGGATCTCAGCGTTGGGGCCGGAAACAACCGTATCACCAACCTTCAAATCCAGCGGAGAAACAATATAGCGTTTTTCACCGTCCACATAGAAAAGAAGAGCAAGGCGCGCCGTGCGGTTGGGATCGTATTCGATCGCAGCCACTCTTGCAGGAATGCCATATTTTTCTCGACGGAAGTCCACCATACGGATGTTACGGCGTGCGCCTCCACCTCGATGACGAACTGTTACACGACCCTGGGCATTGCGACCGCCTCGATTCTTTTTGGTCACCAGCAAGGAGCGCTCTGGAGTGCTCTTGGTGATTTCCTCAAAGGAATACCCGGTCATACCGCGGGTACCAGGTGTGATGGGTTTATATTTCTTGACTGCCATTACTGCACCCCTTCAAAGATCTCGAGGGGCTTGCTTCCCTCGGCTAGGGTAATGATTGCCTTTTTGAAGGCAGGCTTGCGCACGAGCATGCGGCGGGCGCGAGTGCGGCGTCCACGCTTGGCTGGTGCATTCATAACGTTCACACGCGCCACAGTTACGTCAAACAGGGTTTCCACTGCATCTTTGACCATGGTACGGGTTGCATTGTTTGCGACTACAAAAACATACTGGCTCAGTTTGCTCGACTGATAACTGGATTTTTCAGTGACCAACGGGCGAACGAGGACATTGTAAAGATTGTTCGTCATGTCTCTCTCCTATCCAAGGTGCGCCACGAGCGCATCGATCGTCTTGAGAGGCAAAACAACTTTATCGAAGTTGAGAAGATCGCGCACGTTCAGGTATCCTGCAAGCAGAACCTTGGCGTTATCAATGTTATTTGCGGAACGCATCACGGTTTCGTAGGTCTGGTCCTTCGCAGGCATCAGCACCAACGCAGTGGAGGTACCAACCAAGCTGACAAGAGTCTCCGCCATTACGCGGGTTTTGGCTTCGGCGAGGTCAAGTCCTTCTACAACGACGATCGAGGCTTCAGCAGCTTTGACAGACAAAGCAGAACGAAGCGCGGCCTGGCGCATCTTCTTGGGCATGCGCTGTTCGTAGCTGCGAGGATGCGGGGTATGAATACGACCACCGCCAACCCACTGTGCCGCACGGGTGGAACCCTGACGGGCACGTCCCGTTCCCTTTTGCTTCCACGGTTTACGACCACCACCGGAAACTTCCGAACGGACTTTCGTCTCATGAGTACCGAGGCGGGCATTTGCCATCTGGCGTACGTACGCCTGATGCATTAGGTCAACATTTACTGGGGCTTCGAAAACATTCGCAGGTAATTCAACCTCACGAACTTTCTTGCCTTTCAAATCAAGAACATCTACTTTCATGGTTAATCTGGCTCCCGTTTCCTACGCGCCTACTGCTTGCGCGATTCCTTGATAATCACAAGACTACCCTTGCCACCGGGAACAGCACCATTAATGGCGATCAGATTGCGCTCTGCATCCACCATTACAACCTTGATGTTCTGTGCAGTAACACGATCCGTCCCCATATGACCGGCTCCGCGGGCGCCTTTGTAAACACGACCCGGCGTAGTACCCGAACCACGGGACCCAGGGGCACGATTGCGATCAGATGTACCATGCGTAGCGTTCATACCGTGAAAGTGGTAACGCTTCACAGCACCGGCAAAGCCTTTACCTTTGCTGATACCGATTACATCTACACGCTCACCAACGACAAAGGCATCATTAACTGTCACCTTATCGCCAACTTTCAAGCCGTGTTCTTTGGCACGAAATTCGCGCAGAAAGCGCAAGGGGGAAATCTCACTGGCTTTCAAGTGCCCCAACTGACCATTGGTCAATTTCTTGGGATGCACTTCGCCAAAACCCAGTTGCACGGAAGAATAGCCCTCTTTATCCGTAGTGCGCACCTGGGTAACATAGCAAGGCCCAGCTTCGATGAGTGTTACCGCATAGGCAACACCTTTTTCATCGAAGATCTGGGTCATGCCGATCTTCTTACCAATTAGCCCTTTTAACATACTCGGTTTTCTCCTTCAAAAGTTATTGACGAGACTGCCAGCCGGGGCGTCGGCCGCATCATCTCCGTACAGCGCAGTCAGTAGGTCTGGTGCGAAGCGGTTGTATGTTGGTTCTACACACAGACCTGCTCTTGCGCTGTCTCGAAAATAATCCGCATTTTATTGCGGGTTATCTACAAGCTAGATTTTAATCTCGATATCAACACCTGCGGGCAGGTTCAAACGCATCAACATATCAATGGTTTTTGAATCTGGATCTAACACATCGATCAAGCGATTGTGCGTACGGATCTCAAAGTGTTCATGAGAGTCCTTATCGATGAATGTAGAGCGCCGTATTGTATAGCGTTCTGTCTTACTTGGCAAGGGTACAGGCCCTACAACATGGGCACCAGTTCGTTCTGCGGTTTCGACAATTCGCTTGGCTGACTGATCAAGCACACGATGATCATACGCCTTCAGACGGATTCTTATTTTTTGCTTCGCCATTTTACTCCGCCTTACGCGATGATCTTGGTAACGACACCCGCACCGACGGTGAGACCGCCTTCACGGATGGCGAACTTGGAACCCTGTTCAAGAGCCACAGGCACGATCAATTCCACGGTCAAGTTGACGTTGTC